>Ga0307936_1001412_pt1 | contig 11734 bp, 6 predicted proteins | sample OrgLakmetagenom1_FD_201839 | JGI IMG/M metagenome (GOLD analysis project Ga0307936, IMG submission 201839) | Saline water microbial communities from Organic Lake, Antarctica - #1 | ecosystem: Environmental > Aquatic > Non-marine Saline and Alkaline > Saline | place: Antarctica: Organic Lake... | reverse complement strand
CCCGAACAAATATGGGTTAGTGATATTACCTATGTGGGAACAAGAGCCAACCCTACCTATCTTGCATTGATCACAGACGCCTACTCCAAGAAAATAATGGGGCACAATGTCTCTAACAGTCTAGCTGTGGATGGTTCGCTACAGGCTTTGGAAATGGCTCTGAATAATAGGAGCAACAAAGACAAGCCATTGATCCATCATTCAGACAGAGGCCTCACAATACTGTTCAAATGATTATCAAGCTCTGCTTAGGGATAATAATATTAAAGCAAGTATGACTGAAAAATACGATCCTTATGAGAATGCCATTGCAGAAAGAATCAATGGTATACTCAAGCAAGAGTTTGGAATTGCCAGAAATATTAAGAACATAGATTTAAAGAAACAGCTCATCAAAAGCGCAGTGGGCACTTACAATAATTTTAGACCACATTTATCAAACCACATGCTAACACCTGTAGAAATGCACAAACAAAAAAAACTCAAAAGAAAACAATACAAATCAAAAAAGCTTAACGATGCTAGCATCGTTAAGCTTTAAGTTATAAATTTAATCCTTTAATAATCTGTATCGGTTATTTAGGACTAGACAACTAGATTAGGATTTTCAACATTTTCGGATAATTTTTAGCTTGGCATATTATTATCCAAACTATTTTATTTTGAAAAATACAGATAGATAACGACATTTTTTAAAGAAAGTCAAATTATATTAATCAAAAACAAGAACTAATGAAAGAAGGAAAAGAGGATTTAGAATTTGTAAAAGAGGAGAAGGATAAAAAACGAAACTATCTGTTTCAAAAAAATAAATTGACAAAAGTTGGTTTCTATATTATTCTAATTGTAATAGTTGTTTCCTTCTTAGTATTCATTATAACTTCTGCCGACCTATTTTAGAATAGTAAAAATGATAAAAAAAAATCTTAAAATGACGTAAAAGATGCAATCCAAAATGCTCGATATAATCACAGAGTGTGAAAAGGGTCGTATAATGCTGATATTCAAAATGCACAAATTAGTATAGCTATCCCATTTTTTACATTCGCTGATAGCTATATCCATTTATATTACACATACAGGAGGTTTCTATTGCCAAAAAAAGCGATTGACTTTTGGTCAAATTGACACCCATAAATTATCTGGAAATTTCTTTGGTATTTTCTCTAGTTCGTATTTGTTCACTAGTTTAGTTGCTTAATCACGAAGTTAGCCATTCACATCACGTTGTGTAAAATTATGAAAATACTGTTAAATCTTATATTTCTGCTAGTTTTAAGTTTTTTGTCTTTTAGCCAAAATGGCGAAAACGTAAATTTAAATCTAGTCTTTTACAGCCAATGTTCTGGTAAAATCATAACACCTGAATTTGATATCGATATCGTCCCTGAATCGGACAATGTCAAAATACTGACTTATTATATTGAGAATGGAGAATGGATTTCCCAAAATACAATCACTATTGATATAAGAAAAAATGACACTATAAAAATACCAAGGATACTCTTTGGTGGAGGAAATGAATTACATGGCCAACGCTGGACTTATCTAAACTGTAATAAAATTTGCAAAGGAATAGAAACCGATTATTATTCTAACGGAAATAAAAGGCTTGTAGGAAATTTTGAGAACGGAAAACCATCAGAAATAAAGTTTTATAGAGAGAATGGAACTTTTGAATCTCAAGACATCTATGAATTAGGAACTTTGCATAAAACAAGAGTGAATTATTATAATGAAGAAGGAGATTTAATTGAATATGAAATTCACAAAAACCGAAAAAGAAAAACGGTAATTAAAACATTTGACAAAAATCATAAACGAATTAACAAAGAAGTGCGACATTATTATATCAAATAAAATAATTTTGGGGCAACACCGTATTTAATTTATTGCTTCTTACTCGCCCATTTAACTTTCTTCCTCAATCCCTAATATTGTTTTTAGGTGCATTAAATCCTATTGATGCTCTTGTTTGACTAACACCAATGGATTATCCTCCAAGGTTTTAATCTTCTTTTGAATTTATTTTAAAACTGCTTTCAAAATAGTGGAGCACCATTATTCCATTTATTATTTCTGAAAATAAATAGTGTTCTCGAAAATAATAATTGTCCCTGAAAATAATTATAGATATGAAGTTGACCAAAACCTGAGTTTGCCTAATAAGAAAAAAGATAAACGAGTAGTGTTAGAAAACATTGGTTGGGTTAGAATCTTGAATGTAGCATTTTCAGTAGTTAATTAAAAGTCCCTTGGATAAAGTACACAAAAGTGTTAGTTTAGTTGAAAATAAAAGCAACGTCCTAAATAGATATATATCCTAAACTGAAGATTTGAATAGGGTTTGTGAGGATGTTGCCAGTAATTTTTTTTAAAAAACTAACCAATAATATATGTCATTTCAAACACCAATTACCATTTCTGATGCTATCGAAAGAATAGATACGAATCAGTTTTTACTTCCAGCAATACAGAGAGAATTTATATGGAATCATTCAAAAATAGAATGGCTTTTCGATTCCATAATGAGAAATTATCCAATCAGCTCTTTTCTCTTTTGGAAAGTTGAAGAAACAACTTCAAAAGGTTATCGATTTTATAAGTTTATTAATGAATATCGAGAACGTTACAAAATACATAATGAGGAAATTTCAACTAACGGCATCAGTTCATTCAGTGCAGTTTTAGATGGTCAACAACGATTAACTTCTCTCTATCTTGGACTTAAAGGCAGTTACGGTTATAAAGAATATCGAAGGAAATGGGAAGATACAGAATGGAGTATTCCAACTCGACATCTATACTTGAATGTAACAAATGAACTTCAAGACGAAGAAGATGGACGAATCTATGAGTTTAGTTTTCTTGAAAAATCCCAAACAGAGGAATCTGAAATTTATGAAACAAACAAACAGAAATGGTTTAAAGTCGGAGCAATCTTAAACTACACAAAAGATGAAACTTTTGACGAATTTGTTGAAGAATTTGAAGATAGTTTTTCTCGCAAAGCAATTCGACAGTTGCGACGAACAATTATGGAAAAGCCAATTATCAACTATTTTCTCGAAAAAGACCAAAGTTTAGACAAAGCATTAAATATTTTCATTCGTATTAATAGTGGTGGCGAACCTTTAAATTTTTCAGATTTGCTAATGTCAATTGCGGTTGCAAACTGGACAAAAAAAGATGCTCGTAAAGAAATTCATAAACTTGTCGATATTATAAGAAACAAAGGATTCTCGATTTCTAAAGATCTAATACTTAAATCCTTTCTTTATCTTTACAGTAGAGACATTAAATTTAGAGTAACTAATTTTTCAAAAGGTAACGCAAAAGATTTTGAGACAGAATGGGAAAAAATTAGAGACTCGATATTATCAACTTTCGATCTAATCAAGACTTTTGGGTTTACAGATTATACTTTAACATCAAAAAATTCTGTAATTCCAATAATTTATTATTTGTATCATAAAAATATATATCGCGATTTTTCAACCAAAATAGAATTCAAACAAGATCGAGAATCAATTAAAAAATGGCTACACATAGTTTTAATCAAACGCATTTTTGGAGGTACTTCAGATTCAGTTTTATCGCAAATAAGAAGAACATTTACCGACAATGTTACTGAAGTGAAAATAAAGCCAGAAATTAAAACTTTTCCAGTAAATTCAATTTTCAATCATATTAAAAAAGACACTAGTGTTGGTGATGAGTTTATTGAAGAAGTACTTTTGACCCAAAAAGATAATCAATATGCTTTTTCGATTTTATCTTTATTATTTCCTGATTTAGATTACAAGAATAATAATTTTCATAAAGATCACATTCATTCCGCATTCGAATTTGAAAATCTTGGGGATTCAGACAAGGAAAATTATGGGTGGAATATTTACAATTCCATTTATAATTTACAAATGTTGGATGCTAATGAAAATATGTCAAAAAGCAATATGAATTTATTGAAATGGGTCGAGAAAGAAACAAATCAAAACAATAGAGCCCTATTTTTGAATGCCCATTTAATACCAGACGTTGATTTAAATCTGAATAATTATAGCGAGTTTCAAGAAAAAAGAAAAGAACTTTTATTAGATAGAATGAAAACGTTACTGAATGAAAAAACTGCTGGTGATAACGTATAATAATAATAGGACAATTAGTCGTTTAAATGAATGATAAAGACACTTTTGCGAGGTCGTCAAATTTTTAATTTGGCTTTTGCTTAATCGAATGGTAGTCGTTTTTTTGCCTTAATACCGTTATATGAGTAAGATATGCCTCACCAAAGAAATACCGAGTAACAAACAGTAATCAGTAAAAAAACTAAATGCAAATAGATACAAGAAATACATCCATTTTACCACTTGTGAAAAAAATCACAGAACAGAATTTGCTAATATTTGACATTGATGGACAATCTGCAAGTCTTCATATTTCACAATTATCAAATAACACAACCCTTAATCAACGAATGTTTGAATTGTTTGAAGTAGGACAAGAGGTTCGTGTTGTAGTTTTAGGATTTAACGAAGAAGATAGATGTTATGAACTAAGCACAAAGGAATTTAGAAACTCCTTAGATGATACTCTTTCATATAATAAGTGTCGCGAAATAATAAACAGAAGATTCATTCAGAGAAATAATCAAGATCCTGAATTCTTAACAGAAAATAGAAAGGTTCTCGATAGGCTAAGAGGTGATTTGTCTTCAACAGGCCTTACATTCCTTTATGAGCTTTTGCAAAATGCCGTTGATCATCCAAATTTAAATTTTAACGAGGAGGTTTCTGTCCACTTTGAAATATTTGGAAACTTTTTATTGCTAAAACATAATGGAGCTTTATTTACCGAAGATAATTTTAGATCAATAACAGGAATACTATTTGGTGAACAAGATGATGAAAATAATGTGCGTAGGATAGGGTATAAAGGAATTGGTTTTAAATCAGTTTTTAGACATAGTACTAATGTATATGTAAGGTCAGGCAATTTTAGTTTTGCATTTACCAAAGAGACAGGAGATGATAAACCGTGGGAGGTAATGCCCATCTTTCAGAATGAGATTGACAAAATCACTGAAATTAAACAATTCGATTTTTTTAATTCTCCAGTAGCATTTGCACTTGAGTTCCCTAGTGATGAAAGCAAAGAAAATGTAATAGATTACCTGAGTGAATTATCTGCAAATCCTTATTTACTAATTTTTCTAAAAAAATTAGTAAAGCTTAAAATAACCTTACCAAATGAAGAGGTGGTTTATGAAAAGGAAATTATTGTAGAAAACGGAAGAGAAATAATAAAACTCAAACAACCTGACGGAACTATAAATGATTGGCTCAAATTTTCAGGAGAATATCAAATTGAAGAAGAGGAAATAATAAAGGAATTAACTGACGAGAACAACAAATCTGTCCCAAGTAATTTTAGAACATTCCGAAATCCAAAAATTGACATAGTAATTCCAAAAAAACAAAATGACAATTTAGTAAACTTGTTTACCTACTTACCAATGTCTGACACAAAATATCAACTACCATATATTGTGAACGGAGATTTTATTCCAAATTTAGACCGAACCAACTTAATTCCCACTCTAGAATATAACTATAGAATTGCAGAATTCGTAGCCGAAGAATTACTCAAATCTTGTGAAAAACTTGCCAAAAATTCTCAATACGAATATTTAAAAAAGCTAATTCCAATTTATGAATTGGAGAACAATAGATACGCAACTACAGTAAAAAAGTATTTCATAAAAGAAGTAGCGAATCATACAATATTCCCTTCAACTTATAGTGTCAACCTTGTTAAATTAAATGACTTAATTGTTAACCAAACAGGATTACAAAACATACTTAGTGAATCTGATTATTCAAGAATTTTCAACACTCAAGGGAAACCTCTTACCACAGATTTTGGATCAACAACCGAAATAGAATATTTAATAGAAAAAACGGAGCAAGGTAATTGTTTTACGGTGGATGACTTAAAGAACTCAATCCCCAATGAAGAATTTCAAAAGTGGCTAAAGGTATCTGAAAACAATGCAACTTTCATTAAATATATTATAGAAAATGAGGATCTAAGGGATGTATTAAAAGAAGCAGTCTTTTTAACAACTATATCAGAACTAAAAAAATCGAATGAAATTTATAGTCAGCAACCAGAGGCAATCAAGGATTATCATATAGAGGCTTTACACAGTATGGTTCTACCTGTGATAAATGATGAAATTGTAAAATTCAAAAAATATGATACTTTAAGTTTTCTTGATGAAATTATTACTACTAAAGTAGAAGATAGTAAAAGAAACTTAATTAGAGATTGGGAATGGATATTTGACAATTGGGGTGAAATAAAAGAAGACAATCTAAGAAAGATATCTTTACGAGTTAAAGTAATCCTGTGCAAAAACGGACAAAATATAGAAATAGAAAACACCTATGTTTCAGATGAATTTCAGATTGATGATGGGAATAAAATTGAAACCATAATTTCATCAATCCGATTAGAAAAGGACTTTATAAGTGTCGACCTCATTTCTCCCCAAAGACCCAATGTAGGATGGTTTAAGATATTCAAAGAATTAAAAGCAAAATCAAATTTACAAGATGTAATTACTGATTTAATTAATAGCTTAGATACAATCGAAGACGAACAAAAACATTTCAAAATAGGGAAGGAAATTTTTAAGTATTGGAATAAAAAAGTTGATACTGAAAATAACCTTATAAGCCATTTAGCTACTCTTCGATCAAATTTGAAGATTAAAACACTAAGCCAGAATTATTGCACACCATCTGAATCAATAATTTCTGACTACTATCAAACGGGTACACCATTAAATAATGTTCTACCTACCATAAGCCTACAAAATGGCATTTCTGACGAATATGATAAATATGGAAATAACAATAATTGGTTTAACTTTTTTAAAGAAATTCTTGAATGCCGTCATATAAGTCAAACTCAAGAAGTCTTTGACACTAAAATTGAGTATTATCTTCAAAATCAAACAAATGGCATTTTAAGAAATTACCATTTTAATATTCTTAATGAAATAGCAAAACTTTTTTATGGCAAAAGGGAGAATAATATTGACTTTAACAATATTAGCTTTAAGACAATGGAGCTTAAATGCCATCCCAAGGAATGGAAAAAGGCTGAGGAAATTCACTTATCAAGTCTATTTTGCAAAGAAGATGATTTGGATCTACAAAAAATAGAGGGGATTGATAACGTCCATTTCTTGTCCGAAGAATACGACAAAAAAAATTATAGTAGAGCTTTCTTCAAAATGTGCGGAGTGAAAAGTTCATTTTCATTTGAAGTGAATGATTTTAGATTTAACAAATGTCCAGATAAAGAACTTGCTACTAGGCTGAAAAACGCACCTAAATTCAATAATAAGCTTTTACAATCACGTCAAAGGTTTTCCGAAGACCATATTTTAGGATATAGTACGATTGGTAATTATGTTTCAATCGCCTACTTACCTTTATTAGGTGATGTGAATTGCTATGACCAATTCACCAAGTTTATAAAAAATAATAGGCAGAAAAAAGAACTTTTTAGAAAAACCCATTTGCGCTATAACAGAAATGTTTATGATAAAGAAGATAATACCCTTATTAAGTTTCTCAGAACAAATGGAGTAGTAAATAACATAGTTGGAGAACGTAAAAAAACGAGTGACTTATTTTCAAACAAATTTCAAGCATATTTAGATAAATCTCAGTTAGTAACTGACGAATGGATTGATATTAAAATTGCAGACACCGAAACTTCTTTAGAGTCTGCATTAGGTATTCAACAATCTATAAGTCCAAAATTGGCTTTAGGTCTCATTTCAAATTCAAAACCAGAACTAACTATAGAGGAAGTAAAGTTTTTAAACCTAATAGAAATACTTGAAAATACTAATTTAGAAAGTGATGTCACCTATTATCTACCCAATGTAAACTTTAAATGGAAACTTATTACAGAGCTTTTTGTAGTAGATGAGGAATTTCAATCTGAAATTAAAGATTCAAATAAACTGCATCAGAATTTTGAAAAACTAACTGACACTTTTTCTATTAATAATCTGTCTGAAAGTAATTTAAAAAGAGAAATTGAACAAGAGAATGATGTTAGTAAGAGTATCAAGGATTTTTTTATAGAGCGTGCTAAATACGTAGCTTTTAAAACGAGCAATGAAAATTGGAGCGAAATTGAAGAAAACATAAAAGCAATTTTTGAAGATTTTACCTTCTTTGAATGCTCTAAAATTAAATACGTGTTTCCTTCTGAGATTCCAATAGAGATAAAAGAATGCAATTTTGTTTTAGAGGATAAATCAGTCTATTTTAGAGGGTTTTGGAAGAATAACAACGAATTGATAACGTATCTACACGACTCCATCAAAAGCGAAGCACTTCCAAAAGTATGGTTTGAAAATCTTATAGTTAGATGGGAAGAAAATGAAATTATAGATAAACTTAAAGATGACTTTGGAAAAGTACCAGAATCTTGGGATTTATTTGAAAACAAAAATACTGATAACGAAGAAACAAATGAACCAGAAGATAATAATGGAGACACAAGTTTTGGGGATGATGTAAACGAATTTATAAAAGAACTTGAAGATGATGAGGAATGGCAAAACTATGTACCTGAGCTAAAAAATCTTGTAGTACTTGCTACTGAACATCCAAAAGAAAAACAAAAGTTGTTCAATCTTATTGCCAAAGTAAAGTTGGCAAAGGCATTCAATATACCTTTCAATAGTGCCAATGAGGATTATAACAATTTAGAAAGTCACGAAGAAAAATATATTGTACATAGTGCGAGAGGTGCATTTGCCTATATACATCCTTTGGAGATTTTGAAAATGGAAAACGAAGGGTACAAAATGGCTTTAGATTTCAGTATAAAATCACCCATTAAAATATATGAAACGGCAGAAGAATTATTAATGTTAAACAAAACCCATATTCTTGCTTATAGAGGAGAAAATGACTTTGATGACTTAATTTCTTTTTGCGAAGCAAATAAGCAAAAAAACAAGCATTTGTTGATAATAGATAAGACTAATGCAGGAGAGAAATCAAGAGCCTTATCCAAACTCCTAAACATGGAAGATGATTATAGCTAATAACAAACATATTAATCTCATTAGAGACGAACTGATTTATCAAACAAATGAGTTTGAAAAGCTACTGAGGAAACAAGCAGCTAAAATGTTTGTCGATAATAAACTTTATTTATGCAAATACCAAGGTTATGATGAAGCAAGAGGAAATCTCATTGTGAAATTTGACCATAAGATATGTTTTGCTCCAAGAAAGAGTGAAAACCTACATTGTTTTGTTTCAGCTTTACAAGATGAAAACGTAAAAAAATGGGGAGGTCTTACATACCAAGATTTACGTACAAAAGTTACGGCACAATTTGAATGCAAAACAGTTTTCTTCACATATAATAATGACCACACTATTGTAGGCTTGTCAGGAGTAAAAATTGAAGAGATAGACAAATACGAAAAAAATGCCTTAATTTTTTTGGCACCAACAGACCCACCATTAGTTTACTTACAAAATCTTGAAAACTATTTACTCCAAGTCAAAAACGAGCCTAACAAAATATTAAACCTCAATATTGAGAATTCTAAATGGAATCCTCAGCCACTTGTTGTGGATGATAATATTGTTACAAATATTCAAACAGATTTTTTTCAAAATGATATCGTAATAATTCAAGGCCCTCCAGGAACAGGAAAAACATATTTAATGGCACATCTTTGTGCAGCATTTGTAAAGTCTGATTTACGAATTCTTGTAACAGCCTTAACTAATCGTGCTCTTATAGAATTGGCTGAAAAAGAACACTTAAAACCTGCATTAGAGCAAGGTAAAGTATATAAAACAGCATTAACGGCTGACGAAAGTAAAAACAAAAAAGCCCGAGGACTTCAATCATTTAAAAGCATCAGTCAGCAACAGCCACAGTTGTTACTATCGACCTATTATATAATGAGTCAAATTGCAACTAAAGCAGTTGAGGGTGAGCATTTTGATTACGTCATAATTGAGGAAGCTAGTCAAGCATTCTTATCTACTATTGCATTGGCAAGAAAGATTGGCAAGAAATGTATAATCATCGGAGATACGCAACAACTTGAACCCATTTTTCATAAAGATTATGCTCCAGAGGACAAAAATGGTTATCATTGGATGATTTGCGGACTTAAAGCTCTCAGCTACTATTTGCCAAGTGCTAAGCAATATATTTTAACTGATACTTATCGTTTGTCTGCAAACTCAATAAAGGCAACGAATCTGTTTTATGGAGGAATATTAAGAAGCAAATCTAGAGATATATTTCCTCTTAATTTTACAATTTCCACGCTTCTCAAGGAATCATTTAACGAGAATGGAGGAACAAGCCTAAAGAAATTCAATCTTCCAGCAGGGCGACTTCCATCATCTGTATGCTTTCAATTTATAATAGAATTAATAGAGCAAATTAAACTGTTTAATAACAAAGCAGAAATTGCTGTTTTAGCTTTTAATCGTGATTCTGTTCGTTCATTGCAAAAAGAAATTTATGGAAAGAGCAAAGATACGAACAACGTATTGGTAGAAACAATTGACAGAATTCAAGGACTGACCACAGACTTTTGTATTTTTTTCATTCCTACCGAAAGTGTTCCCTTTGCATTACAATTAAACCGTTTTAACGTTGCTACATCAAGAGCAAAAATGTGTACGCTGATTATTTCAGATGACACGATTTCATCTTTCTACCCTCATATTGACAGTAAAGTTAAAGAATACCTACTTTCAATAAAGGAAGTCACAACTACTATAGCTTAAATTTCTAAACCCAAACAAGAAGATAGAACTATAAAAGAAAACACCGAAAAGCTAGAAGGTTTTGGTTTGAAAATTATTGATAAAATTGATGTTACAAAATTTGAAAAACCCAAAAAGGAGATTAAAAAAAGTAAGGCAAATCTCTACATAATCGACACCAACGTATTTGTAGATTATCCTGAAATAATTTCCAAAATTAACAATGAATATCCATTAATACTATCAGCCAAAGTTTTAGATGAACTTGATAACTTAAAAGTAAACTGTATAAAGATGATAAAATTAATTTACAGAAGGCCTTAAAATCAATTAATCAAAATATCGACAAGAGAGATTTAAGAATGGAAATTGCAGATTTATCCTTATTCCCAATTGATTTTACAAGCGGTCACCTGATAATCCTATCTTAACGGTTGCCTTAAAATTTGAATCTGAAAATCCTATTTTATTAACCTCAGATAATGCTTTACAGATCAAAACTAAAAGACTGAACGTAAAGACAATAACATTAAAAGAATTTTTGGATCAATTAAAATACTAACCCCGACGCTTTTGGTAGCACATTCTTAAAACCACTCAAGCCAAGTTCTGCAAAAGAGCCATCAAGCCAACACATGGCCACTGACATGATATGACAACAAAACAGATGAAAGATAAAAAGGTTTAAGAAATAACAAACAACTGAGGCAAAAAACAACACTTTTCTTCATTAATTTTTGACAATATTCATTGAGGCTTTAGGATTTATAAACTGGATATGTTGTAGGCATCCACTTGTAAAACGATTAAAGCTATCTGTCAAGATAACCAACATTACAGCTGCTTTATTCCCAATCTCTAATATCGTTTTTAGGTGCATTAAAACCTATTGA
>Ga0307936_1001409_pt1 | contig 11752 bp, 10 predicted proteins | sample OrgLakmetagenom1_FD_201839 | JGI IMG/M metagenome (GOLD analysis project Ga0307936, IMG submission 201839) | Saline water microbial communities from Organic Lake, Antarctica - #1 | ecosystem: Environmental > Aquatic > Non-marine Saline and Alkaline > Saline | place: Antarctica: Organic Lake... | reverse complement strand
CAGGGCTTTCCTAGCGTACGATTTCGTTTCGAGCCACCACGAGGGTTGTGCGTGACGAACTGCGTTCGTCATTCTCAGAGCACTCCGCGCTCGAAAAAGGTTCGCGTATTGGTTAGAATTAGTGCACAATGCCACAAAATCGCACAAAATTATATGGTGGGCTTGTTTGGATACTGTCTGGCTGCGCATTGCTTACATACGGCATTTTGGGCCTCACACAGACGGATATGCCAGGAGCAGAGCAACTTGTTGCGCTCGTGCAGCAGGCTGACGGGACGTATCTCTACCTCGCCGCATTTGTGACCATCCTCCTGGAGGGGCTGTACTTTATTGGCAGCTTCTTCCCCGGCTCCAGTTTGATCATACTGTTAGCGATTTTGGCTCAGACGGCGGGTAACGGACAATTTTTGCTACTGATTTTGACAATCTTTATCGGGTGGACACTCGCCGGCGCACTCAATATTTTTGGTGCCACGTATTTTTCTCATCTACTACAGATTCAAACCACAACCAACAAAACGTTGCGACAAGATGCAGAGCTCACCTGGTTTCCGGCGTTTCGTTCCAACACAGAAGTAGCTCAAATTGCTGAAGGTCACAGCAAACGCAGTGTGTTCCTTGGTTCGACTATTATCAAACTGTATGCGAGCGCTGGCGTAGCAGTCTATGCGCTGGTACTGCCATTTATCATTGACATCCAAGAGCTCAGCAATGAAGAAGGCTTTTGGGGACTGGGAATTATCGCGCTGGTAAACTTCACCATCGGAGGAAAGAAAATCTACGACGCTTTACATAAAGACCCCATTGAGCCAATTAATCCACAGTGAACACAAAAGCCGCACCTTACAAGGTACGGCTTTTTGGTGCTGAGCCTTCTTATTCCATCTTGAGTAGCTCCTTGACCTTGCCTTCGTCAAAGCCAATCACTACATCGTCACCAATACGAATCACTGGTACCCCCATTTGGCCAGTCAACTCAATCATTTCTTCACGCTTTTCTGAGTCTGCTGCCACATCATGCTCAGTGTACTCGACATTATTTTCTTTGAAAAAGTCTTTTGCAGCTTGGCAAAAATGGCAAACTGGCGTGCTGTAAATAGTTACTGAAGTATTCATAGTGAGAAACAATTAATCTTAATATCACTAGTATAGCAAGTTATCGCCAAAACTCATACCAGGCAGCTTCTTCTTCGGTGGATGTAGACATGGGCTGAATCTCTGGACCAGCTTCAGGCTCAACGATTACTACCACCTGCTCCCCCTCGAGCGCCACGTCAAACTGACGCCGCATCTCGGCTTCAATTCCTCGCTCGTTGGAGAGATAGTCAACCTGTTCTTGCAGCGCATCTTTTTGACTACGTAGCAGCATAGCTTCTTGAGCAGCCACTTCTTTACGATCCAGCATTTCTTGCGCTATTTGATACCGGACAAACGCACTCCACCCTACGAGCAACACCAAAAAAAGTAATACGCCCTGAGTATAGCGAGAATTCACCAAGGTGCGGAGCTTGCGTTTTTGATAGAAATCAAACATGGCTGTATTTTACCTGAAAACTACTTACTTTGCCTGAACTTGTAAGTCGGGTACAATATAAGGCATGAGTTTTTTGTATGACAAACGCACCAAAAAAGCGATCAAATGGATCTGGGGAGTGGTCGCTATTTTGATTATTCTGAGCATGATTTTTGCGTACTCAGGAGGAGTCGGAGCCGTGTAGCGATATTACCAGTAAGCTAAACCCGCATAATGTCGACATTATGCGGGTTTTGAGCTTTTAAAGCTTTCTCAAGTCTGAACGTTCGGTTGGATGTTCTGGGGAAATAGAATAGTCTTGCAAAAGTGACGTTCTTGCAGTACCCTCTACACAGACTGCTCTTGAGACACTTCAGGAAATCTTTGGTGGAACGATCCATATCACAACGAGCTCGTCTTTTTACCGTAGTAAGCTCTGCGACCACCTCGGCCATTGGTACCGATAAGCATTATGCTGGCTAACGTCTTGATACTCGAAGGAGAGCAGTTTTGTCCGACAAAAATCGAGAGAAGCATAATACCAGACAGAGGCCCATGCACGACTTGAAGTGCATGGGCTTTTTTTAGATCTCAGTGATGAGTTACTATCACTAGCCCAGGAATGCCTTGGTGGTGAAAGCCGCCGATTCGGGCTCTGCATACAGAAAATATGTCGCTGCGCTCTGTATTTTCCAGCAACATGATTTCGTAATACACCCTTTGGGGAGAAGGAGGTTGGAGTATGGTGCATTCTACAGAACTCTTTTAGCGTTCAACTTGGTTCGTCTAGCAATTTCGGGCGGGCTGAAGCCCGAAATTGAGACATAATTTCGTAATACACCCTTTGGGTGTTTACTCAATCATCATTTTTATGAAGACGTCTGAGGGGATTTGGACGTTGCCGGTTCCTCGGGCGAGGGCTTTCTTTTTTCCTTTCTTTTGTTTGTCGAGCAACTTATTTTTTCGGGATACGTCTCCTCCATACAGGTGGCCGGTCACATCTTTACGCATGGCGGACAGTTTTTTGGTCGCAATAATTTTCCCCATCACTCTTGCTTGAAGCTTAGTCTCAAACTGACGACGTGGCAGTGTCTTGAAGAGTTTTTCGGTAATTGCTTTTGCGTCCGACTCAGCTCGCATCATACCGACCACTCTTGAAAAAGCGGGTACAACTTCTTCTGCTACCAATACATCCAGTCGAGTTACGTTTGCGTTGCGCATTTCGGCAATCTCGTAGGAGAGCGAGGCGTAGCCACTGCTGGCGTTTTTTAATTTATCAAAAAATCCTCGCATCAGTTCGCGCAGCGGCATCTCAACCACAAGCAATGTCCGTCCATCACTAAATACCTCAGTATCGACGACAGAGCCTTCATGCTCGTAGAGCAGTGTCATTACATTACCCATATAGTCACCAGGAAGAATTATCTGCCCCAAGACCCATGGTTCGCGGATAGTTACTTTCTCTCCATGGTCTGGGAAACGAGTCGCAGCATAGATTTCTTTGGTGACTCCGTCAGCTCCAGTCACTTCGTATGAGATTGAAGGTGAAGTAACGATCAATTGGATATTAAATTCGCGACGCAAACGTTCGGTCACAATCTCTAAGTGCAACATCCCCAAGAAGCCACACCGGAAGCCACGACCCAACACCCCAGAGGATTCTTCTTCAAAGGACAAAGAAGAGTCTGATAGCTTGAGCCGGTCGAGCGCTTGGCGCAACATAGTAAAATCATCCTGACTTTCTGGAAATACTGAAGCCCATACCACCGGCCTGGCTTCTTTGTAGCCCGGCAGTGGACTACCACCACCTTTGGCGAAGATGAGTGTATCTCCTACACTGGCTACTCCTGGTTCTTTGATGCCAGTCACAATATAGCCAATCTCCCCTTCAGTTAACACTCCAGTTGGGACTTCTTCCGGAGCCAGCATGCCCACTTCAAGGGCCTGGAATGTTTTGCCACTAATCGCAAACTTTAGTTGGTCACCTTTTTTGACCTCACCGTCAAATACTCGCTGATACACGATAATACCTCGGTGATTATCGTATTCAAAATCAAAAATCAGTCCCCGGTAGGTATTGGCAGTCCCAACAGCTGGAGCTGGGATGCGGGCGCAGATAGCGTCGAGCAGCTCCTTGACTCCCTCCCCAGTTTTTCCAGAAGCTTTTAAAATGTCTGATTCTTCACAATCTAACAAAGCCATGATTTCTTGTGAGACCTCTTCAATCCTGGCATGCGGCACGTCCACTTTTGACAAAACTGGCACGATGGTCAAACCAAGATCTTTCGCCATTTGCAACACACTGAGTGTTTGTGCTTGCACCCCTTGGGTACTATCTACCAAGAGCAATACACCTTCTACAGCATTTAATGCTCGCGATACTTCATAAGAAAAATCAATATGTCCCGGCGTGTCAATCAAATTGAGTTCAAATTCTACACCATCCTTAAAGTACACCATACGTGCTGGTTGCATTTTGATGGTAATACCACGCTCACGCTCCAAGTCCATCGAGTCCAAGACCTGATCTTTCATCCGTCGAGTTTCGACCGTCCTGGTCTCTTCGAGCATCCGGTCAGACAGAGTGCTTTTACCGTGATCGATATGAGCGATAATACTAAAATTACGAATTTCTGATTTCATAGTAATGAAACTACTCTACCCTACTTCTTTAAAAAACCAAGCGTTATTGGGGCTTAATAACATCAGTTTTGAAGATTTTACTTTGAAACGAGCGATAAATCTCTTTAATTTCTGGGGAGCCAAGAAATATATATACACCAATCACTGCCAGCACACCCACCACTCCAGAAACACTCCCTTGGAGGAATACGCCCATAAATGTATTTTGATTAATTCCGTCAACGATTTCGTTTAATGCAATGTATGAGGCGAGACCTCCAGCCACTCCTGCGACGGTCGCCTGGTAAAGTAACCGCACCAGCGGTGTATATGATACGGAAAACGTTTTCATAGAGGCAATCACCAGTATGCCTACCTGCAGAAATTGTCCAAACATAAACGCGATGGCAAGCACCAATACTTCTGCTCCTGAGACCGCTTCCAACCGAAATAGATTTTGGAGGGTCACTGCTAATTCCGGATGAGCAAAGTACACATCCCTTAAGATAAAGGCGATTCCAATCGACACGATACCTGAACCCACAGCCACAATCAAAGGCAACATCGTTTTGCCTCCGGCGTAGAACGCTCGGATTAATAATAGTAGTACTGCTTGAGCGAGCAATGACAACACAAAGATTGCCAAAAGAGCCGCCGTAAGCCGAGTATCTGACCAATCAAACGCCCCACTTCCTAGCAACACACGCACAATCTGGGCACGCAACACGACCACCAAAGAGATGATTGGAATTGACCAAAATATTATATGACGAAACGCAGTCAGCAACTGTAAATTGAAGCCACCTTGGTCCTTTTTCGCGTACAAATATGACAAGGTGGGAAACGCAGCAACTGAATAACTCACTCCAATGATAGCAAGCGGGACTGACTGTAGGTTGAATGCAAACTGAAAGGTTGAGACTGATCCCACCGCCATAAAAGAAGCCATACCAATCAAAATAAGCAAAACTATTTGGTTGACTGACAACGTGAGCGCTCGTGGGATTGACACAGCTAAAATCTTTCTCAGCAATTTCCAATTAATCTTTGGTACCAGCGAAAAGGAATACGCACTTTTTCGCACAAAAGGAACTTGGACCATCAGGTGTCCCAGTGCTCCCAGCACCACCCCCATAGCCAACCCTACTAAACCAAACATTGGATAGAATAAGGTGATTCCTACAATAATCCCCACGTTGTAAAGCAGAGGGCTAATAGCAAACAACACGAACCGATGGCTCATCTGCGTCACCACTCCGCACAGACTCGACAAGCCCAGCAAGAATGGCTGCAACAATAGTATTCTCATCAAGAGTATGAGCTCACTAGCCTGGTCACTAAACCCAGGAAAGAGATACGACACCAACACAGGTGCAGCCAGAATGATGATTCCAGCTATCAAGGTGTATGCAATCAAAAAGAGAGAAAACACTTGTGACAATATCAATGTCCCAGCTTCATCTCCTTTCGTCTGTGACGATTTGGTCACAAAGGGTAATAATACGTACACAGACAGTACTGAAGCAAACAGGACAAACAACAAGTCAGGGATACGAAAGGCTGCATAATAAATATCCAATTCAATGTCGGCACCAAAGTTATGGGCCAGGAGTCTATCTCGTACAATCGCCAAAATCTGCGAACCAAACGCAAACAGCGCCAAAATATACGCGGCTTGGTGCAAGCCTCGCACCTCTCTATACACAAAATTGAATACCCTTCGAACCATAGTCAGTATTACTCTGTCTGTGGGGTGGAAGTCGCAGGCTCTGCAACTGGTTCAGGCTCAGATGTAGACGCTGGTGCAGACTCTTCATCAGCCGGAACAGTGTTCACCGGTGTGATAAGGTCGGTATCGAGATTATCCCCGCCCGGCACAGTTGGGTTTGAACCTTCATTTACCCCTAATTCGTTGACTGGTGCTTCGATACTCGCAGCTGGAATGTTTTCAACTTCTCCACTCCTCACCTGCTCTATCAGAGTAGTTAATTCTTGATTTTCCTGGTTGGTTTGCTGCACTCTCTCGAGTTGTTCTAATGCCAAATCAGTCTGACCGGCATCAATGTACGCCAATCCTAAGAAGTACCGAGCGTTTGCGTACTCTGCATCCCGGAGAATGGCAGCTTGCAAGGCATTGATTGCCGCGGTGGCATTTTCGTTTGCTAAGAGCAGTACGCCAAGCTGGAAGTACCGAGTCGGGTTATCGGGCTCTAGTGCGATGATTGCTCGAGTTTTTTCAATCGCAGACTCGACGTTGCCTTCCGATATATCAATCTGCGTCGACAGGTACAATGCTTGGGTGTAGTTTCGTTTTAGATTCAATGCGGCTGCAATCTCGGTCTTGGCTTGTTCAACCTGACCTGCACGGAGCGCAATCTGTGCGGCAAGTAATTTATACGCTGGATTCAAAGGGTCGAGGGCTTGAGCTGTTGCCAACGCAGCATTTGCCCGTTCATCTGCCCCCTCAAACCCTGCGGCATTGAGTGCGTTGTATACAGCAGCTAGCACAGCGTGATTATCTGGGTTGGTTGGATCTGCTTGTACCGCCTGCTGGGCAAATGAGTTTGCCTGCTCAGCAGCATTTATAAACCGTTGCTGATCTGCTTCGGTTGGTTCCGCAATAGCCAGAATGGAATTGAGTGTTGCTAAATGGATTTGTGCACGAGTGCTCACAAAACGATCGTCTGGGAATAATTGAAACGAGCTGAAAGCGACTTGCTCAAACTCTTCCGCAGACGTCGCCACTGCTTGTGATTCTGAAAACTGTGCCTGAGCACTGTATTGCTCACCAACTTGCAACAAAGTACCTACTGTCGTGGTGATGATGATAATCGCGGCTGCCATCAAGAAAAATCCACGCTGCCGACTACTGGCTAAGGGAACAGTTTTTTGAGCCGACGGCGCAGTCGACGCATACGCAACAAACGTAAAGCCTGTAAACACAGCTGTCAAAAGCAGGATGCTTACCCCAGGCACATAGAGATAACTCATAGCCCACAAAAACACAGCGCCCGCAAACGATACGATACCGAAGAAATACCAATAAGAATCTTGAATGCTATTTCGTAAAAACATCCTATATCCAAGGAGTAAAAAGTAGCCGTGGAACGCGAGCAGCAAGATCACTCCAGTCACGCCAAGAGTAGCAAAGAGAGTGGGAATATACCCAAATCCGGCCTCGAAGTCAGTATCCCAAAAAAATGTTTCGTTGATACTAATATCCTTGTGCATTCTCCATGCATCAGAAAACCGATTTGGACCAATCCCAAACACAATATTTTCGTTGTATACGGCTTTCGTGATATTGATAGTGGCTTCTACAGACGGTCGCACTTCGATGTAGTTGATATTACTCAGCGCGCTTACTCTATTGCCTGCGTATTCTCCGCCAGCAATAAACAACGCACTCATCACACACACAATGGCCGTGGTAATCAGTAATACTTTAGATATCGGCTGCTTTTTTTCTTCACTTTGATTTTCAATAAACAGCGTATCTCGCGACAACAAATATACAAACAACAGCAGTCCAAAAAAGCCCACGATTATCCATATACTGAAAAAGTTTACCACTGCCAAGACAAACAATCCCATGTAAATCAAGACTGCAACCGCCCACTGAGTCAAACCTCGTAACGGCAGCTGTAGCAGCGTAATAAGTCCAAGTAACACAATTAATCCAGCAAATAAAGCAAGATCATTGAAGCCACCAATCGGAGAAGTGGTCACACCAGGGAAAGAGCCAAACGAAAGCAATTGAGCACCAAATATGATACGGAGAATGTTATACAGCAACAACACACCAGATACACAACCGAACACAGCGAGCGCTTTGATAGTCATGATTTTAGAGCCCTGCATCACCAAGGTCACTGTCATGACCAGAGCCATCAGCAACAAGAATCCAGCCGTCTGCTGACCAAGTACAGAACCAACGAGTGCATCTTGTACATCACCCGAAACCAAGGCTGAGAGCACAGCCACACCTACTACGCCCCAAAAGATAGCGAGAGATATCGGTAGCACCGTTTTTGCCTGACGCCTGCGTAAAGCCAGCAAGCTCATTGAGATCACAGCCAATCCGCACATCACGGTAGCAAAAATCACTTTATCAAAACCTAATGATGCCCACAGTCCCGGAGTAAAGAAAAGCGGTATGAATCCAAAGATTGCCAGCACTGAGTATTGAGCAATTTTTAGCAACAGTTCGCCAACTGTATCCGGCTGGGCTGGTTCCGTTCCTGGTGTTTCGTCAGTTTCTGGTTTGGCAGATTTCAGATTTGGCATAGAAGAATCATTATTAGCAATAATTTTAATCATACCATACACAAAAGAACACCCTTGCGGGTGTTCTTTTGTCACATAAGCCGGATTCTGTCGACTTAAAATACATCTAAGTCGGGTGATTATTTACCTAGGACAGATATTACTACCTGTCTCACGCGACTCTCCTGAACCAGTCAGGCGCGGTCTTGCACGCAGGTAAGGATTTAGCCGTTTCACCTTGAAAGTTACCAATCAAGCTATTCCTATACATAGGAATTCCTTTGCTTTCGCAAGAGGACGTCTCTGCTCGCACCTCGCATATTGCTATAGACGGGTGTTACCCGCTACCATTCTCCATCCTATAAAATAGTCTGGGCGTGTCCGGACTTTCCTCCCCTTATCTAAGTAAGAGGCAATCACCGTGTATTGTTATTATACAACAATTAGAAAAAAACGCAATAATGCATGAGTGTCCGCAGCGTTACTCACCAGGTATAGCTACCCTGTCTCCCAAGACTATCTGATGTTGCTCGACAAAGCCAGCGTTTGCCTCGATGACAAACCAAGCCGGAGTCGGTGACGCAAAAGCGGTTGGAAACGTGTCGGGTGATACGTTTTCTTCTATATGCACTATTTCTCCATTCTCAGCGGCCCATATGATATCCAGCGAGTACTGCATGTCCTTCATCCAAATGGAGTGCGAGCCAGGGACACCAAACGCAAATAGCTTTACTACGTTTTCGGGCAGAAACGGAGTGTTTGATAGTCCTTCAATTCTTTTGGATAGAGTATCTGCTACCGAAGCCTCCACCACCACTCCGCCGATGGTGGTCGGGACAGTGTTTGGAAAAATAGTTTTCCAGTTTTCTTCTTGCTCCGCTGTCGTTGACTCATCTTGGTCAGGTATTTGAAATTCTCCGCGCGCTACTGCTGCGCGTACCTCGTCCCGCTCAGACTTCACTGCCATGTAACCCCACGCAGCACCTCCCACCAGTACAACGACCAGCGATATCATTACTATTCTTTCTGCCCATTTCATAACAAGGAATTAAACAAACGTGTATAAGTAATAGGTCACTACAGATACCGAAGCTCCAAGAATCGTTCCCCACACTATATCAACCACCACCACTGCCAACGGCCAGTCTTTGAGGGTCGCCAAGTTGGTCATATCGTACGTAGCGTACGTAAAAAACCCGAACAGTGCACCGTAGATAAGAGCAGTTTTCCAAGACCCCTCAAGCACACCTGGATACACAGCAAAGATGATCAGACCAATAAGATACACTAAATAAAAAATGATAGCCGGCGTCCAGCTAATCTGCATCAAATCTCCTAACTGGTTCTTGTAAAAGGAACTTGCTACAACACCCAGCCATATCATGTCGATAATAAAGAATACTGGGACACTGATGAGATACAGTGCGAAAAAAGTTTGAATATTCATATACTTTCTAGTATATCATTTAGACTAAAAATAGGCTCGCCAAGCCAAGCAGGAAAAACAGGCCAAGCACATCTGTTGCGGTGGTGATGAAGATGGTTGAGGTGGAAGCCGGATCTTTTCCGAGCTGCTTCATGAATAGCGGAATAAAAGCACCAGCTATTCCAGCCACTATATGCGCACCAATCAGCGCTCCCCCAACTACCGCCCCCAGTACAAAACTGCCATTCCAGACGAGAGAAATCAACGCGACGATCAATCCGATAATCACTCCGTTTGCGACACCAGCGCCAAACTCCCGCCAGATAGCTGGACCGGCCGTCTTCATCGAGATAGTACCAAGCGTCAGCCCTCTAACCATAATTGCAAACGTCTGAGTAGCTGCGTTGCCTCCCATTCCAGCGATAATCGGAATATACACTGACAAAATGGTGACAGCGTCGAGCGTATTTTGAAATGAAAGTACTACCGAACCAGCCAAAAAACTCGTTGCGAGGTTTAATATAAGCCACTTGTATCTATGCTTGACCTTTTTGCCAATGCTATCAAACGGTTTTTCACTATCGTCTACACCAGCAAAATCATACAAAGATTCAGCCGGCAAATTTCCAAATAACGCTTTTGCAGAGTCTGAATAAATAATCCCCAATACGCTCGTGTCGTGATCAAGAACAACAATCTTTTTCTTTTCAGTAGCAACCAACATATCAATGATATTATTGATTTCAGCCTGGTAGGCGATACTGTCGATGAACTTCACATGTTTGCGCAACGTACTGGTGTTGCGCTCACGCACTAAAGACGCCAGAGGTACCTCACCCAACAATTCTCCAAACTGATGTACCAAGACTTCCGGATACTTCCCTGTCTCTTCGTAATGTTCATCTATGATATCAGCAGCGTCTCTGACTGTGGTAGAAGCATCTAAGAATATGTAGTTGAAATTCACCAACGCTAGCGTAGCACTGGGATGGAAACGTAAAAAAAAATCAATCTTCTCTTTAATTTCACCTTTTAGTCTGGCAACAATCTTTTCTCGACGTTTTTGACTGGGAATGCGTTTAATAATCCGTTCAGCTTGTTGCATATCCAAATGATCGAGCATGTCTACCAGCTCATCAGTCTTGAGCTGCCGCAGCACAGACTGTTGTACGTATGGCGACAATTTTTCAAAGAGCGCACTGCGGTGAGGTATCGAGACGCTACGCAGCAAATTCATCCGCTCGTGGGGATTGTATGTCAATTGCTGTACGAGTGATTCTTTTTTCTTGGGCATTTTGTCTAGTATAGCAAGTGCTTACTTTTTTTTATTGGCCTATAAACAAAAAACCGCTCGTGCTTGTGAGCGGTTTTTGTCTAAATTTCTTTAGTTAATTACAACTTCAGCATCTCCTTCTAGAGTACTCAAATATGCATCGATAATCTCTTGCTCTTTTGAGCTCCGTACTTGGGCTACCACCTGATCACGTACTTCTTCCAGTGGTGGCAATCCAGCTTCTGTACCTCCGGCTGCATCATATACGCTCTGGATTTCTTCTTCAGTAACCGCAATCTCTGCCTCAACAAATAGCCCATCAAGCAATGTTTGGATAATCACCTCTTCTGCGATGTCCGCTTCGAGTTCTTCGTAGGTCAACCCCAATTCACTGATTCGCGCCAACAAAGCTTCTTCTCCCCCAATGTCTGCCTGAATAGTAACCAATCGCTCATCGACCGCATCGCTACTTGCCTCGATACCTTGTTCGCGAGCCGCTTGTCTAAGCAAGGCTGTATTGACCAGTACATCAAGCGCCTGACTTCGGATATCAGCCGCTACTTCTGGACTAGACGTGTCAGCTCCTTGTGCAACAGCTGCTTGATTGAATTGTTGAATACTGGTATTGAGATCTGCTCCGGTAATATCTTCC
>Ga0307936_1001403_pt1 | contig 11781 bp, 8 predicted proteins | sample OrgLakmetagenom1_FD_201839 | JGI IMG/M metagenome (GOLD analysis project Ga0307936, IMG submission 201839) | Saline water microbial communities from Organic Lake, Antarctica - #1 | ecosystem: Environmental > Aquatic > Non-marine Saline and Alkaline > Saline | place: Antarctica: Organic Lake... | reverse complement strand
TAATCTGCTGCTGATAGTGTCCGATAAAATTGAGGCGGCACAGAGCAAAGCCAAATGGTTTGCCGGTGTGACTGATGCTGCCTGGTGGGTTCCCATCTGGCCGGTTGACCGGCATCAGCTACCGGCCTGGCTGCGCTCGCGTTTGCAACAGCAAGGGTTGCAAATTGATGACGATGCACTGGCATTGCTGGCCGATCGCGTTGATGGCAACTTACTCGCTGCCCGCCAGGAGATCGATAAACTGTTGCTGGTGAGTGACAGCACTCAACTGACGCTGGAGACCGTTGTTCAGGCCGTTGCGGACAGTGCCCGCTATACCGTATTTGACCTGGCAGACGCTGTTTTGAATGGTGATCTGGCACGCAGTCAGCGCGTACTGTCCGGGCTTGCGGCTGAAGGCATTGAACCGCCCATTGTGCTGTGGGTACTGGCCAGAGAGTTGCGCCATCTGGTGCAACTGGCTGACGCTCAGGTGTCTGGTCAACCGCTGCCGGCTGTGTTCAAACGTCTGCGCATCTTCGACAAACGCCAGGGTCCGTATCAGGCTGCCTTGCGACGCGGTGATACAGGCCTTTGGCAACGCTGCCTGATTATTTGTGGCGATGTTGATGCAACAATCAAAGGACGAGCTGCAGGCGATCCCTGGCATAAACTCAGTGCACTGGTGTGTGAGGTTGCTCAGCCTGGTGTTGTGCCGGGTACCTATTGAGCCCTGCACCGGATTAATAGCGTCTGTCAGTCCAGTTGAAACCCTATTGTCAATGCAAGTTGGATGGTTTCATTTACGCAACAGTAACGACTGCTGGCATTAACACGGGCCAAAGCCGCCATAGCTGCTTTATCAAAAACTACCCGTCGAGCGGGTGTCAGTATGTCGACTGTAAATTGCCCGTTTGGGTTCATTTCAATGGTAACGTCCAGGTTGCCCTCCCAACCCCGTCTTCGCGCAGATGGTGGGTAACTCATCTGTTTGTATAGAGCTTGCTGTAACCAAAGCTTTATTTCACGCTGGTGTTGTTGAACGGATGTTACGTTCAATTTCGGTTCGGAATGGGTCGCCTCTTTTGAGCGCCGAGCCGGGACTCGTTCAGTTCCCGAGTGGTTGACAGCAGTTTGCATAGGTACAAACTGTTCCTGTTCCTGTTCCTGTTCCTGTTCCGGCTTTATCGTCCGTGTCGGCGCCGTTGCAGATACGGGGAGCTCATTTGTGGTGTCAACAACCGGGATTGATGGTTGTGACTTTTCCACTTTCTTGGCAAGCGTATCTGGCTGCTGTTGGGCTGCTTGTTCTTCGGCGATGGCACTATCGACTGTGGCAGATCTGGCAGCTACCAAGCCCAGGGTAATCGTATCTTTTGAGTCAATCCCGAACTCCTCGGTCCAGCCAGGTAACCATGCGATCAATGCAGCGTGAGCTGCGATCGAAATAGCGATGGCTACTGGCCAGACCTGTTTCATGTGATGCTCACATCCGGTCTAACATCAGAAGTGGTACTCGGCCGATACCTTGAAAGTACGGCCAGGTGTGTTGTAGCTGGAGTTTGTGAAACTGTCGTAATTCGTAACGTAGTTTTCATCCAGCACATTATCAACCTGAGCCGTCAGAGTGCTGCGTCCATCTAGGCGAAACTGAGTCCCCAATCCCCAAACAGCATAGTCACCCAGAGCTTTTGTGCCATTTTTTCGACCGCTTTCAGCTTGCAGGTCGGTATCAAATTGCCACTGTCCGTACTGATAAGCTAGAGCTGCAAAGGCGGTCCACTCAGGGCGGTTATCCAGTCGGTCTTTATCGTCGTCCCTTGCATCGGTGAGGGTCGTATTTAGCGTCAGATCAACGTTGCCGATTTGTTGGGAGATGTCCAGTTCAAGACCAAGAATGCGAGCTTGCGCAATGTTTGCTGCTGTGAAGGTATTTGGATCAGTACCAATCAAATTGGTTGTGTCTGTTTGGTAGGCACTGATCCGCCATTCACCGCCCCGGGTAAATTGGCGCAATGCCAATTCAAAACTTTGTGACTCCTCTGGCTTAACATCTTTGTCGCCATAGTCTGGGAAAAATAGCTCGTTAAAACTGGGTGCTCTGTAGGCCGTACCGACTGTTCCGATAACCTCGAGTGAATCTGTCAGAAAATATGAGGCACCAAGACTTCCTGTTGTAAAGGTGTCATAGGCGCTGTTTTGATCGACACGAAGGCTGCCCTGTAATCCGATGTCGCCAGTCTGAATGACAAGGTTGGTAAACAGACCCGTGTTAACACGCTCATTGTCATCATAGTCTGTCGTTGATTCCAGCTCGACTGCATCGACATCTACACCGGCTGCTGCAGTCACATCGCCGAAGGTTCGCTCAGCCATTGCAGTGACTGTATAGCCTGTTGTTTTAAACTCACTGTCGTTGGCAGAATCGTTGCCATCACTGTTGACGCTGTCGTCAGTATACCGGCCGACTCGCGAGGTGATTCGAGTATTTCCTGATATGTCATAGTCCAGCGAAAGTGATGAGTTGGACAGGTCTGTTTGGGTCTGCCAATCGATTTCAGTGCCACAGGGTATTGTGGCGAAACCGCTGTAACAAACCGAATCGTAATCGGCTTTACTGCTGGACTGTAGATGATTAATGCCCAGCAATAGATCATCAGTTAACCGGGTATCGACTGAAAGATTTCCTGAGAATTGACTGAAACCATCGTCGTCTCTGTTCGAGTCGGAGGTTAGGGTGGTGCTGTCAAAACCATCGGTGCCGGTATAATAAATATCGGCGGTGGCGCGTGTTTTGTCAGTCGAGAGGTCAAAGCCTGCGCCTAATCGACGGTAGTTAAAACTGCCAACACTGCCAGACACATAGACATCATCTTCGGCTGCGCCAGGTGATTTGGTAAACACTTGAATAACGCCACCGATACCGTTGGCGCCATACAGGCTGGATACCGGGCCGCGGACGATCTCAATGCGTTTTACATTTGATAATGGGATGCTGGAAAAAGAGGCTTGTCCAACCGTTGCACTGACCGAGGGTATACCGTCGATTAAAACAAGCACCTGACTGCTTGAGGTGCCTCGCATAAGGACATTGCTGGTTGCCCCCAGGCTGCCTGAGTTAACCAGACTGACACCGGATAGACGGCTCAGCAAGGTACCAAGATCGGCATCCTGATATTGCTTCAGGTCCTCTTCGGTCAATACTGTTACGGCTGATAATGTTTGGGTAATGGGGGCTTCATATCGATTTGCAGTTATGACAACGTCTTCTGCGACGGTTATCGACGGCAATAGCGATAGTGATGCGATGAGTGTAAAACGTTTCATTGAGGTTCCTTTCGTCATTCATGTTGGATGAATAAACGAAGGGACAATGTTAGCGGCTGACACACGGGATCAATAAGACCGACATAACGGACTCACAAACCGATTTATCGGTTTGACCGGATGACAGAACTCCACTTTGTTGCCCTCCGCAACAACAGGGTATTCAGTCAAAGGCCGGTCTCCGGGCTTGAGGACGTGAAGTGATTCGATTGAATCTCATCTTGCTTGGCGCCTTCCCGCTTTCGCAGTGGCTGAATGCCTTGCTCGTCCTGTTACCGTTGCGGGGGCAGCATCAGGTTTTCACTGATTTCCCGTACACCACTAACTGTCTGTTTAGGACCAGCATCATAGAGGGCTTTCTGAAAGGGGGCAAGTGACGTTTAGGTCGCTTGCCCGGTTGCGATGTTCGGCTCTATTTATTCATAAAGGAACTATACATCCAGACTTCTTTTTCCTGCTCGCGGATGTAGTCGCTCATCAATGCTGCGGTGCCTTCATCGCTTGTTTCCTGAGCGCCAGCAAGTAGCGCGCGTTGTTTGCCGATCATGGCCTGATAAGCTTCAAGAATGTGGCCGATGGCCGCGCGGCCATCCGTTACCTGCGTTTGTTCCTTGATGCTGGCGTCTTCCAGGTATTTACTGTAACTGTGAGTCGGCTCGTGGCCCAGTGTCTGCACCCGTTCTGCGACTTCATCAATTTTGGTCAGCAAATTGATATATAGCTCTTCAAATTTCACGTGCAGTTCAAAGAAATTCTCGCCTTTGAGGTTCCAGTGGAAACCACGGGCGTTCATATAAAAGACCTGATAATTGGCCAGAAGCTCATTCAAGCCGGCAGCTAGCTTTTTCGCACTGGCTGTGTTTAATCCAATCGCATTGGTACCCATAAGCACCTCCGTTGACAATGAATGAATAACGCTAGCGTCTAACAAGTAATAGGTGTGGGCGATTGAAAAGAGTTAAACCCCATGATAGTTATTTAGTATCAACTCTAATGTATATGTAGCTTGAGTTAATCGGTGAGAATGCTTACGCCAGATTCTTACCAGTCTGGGTTCTGGGTTCGTCGTATATAAGTGCACTGCCGATTCTGTGCTTGTTATAAAGGGCTGCAATGGCCTCATCGAGCAGTATCAGGTATTTGAGGTCTATCGGATGGATATCGACCCCCCGACGTTCACATTGCGTTGCCGCGTAGGCGTGTTTGATAACCATGAAAGGCGTGTGATCTTGCTGCCGAAGGTAGAGCGCAAGAGCTTGTTTTTCCTTCTCAGTCAATCCGTCTATAAACATGTATTTCTGTCGACACCATAATATGAAAAGCAGAGTAATATGAATGATCCTGGCAGCCTAACACTGTGATTGCGTCGAGAGTGAAAGTGTGAGGCAGGTCATAATATAGCAGTAATGTTGTCAAAAATATGGCTTAAATGCACAGCGGTTCATCTAGCCACGGAGGGCGCTGTAAAGAAAGACGGTAAGTAACAGTCTCCTTACTATAATTTAGGTGGCCAGCTAACCCGTTTCATAAAACACCCTCTGCTCGCTGACAGGGGCGTTGGTTTGACCCGAACCCATGACTACCTTTAGTAGGTTGATGAAAAAGGCTTCCTGCCTTTTTCAAAACACGAAAACCAAACAATGTGATTTTTAATTTTCTCACAAAATCAACGACTTACCAGTCGCCGATTTTGCCAGGACATCCGAAATGTCGGACCACATGTCCTAGTAGCAGGCGTCCGAAATTCTGTGAATTTCAACAGCCTGTGAGACCATCAGGCGCCGACAAGATCACGCAGCACGTAGTGCAAGATACCGCCATGGCGGTAATATTCCCATTCAACAGCGGTATCGATGCGTACTCGCGCCTCAAAGGAGTGCTCTGTGCCATCATTGCTGGTGACATGCACGGTTACCTGTTCAGGTTCACCTTCGATGGCCTGGACGGCAAAGTGCTCCTTTCCTGTCAGGTTAAGACTCTGAGCGGATTCACCTTCCATGAACTGCAATGGCAAGACACCAAACCCGACCAGGTTTGAGCGATGAATACGCTCATAGCTCTGGGCGATGACCACCCTGACACCCAGCAAATTGGTCCCTTTGGCGGCCCAGTCCCGTGAAGAGCCGGTGCCATATTCTTTGCCTGCAAGAACGATCAATGCCGTGTTGTTTTGTTGGTACTGCATCGCTGCATCGTAGATGCTTATAACCTCGTCAGTCGGGAAGTGCTTGGTCCAGCTTCCCTCCGTGCCTGGAGCCAGTTCGTTACGCAGGCGAACGTTGGCGAAGGTGCCGCGCAACATGACTTCGTGGTTACCCCGGCGTGAGCCATAGCTGTTGAAATCTTCAGAGCTGACACCCTGTTCCTGCAGATAGCGACCGGCGGGGCTGTCGGGTTTGATGGCACCCGCGGGTGAGATGTGATCTGTGGTGATTGAGTCACCGACCTTAACCAGACAGCGTGCCTGGCTGATCCCACCTGGGGCCTCAGGCGTGCGCGTCATGCCCTCAAAGTAAGGGGGCTGTTTGACGTATGTTGAGTCAGGCCAGGAATAAATTTCATCGTTTGGTACTGGCAAATCCTGCCAGGCCTGTGTCCCGGCGAAAACGTCGCTGTATTTTTCCTGGTACAGGCCTGAGCTAAGGGCTGTTCTGACGGTATCGGCAATGTCATGCTGGCTGGGCCAGATGTCTTTCAGGTAGACAGGCTTGCCTTGTTTATCGGTGCCCAGTGGCTCTTTGGTGAGATCGACGGTCATTGAACCGGCCAGTGCATAGGCAACCACCAGCGGTGGCGAGGCCAGGTAGTTGGCGGGTACATCCTGGTGAATACGACCTTCGAAGTTGCGATTGCCGGACAGCACCGAAGAAACCGTGAGGCTGCCGGCCCTGATCGCATTCTGGATGGCCGGATGCAGAGGGCCGGAATTGCCGATGCAGGTGGTGCAGCCGAAGCCGACAATGTTAAAGCCCAGCGCTTCAAGAGGCTTCAGGACACCGGCCTTTTCGAGGTAGGCCGGAACCACCTGAGAACCCGGGGCCAGAGAGGTTTTTACCCAGGGTTTGACGGTTAATCCTAGTTCGTGGGCTTTCCTGGCGACCAATCCAGCCGCGACCATTACCGCCGGGTTGGATGTATTTGTGCAGCTGGTAATGGCAGCAATAACCACTGCGCCATGCTTAAGTAATTGTTTGTCCCCGTCTATCTCGTACTCAACCGCACCCCGGTCGTGAAGATTGACGCTGTCAACGGCCGTCTTGCCGCCTTCGCCTTCAAAACGGCCCTGCTCTGGTGTCTTGTCAGTGGTGATGGTATCGGCATCGTCTATCAACAGCTGGTTAAAAGCAGCGCTTGCGTCAGTCAGTGCGACCCGGTCTTGCGGGCGTTTGGGACCTGCAATGCTGGGCACGACGGTACCCAGGTCAAGGCTAAGGGTATCGCTGTAGTCGGCCTGAGCGGCGCCTGTATTGCGCCACATGCCCTGGGCTTTGGCATAGGCCTCAACCCGGTCGCGAACGGACTGGTCGCGTCCGGACAGTTCAAGATAACGCATTGTCTCGGCGTCGATCGGAAAGATACCGCAAGTGGCGCCGTATTCGGGCGCCATATTGGCAATGGTGGCACGGTCAGCCAGCGGCAGATTATCGAGACCGTCACCGTAGAATTCAACGAATTTTCCAACAACACCTTTCTTGCGCAGCATTTGAGTGACGGTTAGCACCAGGTCGGTGGCCGTTGTGCCTTCCGGCAATTGCCCGTTAAATTTAAAGCCTACAACTTCAGGGATCAGCATGGTGATGGCCTGGCCCAGCATGGCGGCTTCAGCCTCGATGCCCCCGACGCCCCAGCCAAGAACGCCCAGACCGTTGATCATGGTGGTGTGGGAATCGGTACCAACCAGGGTATCGGGCAGGGCCCAGGTTTGACCGTCTTTTTCTTCTGTCATAACGACGTCGGCCAGATACTCCAGATTGACCTGGTGCACGATGCCGGTGCCTGGTGGAACGACCCGGAAATTGGAGAATGCTTGCTGCCCCCAGCGTAAAAACTGGTAGCGCTCACCGTTGCGTTCAAACTCACGTTCAGTATTTTTTGCCAGCGAGTCGGCGTGGCCATAAAAGTCGACCATAACAGAGTGGTCGATCACCAGATCGACCTGGCTGATCGGGTTAATCAGCGCCGGGTCGCCACCGAGATCACGCATGGCAGCGCGCATGGCAGCCAGGTCGACAACAGCAGGTACGCCGGTAAAGTCCTGTAACACCACACGAGCTGGCGAGAAACCAACTTGATGGCTCGGTTCTGTTTTGGCATCCCACTGGCACAGTGCCCTGATATCGGCAGCAGTGACATTTTTGCCGTCTTCTTTGCGCAACAGATTTTCCAGAAGAATTTTCAGGGAAAACGGCAGACGGCCAATGTCATACTCTTTAGACAGGGCGTTGAGATTGTAGTACTGATAGTGCTGATCGCCGACAGTGAGCGTATCCTGGGTATTAAATGAGTCGGTCATGGCACCTCCAGAGTAAATTTGTTAATAACAGCCTGTAACCTTGGCACATTCACGCAGGATTTCCACTATAAAATCGATTGAGTTTGACTATGTCTCTGTCTTTGTCTTCGGCTGGGTGTCTGTTCACAATACTTTGCTTTGCAGTCAGATCACAACGTCAGTCGCCACGCGGCTGATAAGTGCAACGCAGATGCAGGAGATCAATCCCGCCGGTTCTTGGCTTCAATCCAGCGGCTCATATACTCGGTTGCACGATGTTTCGATTGCCAGAGGATACGCCCCCAGAGATTACGATGGCGGATGTCAGCCAGGTTGTCGTGAAGGTTATGCAAGGCATCGATAAAACCGGGGGCGTGATCATCTCTCAGAAACCCGGTTCTCAGGGCCTGTAGGCCGCAACGTTGGACTTTTTGCCAGTTTTCCGGGCTCTGGTACAGCCCGACCAGTGTTGCTGCCAGTTGGTCCGGATCGTCACTGATTGGATAGCCCAGCGCATCGGGGGCTATCATTGACTCGGCGCCGATCGGTGTGGTGACCGTTGGTGTGCCGGTTAGCCAGCCCTCCAGTATCTTGCCTTTCTGACCTGCACCAAAGCGCAATGGTGCGACATTCAGGCGGTAGCGCGACATCGTTTCCAGTGCATCATCACAGCGTCCTTTAATAAAAAACTTCTGTTTCGGTGCATGCCACTGTTGAACGGTGTGATCGGCGTAGGCCCCGTAAACATGGCATTCGGCGGCCGGTAGCTCGCGCCTGACCTTTGGCCAGACCGCCTGTTTGAACCAGAGTACGGCATCCTTGTTGGGTGCATGTTTGAAACCGCCGATCATCATCAGATGCTGGCGATCGTCGTAGGTTCGCCATGCTTGGGTATCTGGAAGTGCCGGGATCAGGAATGGCAGATACAACAGTTGCTCTACAGGCAGGTTAAAGACAGATGTCAGCCATTTGATTTCGACCTGTGAAATCATCAGAACCCGGTCACAACGAGCCATAGCCGCCAGCTCACGTTCAGCGGTTGCGGTATAAAGATCCGGCAGTCGGGGCGGGGCGGAGCCATCGCTGGCGTCAAATTGGCGCACAGCGTGTTGACGCGCCTCACGCAAGGTATGGAAGTCGCTGGTATCGAGCAGGGTCGCGGCGTCAGGGCAGTGTTCCCGGACTCGCCAGCCAAACTGCTCTTCCATGACAAAGCGGTCGTAGACTACAAGTTGCGGCTTCAGTGTAGCGATCCACTGGTCGAAGGCGGAGTCGTTAACGGCAACACGGTGCGGTGTATAAGCCATATCCGGCAAGTCTTGTTGAAACGGCGTTGTTTCAGCCGGGCTGGCAATATGGATCTGGTAACCGGCCTGATGACACAGATCCATAAGGTCCAGTGTTCGGCGTCCGGCGGCTGTTGATGCGGGTTCCGGCCAGTTTTTGGCAATGAGTAGGGCACGCATACTTGAGAAACTACTTGAAGTGCTGGTCATCTATTGTGACAAACGCTCACTAAACTAAGACGGAAGCGCGAGGGTAAACGCGGTACAACCATAGGTCCAGTGGTGCATCAGGATGGTGGTCGATATGAAACGTCTCTATTATCTCGCGGATGATATTGATCACGCTGAATACATTGCCAACGAATTGGCGCATTACCCATCACACCACGCTCACGTTCAGGTGCTCAGCCTTGATGAACTGGGTTTGTCTACCCATCAGTTGCAGAGTGCGTCTTATCTGGCCCGGGTGGATGTTTTACATCGTGGCAGGCAGGGTTTTGTTCTTGGTTTGGTACTAGGGTTGCTGACGCTGTTTGCGTTGCGCAGTTTGGGCCTGGCACCCATAGACAGCAGCGGTCAAATGGCACTGGTGGCGTTGTTTAGTCTGATGCTGGGCTGGGCCGGGTGTCTGATCGGTCTGAATCAGGAAAATCACCATCTGGCCTGCTTTCACCAGGATATTGAAAGCGGCCGCACCTTGTTGATGATTGATGTCAGCCAAAGTGAGGTCGGCAAAGTGAAGGCGATTGTCGGACATATCAAACGCAATGATCTGTCGGGTAAGAATTCGTTACCGGTATACGCGGGCGAATCGCAAAGCCTCGCGCTGTAACCCGCGGGAAAGCATTCCGGAAAACTGACAGCATCGATTATGGCCGGAGCCGCGATTCTGCCGGTTTTCCAAAGAGCCATGCAATCAGTCTGCGATCGGACCGATGCCTACTTTCTTGCGTACATCGGCCATCAGCGGTGCTGAGTAGTCTCTCGCTTTTTCGGCACCCCGGGCCAGGATCTCGTCCAGTTGCGCTGGGTCATCCATGAGCAGGTTGTATGTCTCACGCTTGTCTTTGAGTTCTTCATTCAGTAGCTCAAACAACACTTTTTTCATCTCGCCCCAGGCGATGCCATTGGCATATTGGGTACGCATGTCAGCGATCTGCTGGTGCGACGCGAAGGCAGAATAAATATCGAACAGCGCAGAATCGTTCGGGTCCTTGGCTTCACCCGGTTCCAGCAGGTTGGTTTTGATCTTGTTGATCAGTTTTCGGAATTTTTTCTCAGCTTCGAACAGAGGGATGGTGTTGTTGTAGCTCTTGGACATTTTGCGACCGTCCAGACCGGGCAGAATCATTCCGGATTCTTCGATCACAGCTTCAGGCAGCGCAAAGGTGTCGCCATAGAGGTAATTGAAACGCTGAGCGATGTCCCGGGCCATCTCAATGTGCTGTGTCTGATCCTTGCCGACGGGAATTTTCTCACCGTTAAACATCAGGATATCGGCAGCCATCAGAATGGGGTAGCTGAACAAGCCCATGGTGATGCCGCGATCCGGGTCGGCGTTATTGTCGTCCAGGTTGCCCTGAACTGAAGCCTTGTAGGCATGTGCCCGGTTCATCAGGCCCTTGGCGGTAACCGTTGTCAGAACCCAGGTCAGTTCAGTGACTTCCGGTACATCGGTCTGGCGATAAAAAGTGACCCGCTCCGGATCCAGGCCGCAGGCAAGCCAGGTGGCCGCAATGGCTCGCACCGACTCCCGGACACGCTCGGGTTCCTGGCATTTGATCAGGGCGTGGTAGTCCGCCAAAAACAAAAACGATTCAGTATTGGCATCGCGACTGGCTTCGATGGCAGGGCGAATGGCCCCTGCGTAGTTGCCCAGATGTGGAATGCCTGTGGTGGTAATGCCAGTCAGTACGCGCGTCTTGCTCATGGGATGATTCAGGTCACTTGTTGGAGGCTAAGGTTAACGTCGAAAAACAGCGGCAACTTTACCGAAAGCGGGTCGGAAAATCGAGTATCAGGCAGGAAAGTTCCCTCTGCGCGGGCAGAGGGAGGGAGAAAACAACGATCAGGTTGTTTCCTTTTCGTTTTCTTTGTCGCCTTCCTCTTCCGTGAGCCAGGCTGGAATGTCTTCTTCTTCGCTTTCCTCTGCCTTTTCGGGCGGCATCAGATCTTGTTTGCTCAGGTTCATCGCCATTAACACGTTGGCTGACACATAGACTGACGAGTAGGTACCCACGATCACACCCACAGAAAGCGCTATGGCAAAGCCAAATATCAGTTCGCCACCAAAGACGGCCAGTGCCGTCAGCACCAGTAAGGTGGTTAACGAGGTGATCAGCGTTCTGGTCAGTGTTTGCGTCAGTGACACGTTGATCAGATAGTCGGTTTCATCGCGCCGGATCCTGCGGAAGTTTTCGCGAATGCGGTCGGCCACCACGATCGTGTCGTTCAATGAATAACCGATAACGGCCAGGATGGCGGCCAGAACCGTCAAATCAAATGCCATCTGGGTAATGGAAAAGAAGCCCAGAACGATGATCACGTCATGAACCAGTGCGGCCACTGCTCCGACGGCAAACTTGAACTGGAAGCGCAGTGCGATGTACACCATGACCAGACCCAGCGCCACCAACATACCGATGCCACCGCTTTCGCGCAGTTCTGCACCGACCTGAGGGCCGACAAATTCGTTTC
>Ga0307936_1001400_pt1:0-10000 | contig 11805 bp, 10 predicted proteins | sample OrgLakmetagenom1_FD_201839 | JGI IMG/M metagenome (GOLD analysis project Ga0307936, IMG submission 201839) | Saline water microbial communities from Organic Lake, Antarctica - #1 | ecosystem: Environmental > Aquatic > Non-marine Saline and Alkaline > Saline | place: Antarctica: Organic... | reverse complement strand
TACTTTTTGTGACAAAGACCGTTTTTCCATGTTTTTCAGTGGGGTATCGAAATTTTAAGTCGCCGACCCTACGTCGCATCGTAGCATTGTTTCTCGCGGTTGCAGCATTGGCCTCAAGATTTTGGGGACGCTGCCGTTAGTGCTACTAGACGCGTCCTTCATCACCGTCAGATTCACCGTGATTCCGTGAATCACTCACCTGATTCCAGTCGGTGACTCGAAGATTTGCCCCGGACTAGCCCGCCTGTTCGCGCCGATCCCTGACACGCGACCGCAGGAATCGCACCATAAGCAACGCCAAGATCACGGCAAGGTAGACGATGGCATCGATCTGGAACCCCTTTACCAGCCACAGATAGTGAAGCCCCGCCAGAATGGCCGCCGGATAGGTGAGCCTGTGCAGCCTGCGCCACCCGGCTGCGCCCAGCTTGCGGATCGAGAGATTGTTCGATGTCAGGGCCAGTGGAATAAGCAGGACGAAGGCTGCCATGCCGACCGTCACATAGGGGCGCTTGACTGTCTCTTGCCAGACCCGGCCAACGCTTTGAACATCCAGCACCGCCCAGACCAGAAAATGCGCAAGCACCAGAAAGAACGTCGTGATCCCGATCGCACGGCGATACTTGATAAGGTTCAAGCCGAACCAGTTGCGCAAGGGCGTCACCGTAAGCCCCGCAATCAGCAAGAGCAGCGCCGTTTCGCCGTATTCACGTTCCAGCTCGTTGATCGGCTCTACCAGATAGCGGCCCGATTGATTCAAGGCGAGCCAGAACTGCCAGCCGACGTAGACCGCCGCCACGATGTAGATGGGCCACGCAGGCAGCTTCCGCGTGGCCTGATTGATCGTCCGGACAAAATCCATGACCGGCTCAGTAGTTCTCGGCCAGATCCATGCCGGCATAGAGGTCGGCAACGTCGTCGCCGTAGCCGTTGAACATCAGCGTATCCTGACGGCTGTTGAACAGCCCGCCACCGATGCGCCGCTCGGTCGCCTGTGACCAGCGCGGGTGATCCACTTCCGGGTTCACGTTACTGTAAAACCCGTATTCGCGCGGATTGATGCCATTCCATGTCGTCGCGGGCATCTTGTCCATCAACGTGATCCGGTCGATCGACTTGATCGACTTGAAGCCGTATTTCCACGGCACCACCAGACGGATCGGCGCACCGGATTGGTTTGCCAGCGGTTCACCGTAGATGCCGGTCGCCATGATGGTCAGCGGATGCATGGCCTCGTCCAGACGCAGACCTTCCATGTAGGGGAATTCGAGAACGCCACGGCGCACGCCGATCATGTTGTCGGGCTGCACCACGGTCTGGAAGGCGACGTGGCTGGCCCCGTCCTGCACGCCGACGCGGTTCAGCAGATCGGCCAGCTCGAAGCCGTTCCACGGGATCACCATCGACCACGCCTCGACGCAGCGGAAGCGGTAGAGCCTGTCTTCGATCGTCATACCATCAAGGACCTCGGCCAGACTGTATTCGCCGGGGTTGTCGACCATGCCGTCGACCGTGATGGTCCACGGGTCGATCTGCAGGGCATGGGCGTTGTTCGCGGGGTCGCTCTTGCCGGTGCCGAATTCGTAGAAGTTGTTGTAGGTCGTTATTTCTTCCAGCGTGTTCGGTTCAAGAGCGTCTTGCGCGCGGGCACCGGTGGCGGCCAGAGCGCCCAGCCCTGCCCCACCTGCAAGAATGTGTCTGCGGTTCAGAAACGCCTGCTTGGGGGTCACGTCGTCAGCCGTCAGATCGTTCGTCCAGCGATTGGCCATGGAATACTCCTTTGTTCGCATCTTTATATAGGACAAAACGGGTAAAGGGTTTTTCACGATGCCGCCAACACCTGAAACGTGTCACCGGCCCCTGCATCGGATCACATGAAGTCACATAAGTTTGTGTGGAAACCGGACGCGAGCACCGCTTAGCCCGCAAGGCGATGCAGTCAATCGGGGGCGGCAAATTACCTCACGGGATGAAAAGCGCAAAGACCTCCTATTTTGAGCATTGCCAATAACGGCCTAATACCAAAGGAGACCACTATGATCCGTAGAACATTCCTTGCCGCCTCCGCCGCCACCCTGCTCGGCACCTCTGCTTTCGCAGAAGCCCACAGCATGGACATCGTCGACACCGCCGTCGAGGCAGGCAGCTTTACCACGCTCGTTGCAGCCGTCGAAGCAGCCGGCCTGGTGGAAACGCTGAAGGGTGAAGGACCGTTCACCGTCTTCGCACCGACGGACGAAGCCTTTGCCGCACTGCCCGAAGGCACGGTCGAGGGTCTGCTTGAAGATCCCGAAGCACTGGCCGCGATCCTGACGTACCACGTGGTACCCGGTGCCGTGATGTCCGGCGACCTGTCGGACGGCATGGCCGCCACTACCGTGAACGGTGCAGACGTAACGATTTCCGTCGGTGACAGCGTCATGGTCAACGAAGCAACGGTAACTACCGCAGACATCGAAGCATCGAACGGCGTGATCCACGTGATCGACGCCGTTATTCTGCCGCCGATGTAATCGCACACAGCGACACGACGAAGAAGGCCCGGCAAATGCCGGGCCTTTTTTTGGTCTAGTGGACGACAGCTTCTTGCGGCGGCTGCCTGTCGGACCGGCTGACCCGGTCACCGACGATCAACCCGTCCGCACCGGCGCTGACGGGCACCATAGCACCGTCCAGCACCTCGCCCGACAGTATCATCTCGGCCAGCTGGTCCTGGATCGCCCGCTGAATCACGCGCTTGAGCGGGCGCGCACCGAAGACGGGATCATACCCTTCCTCGGCCAGCCACTTGAGCGCACCATCGTCCAGTTCCAGCGTGATATTGCGGCTGGCCAGACGTGCTTCGAGCCGCCCAAGCTGAATTTGCACGATCCCCGCCATATCCTCGCGCGCCAGACGGTCAAAGATGATCGTCTCGTCCAGACGGTTCAGGAACTCGGGGCGGAAGTGCGTCCGCACCGCGTCCATCACGTCACGCTTGGCCTGTGACGGGTCAGCCCCATCAGGCATCTGGCTAAGTGCCTGCGCACCAAGGTTCGACGTCAGGATGATCAACGTCTGCTTGAAATCCACGGTGCGGCCATGACCGTCGGTCAGCACACCGTCATCAAGAACCTGCAGCAGCACGTTGAACACGTCCGGGTGAGCCTTTTCGACCTCGTCGAACAGGATGACCTGATAGGGCCTGCGCCGCACCGCTTCGGTCAGCACGCCACCCTCTTCGTAGCCGACATAGCCCGGAGGCGCGCCGATGAGACGCGCGACCGCGTGCTTTTCCATGAACTCGGACATGTCGATCCGCACCATCGCGGAATCGTCGTCGAAAAGGTATTCGGCGACAGCCTTGGTCAGCTCGGTCTTGCCGACGCCGGTTGGCCCGAGGAACAGGAAAGAGCCCAGAGGCCGGTTCTCGTCGTTCAGGCCAGCCCGTGCCCGACGCACCGAATTGGCGACGGCCCGCACGGCGCTGCGCTGTCCGATGACCCGCTTGCCCAGCTCTTCTTCCATCCGCAGCAGCTTGTCGCGTTCGCCCTCCAGCATCTTGGACGTTGGGATGCCCGTCCAGCGCTCGACGACCTCGGCGATCTGCTCGGGGCGGACGGCCTCTTCGACCATCAGCTCGTCCTGATCTTCAGCCGCTTCCAGCTTGCGCTCCAGTTCGGGGATGACGCCGTAGGACAGCTCTCCGGCTTTGGCCAGATTGCCCTCGCGCTTGGCGATATCAAGCTCGGCGCGCGCACGATCCAGTTGTTCGGCCACCTCGCGCGAGCTTTCAAGCTTGGCCCGTTCTGCCTGCCACTTGGCTTCCATCTCGGACGCGCGATCCTGAATGTTCGCCAGCTCCTCGGTCAGCTTGGCCAGTCGGTCCTTGGAGGCCGCGTCATCCTCTTTCTTGAGCGCTTCCTGTTCAATCTGAAGCTGCATGATCTGCCGGTCCAGCGCGTCCAGTTCCTCGGGCTTGCTGTCCACCTGCATCCGCAACCGCGATGCCGCTTCGTCCATCAGATCGATGGCCTTGTCGGGCAGGAACCGGTCTGTGATGTAGCGGTGAGACAGGGTCGCCGCCGCCACAAGTGCGGCATCGGCGATCCGCACGCCGTGGTGCAGCTCGTACTTTTCCTTGATGCCCCGCAGGATGCTGATCGTATCCACGACTGTCGGCTCTTCCACCAGCAGCGGCTGGAACCGCCGCGCAAGGGCCGCGTCCTTTTCCACATACTTGCGGTATTCATCCAGCGTCGTCGCACCAATACAGTGCAATTCACCCCGCGCCAGCGCGGGCTTGATCAGGTTCGCGGCATCCATTGCACCCTCGGATTTGCCCGCGCCCACAAGCGTGTGCATCTCGTCGATGAACAGGATGATCTCACCTGCAGCGGCCTCGATCTCTTTCAACACTGCCTTCAGACGCTCTTCGAACTCGCCGCGATACTTCGCACCGGCGATCAGCGCACCCATGTCCAAAGCCATCAACGTCTTGTTCTTCAGGCTTTCCGGGACGTCGCCATCCACGATCCGCAGGGCCAGACCCTCGGCGATGGCGGTCTTGCCGACGCCGGGTTCACCGATAAGGACCGGGTTGTTCTTGGTTCGGCGCGACAAGACCTGCATCGCGCGGCGGATTTCCTCGTCCCGCCCGATGATGGGATCGATCCGGCCTTCGCGCGCACGGGCCGTCAGGTCCATCGCATATTTCTTGAGAGCGTCGAAACTGTCCTCGGCACTGGCACTGTCCGCCGTGCGCCCCTTGCGGACGTCGTTAATCGCCGCGTTCAGCCCCTGCGCCGTGACCTTGCCCGCATCCAGCGCGTCCTTGGCTCTGGATTTGATGATCGCCAGCGCGGTCAGCATCCGTTCGACCGGGACAAAACTGTCGCCCGCCTTCTTGGCCAGCTTGTCAGCCTCGTCCAGCACCTTTGCCAGCGCGGTATCTATATAGATCTGGCCGTCGCCACCGGTCACGCCGGGGATCTTCCGCACGGCCTCGTCGACCTCCGCCCGAACCGTCGCCGCATCACCGGCGGCCTTGGAAATCAGGTTTGCGGCCAGCCCCTGATCGTCATCCATCAGTGCTTTCAGCAAATGTTCAGGCATGACGCGCTGGTGGTCTTCGCGCATCGCGATGGTCTGTGCGGCCTGAATAAAGCCCCGCGACCGTTCGGTGAATTTTTCCACGTTCATTTGGTCTCTCCTACAATAAGCACCCGGTCGGATCCGCCCGCCTCTGCAGCGCGGACCCCTTTGTGGGCCTCATCTTTGAAATGGGGAGGAAGGATAACTGTTGCAAGTATCACACAGAACAAAAAACACCGGCTCGCACAAAAACGGCGCCCTCAAACAGAGGACGCCGACTGGATAAACTGGCTTGATGCAAAGCCCGCCAGGGCCGCAGCGGTCACCTCATCTTAGTCGCCGGAAAACGGATCACCATCGGCCCCTTCAGGTCCAGAGGGCGTCGGGTTGAAAGAATCGACCTCACCGTCAGCCGCGTCACCGCTGTCAGGATCCACGATAACAGATGTATCAAGATCGGTGCCACCTTCTGCGGTTCCGTCCTGATCGGACGAGGGAATGGCGGTGTCTACTCCACTGAGGTCCGCTGGCTCACCTGTCGGCGTCACCAAACCCCCGGTGTCATCCGGGTCCACCGCTGATCCGCTGAGGTCCTGAGCAGGTTCCTCACCTGCCGGTGTTTCGCCCTCGCCTTCCGCAATGGACTGTTCGCCATCACTCATCGGCACCACGGCAGAATCACTCGCAGCCTCATCCACTGCCGTCGCACCGTCGATCGCGACCGGATCGGCCGTCTCGTCTTCGGTGGCAACGTCCGCCGGTTCAGCCACGCCCGTTTCGTCGACTTCCGATGGTTCCAGGATTTCCCTCTCGGGTCCGGGCGACACGACTTCTCCGGTCGGTGTTTCGGTGGCAGCGATCACGATCGCAATGATCAGTGCAACCCCGATGCCCAACCCAATCATCATGTAGACCGGGTTTACGCCGGTGCCCGGTGTCTGCGGCGATTTGGCCATGGAGGACTCCTGTTCTGTCTCTGGCTTTCAACCCATTCCTGTCCGCAAAGTTCCCCGCTCGTAAGCCACTTGACGCCCTCGCCGGGTTGGGCCACGCAAAACCGAGCCTGTGAAATGCCCGGAGACGACGATGCCAACACCCGCAGATGACCGCCTGATCGTCGCACTTGATGTGCTGAACATGATGGAAGGCTTGGATCTCGCCCGGACCTTGGGCGATACGGTCGGCTTTTACAAGATCGGCCTTGGCATGCTGACCGGCGGTGGACTGGCCTTGGCGAACGAGCTGAAGCAAGAGCATGGCAAGCGCATTTTTCTGGACATGAAGTTCTTCGACATCGGGGCGACGGTCGAAGCAGCGGTGCGCGGCATCGCACAATTCGACCTCGATTTCCTGACCGTCCACGGCGACCCCTACATCGTATCCGCCGCCCGCACGGGTGCTGCCGGATCGCAGACCAAGATCCTCGCCGTGACGATCCTGACCTCGCTGGACCGAGCCGATCTGGACGGCGCGCTCATCAAGGATGGCACGATCACCGATCTGGTGCAGGAACGTGCGGGTCGGGCGCTTGTGGCCGGAGCGGACGGGGTGATCTGCTCGCCGCAGGAAGCGGCTTTGGTGCGGGCGCTGCCCGAAGCAACGGGCAAGCTGATCGTGACACCGGGTGTGCGACCCGCAGGTGCAGATGCTGGGGATCAGAAGCGGATCATGACCCCCGCGCAGGCCATTGCTGCTGGCGCTGACCATGTGGTCGTCGGTCGTCCGATCTGGCAAAACCCCGATCCCAAACAGGCGGCACAGGACATTGTGGCAGAAATAAGGTCGCCACAGGCAAGTGCGCCGAATTCCTGAAATGTCCGGGTGGGTTTCGGATAAACCAAATGACGCCACGACCTTGCACGACCAATGGTGTTGCTTCGCCCACAATATTTCTTTGGAACTTTTTTAAGACTTGATCCGTTGTTCATATAATTGCAGCTCACAGAACATTGATTCAGTAGTTGCGGGAAAAGGTGTAGCAAGACAAGGCGCTACACCGAATCACTTTGGCGCAGGCGGTCGAAACGACCCCCGAATGACAGGATCAATACGATGACACAGATCAATCTCGGCGACGTACGCTACAATGCCACGATGGGCGCTTTCGAAGCCCGCGTGGATGTCGAACGCAATGGCACGACCTTTCGCTATCCCTGTCAGGTCGCCGGTCCGATGACGATGGACATGGACCGCGTTCGCCACGGACTTGCCACTCATGCAATGCGGATGTCGGATACCGGCAGCAACCTGATGTCCCGCGTTTAAGTTATCTGCCTCGATTGGTGCGGCACTCTTTTGCCTCTGTCCCTTACAGCGCCACTCGATAACTCGGCCCGGCCCGCTTTGCGGTGCCGGGCTTTTTTCCATCAGTTGTCATTGATATCACGATCCCAGATCTTCACCTGGCCGTTGCGCAGGCCGAAAATCTTGCGCAACGCCAGATAGGCCACCAGCGACAAAACCGCGAAGATCACCAGCACCACCGGCAGTGACAGAGCCACGACATCCGCCAACAGGATGACGCCCATCACCAACGCCCCGATTGCAAAGCCCAAAAAGAAGTAACCCGGCACAATGACTTCAAGCGTCGCCAAAGCCAGCGCCCCGGTCATCCAGACCCACCATGCCGTCCACAGCATCAGCCGCGCCCTTTCAGCATCTTGAAGGCATTGCCAAAAGCCTCGATGGCGTCAGCGGGCAGGATGATGGTCTGCTTGCCCGCGCCATCCCCCAGCTTGTTCAACGCCTCCACCTGCTTGAGCGCCACCTGATACTGCGCCGCCGCCAAACCGTTTTCGGCAATCGCCACTGCGACAACCTGTGTGGCGTAGGCTTCGGCATCGGCGGTGACGCGGCGTGCTTCGGCGGCCTGCTGCGCTGCGTAAAGTTCACCATCCGCGCGCAATTCGACCGACCGTTTCAGACCTTCCGCCTCTGTCACTTGCGCGCGCCGCGCCCGTTCCGCGTTCAACTGCTGCAGCATCGCAGCCCGCGTCGCGGTATCGAGATTCACATCCAGAATTTCTGCCCGCGTGACTTCGATCCCCCAGTCGTCCACCTGTTCAGCGACCTGTTCGCGCACGGCGTCGATCAGCGACGCACGGTTCGCCTGTACCTGATCCAGTTCCATGCGTCCGATTTCGGACCGCACGATCCCCGCCACGGTCGTCGAGATGGCCCCATCGACGTCGCGGATGCGGTATACCGTCTTTTCAGGCTCTATGATGCGGTAGAACACACTGGTTTCGACCTGCACCAAAACGTTGTCACTGGTGATCGCGTCCTGTCCCATCGTCGGCAGTTGCCGTTCGAGGATCGAGATGCGGTGCCGCACGCGGTCCAGAAACGGGATGATGAAGTTGATGCCCGGCCCCAGAACGGATCGCAGACGGCCCAGCCGCTCGACCACATATTTTTCGGACTGCGGAACGATCCGCACCCCCATGATGACGAAAACCACGATCAACGTTGCAAGCGCCAGCCAGACGATATTGCTTCCGACGAAATCGCTGAGAAACCTGTCCGAGTTCATGTGGTCCATCCCGCTGCTGCTTGTACGGCATATAAGGACTCCCTTGCAAAAGTATCAATCTAAACCGCCCTTATCCGCCAACCGAAGGCCAGACCGTCGATCTGCGTTGTCGCGATGCCGCATGACGCTTATCTAGGACGCATGCCCGCCCTGTGCCGAGACTGTCTGACCGCCTTCGAGACCGGAGCACGTTGCCCCGCCTGCCGGTCTCCGCGCGTCACCCGGCATCCAGAGCTTTTCGACCTGACCATCGCCCACATGGATTGCGACGCCTTCTACGCCAGCGTGGAAAAGCGCGACAACCCGGCGCTGGCCGACAAGCCAGTCATCATCGGGGGCGGGCGGCGCGGAGTCGTCTCGACCGCCTGCTATGTCGCGCGGATCAAGGGCGTGCGGTCGGCCATGCCGATGTTCCAGGCGCTAAAGCTCTGCCCCGACGCCGTGATCGTCCACCCGCGTTTTGACGCCTATGTCGAAGCCTCGCGGGCCATCCGCCAGTTGATGGACGAACTGACACCGGTCGTCGAACCGCTGTCGCTGGACGAAGCCTTCATGGACCTGACAGGCACGGCACGACTGCACGGCGCACCGCCCGCGGTGATGCTGGCGCGGCTGATCAAGCGCATGAAGGACGAACTGGGCCTGACCGGGTCGGTCGGCCTCAGCCACAACAAGTTTCTGGCCAAGGTGGCGTCGGACCTCGACAAACCGCGCGGCTTTTCGATCATCGGCAAGGCCGAAACCACCGCATTCCTGCGGCCGAAACCGGTCCGCCTGATCTGGGGAATTGGCCCGGCGGCCCAAGAATCGCTCGACGCCGCCGGCATTCGCACGTTCGACGATCTGCTGCGCTGGGACCGCCGCGAGCTGCACGACCGCTTTGGCGGAATGGGCGAACGGCTGTGGCATCTTGCACGGGGCGAAGATGCCCGCCGCGTCTCGGCCCATACGCCGGTGAAGGGCCTGTCGAACGAAACCACCTTCAACGAGGATACGAACGACCCCGACATCCTTGACGGGCACCTGTGGCGCATGGCCGAAAAGGTGTCCGGGCGGGCCAAGGCCAAGGACAAGGCGGGCCGCGTGGTGACGCTGAAACTCAAGACCAGCGATTTCAAGCTGATCTCGAAACGGCAAAGCCTGCGCAGCCCCACGCAGATGGCCGACACGATCTATCGCACCGCCCGCGCGCTTTTCGATCAGGTGGGCGACCGCGGCCCCTATCGCCTGTTGGGTGTTGGCATTTCCGAGCTGACCTCGGCGGATGCCGCCGACACCTCGGGTGACCTGCTCGACCCCGACGCCGGCAGGCGGGCCAATGCGGAACGTGCCGCCGACCGCATCCGCGCCCGGTTCGGCGACGCGGCGATCATGAAGGGGCGTGCCTTGCGCTAG
>Ga0307936_1001397_pt1 | contig 11826 bp, 10 predicted proteins | sample OrgLakmetagenom1_FD_201839 | JGI IMG/M metagenome (GOLD analysis project Ga0307936, IMG submission 201839) | Saline water microbial communities from Organic Lake, Antarctica - #1 | ecosystem: Environmental > Aquatic > Non-marine Saline and Alkaline > Saline | place: Antarctica: Organic Lake... | reverse complement strand
CACGAGGAGTCTCGGTCATTACATGACCAGTATACCTTTTGGATATTTTATTCGGCTTCGCCTCTAAACTACCTCAAAAGCTTTTCGAGTCCTCGTGGACCTCTCAAAATATAAAAAACCTAAAGCTGGTCGCTTAAAGCTTCTTATTTTGCGGGCAAGAAACCTGGCTTTCAGAACTGTATGGGGAGAGGGAGTATATCAGGAGTAGTATTCAGGTATTGCAGAAGTTGGTTATATAAAAAGACGAAAGCCACCGAAGCGACATTTCGCTGGTGGCTGTGATTGCGTCACCAAGTTTTGGTAACGCAAGTGTTTTCCGTGACGACTCCGTCAACCTCGCTGTAGCGACAATCTATAGAGCGGCCAGAGCAGGCGGAGAGGGTTACGAGGACGATAAGGCAAAGACCGATTTTCATTTTTGTTCTCCCGAATTGACTTTCTATACAATAGCATGAAATAGTAAACATGTCAAGTCAAGATAAAAGTTGAAAGTTCTGAATTGTTACGTGGGGTAAACGAAAAAACACTGCAAGCGCAGTGTCTTTTCAATAGCGGGTCCACGAGGAGTCTCGGTCATTACATGACCAGTATACCTTTTGGACAGATTGGTGCGCTCCGCTTCCAATCATGACGCAAAAGCTTTTCGAGCCCTCGTGGACCTCGAAAATTATGTCATTATAAAACTCCATTTTCTTCTTCCTATTTTTGCGGGCAAGAAACCTGGCTTTCAGAACTGTATAGGGAGAGGGAGTATATCAGGAGTAGTATTGAAATGTTGCAGGAGTTGGTTGTGTAAAAGAAAAGCCGCCACCCAGAATAGGGAGGCGACAGGATTGTTACGGACGAAAGAGCTGCTTTTTTTCTTTTTCTTCTTTCGCTTGGGTGTTTCAACGATTGGCGGCTGATTGATTTTCTCCTCCAAGTTGAGAAGAAGTATCAGTACCAGAATATAGACAATCACAAAGATAGTCACATCAATCAGGTCACCACGCACCATTGCATTTGGGATAGGTTCAGAGGGCTGTATTTTCCAGAAAACAGTTCCAAAGACCCTCCAATGATGAAAGCTGCCGTCGTTAGACGTTTACCCAAGTCGAGTGCTGTACCCCACGTAATGCGAGGTACAACAAACAGAAAAGCGGCAGGTACTGCAACGAAGCCAATGTCGGACAGATACCATCGAATGAAACCAGGTCCAACAAGAGCGTACTGCATCAGTTCTCCAATAGGATAAGTGACAGCCAACGCTTTGATGACGATTACCTGCCAAGGGTCTTTCAGTTTGTATATCGAGTGGTATAGAAACCACCCGAAGTATAAACATACAAAAGGTAGTGCCCAAGCAAAGACGGTGTGGTTTGAGAGTATGTGCAAGAGAGCACTCCTTCTGTTTGTTATTGTTACTTTCTAAAAAGTATTTAATCACAAATACTTGTTTTGTCAATCAAAAAGTTCTGAAACGTAACTTCGGCTAAAAGAAAATACCCAGCAAATGCTGGATATTTTCTGAAAGCGGGCCCACGAGGACTCGAACCTCGGCCGACGGTTTTGGAGACCGTTGTTCTACCACTAAACTATAGGCCCCTTTGGTCGCTACATAGTAGAGGAAAGCAGTTGGAAAATCAACACATTGTTTGGTATAGAATCTATAATCTGCTGTTTCGAGCGAATTGTACTGTGATACTCTATTTTTGTTGAGACCTATACGCATAATTTAAATTACAGGCACTCTATGAGGACAGAAAATTTTGTACTGTCTCGGAAATGGCTTTGCGGTCTGTGGGGTCGCACCAGACAATTTCTTGGTCGCGTTTTAGCCAGGTGAGCTGACGTTTGGCAAATTGTTTGCTTTTGGTTGCTATCTGTTCACACATTTCTTCGTAAGTGATTTCTTGCTGGATGTACCGGAGGATAAATCGATATTCTAATCCTAGATCGTCGAGTCGTTTGGGGGTTACTCCTGAATCGAGCAAGCTTTGCACTTCTGCAATCATGCCCTGGTCGAGTCTGGTATGTAGTCGCGTGTGAATATTTTGGTGGAGTGTTTCTTTTGCAATATCTACTCCCAGCAGCAGCCAGTCATAGTGACTTTCTGTCTTTTTTACCTCGGGGACTTCGCCCAAGGTGTGAATGATCTCGAGTGAACGCTCTAGGCGGCGACGGTTGTCTGGGTCGATGGTGTCTGCTCGGCGGGCGTCTTTTTCTCGCAATAAGTCTAATAGTTCTTCATTTGAAAATGGCTCAAGGGTTTTGCGAAAGGCTGGATTGGGCTGGGCGGGGGCGGCTTGCATACTGCCACGCAGGAGCTCAAGATAGAAAAATGTTCCCCCAGCGATAATGGGTAGATGTTTTTGTCTTACTATCTCGTTTGAAGTCGACACCAGTGTATATGTCCATGGGGTCTGCTATATCAAGTAGATGATGCTTTACTCCATCCATTTCTTCTGGGGTGACCTTGCCGGTTCCGAGGTCCATACCGCGGTAGACTTGCCGAGAGTCAGCTGAAATCACTTCTCCGTTGCATGCTTTGGCGATTTGGATAGACAAAGACGTCTTGCCGCTTGCGGTCGGCCCTACAATGGCTATCACTTTAGGTTTTGGCATCTAGTTAGACTAGCAGGGCAGTAGGCAAAAGAAAAGGCCGGCATGCAGTGCCGGCCTTGATTATTGAACTTGAACTTTCAAGCCATACAGCTTCAGGGTCAGTAATGCTTCAGCATTACCAACAGCATCATTTTTCGGATTGTGGTCATGGACCGTTTTCCGAAGATGCTCAAAAGAGCGCTTTAGTTGTGGGGAGTCTTTAATCCCAGCCATCTCTCGACCTTCCATGAGACCTTTGTGCCGGTCACTTATATTTCTTGAACTGTGTCCAAACAAAAGAGGTCTGCTAGTGTATTTGGCCAAGTAGTAATTTAGCCAGGTCATGTCATACCCATTGTTGTCAGACCATGTTTGCGGTTTGGTATGTGGTCTAAGGTGTTCTTCTACCCACAGGACAAACTGAGGCATTACAATGGATGGATGGTCCCAGTTGAGGATTTCTTCTCTGGATTTCCCTGAGACTGCAAGCGCAGTTGGGCAATAGGTGTCATAGACTGGGCACATTCTGCCTTCGAATGTTTCCGACAAGTCTTCAGTGAGCACCACTGCACCGAACCAAAACATTGAGTTATTTGTGATGTTTGGACCATCGGTTTCAACATCAAGGACAAAACATGTTTCTGACATTTCGATTCCTCCCTACATTGTTTGTGGAGTTGATGTGCGTGAAATCCTTCACGACAGATTGTATTACTTTACTATTTTTGATGAAAATGTCCAGAGTTTGAGCTGGACATTGTTCTGTGTGCCTCGGGTGGGAATCGAACCCACACTCCTTGCGAAATACGATTTTGAGTCGTACGCGTCTACCAATTCCGCCACCGAGGCATATATATCTGTGTGTGCACAAGAGTCTATCAGAAAATACAAATAAATTCACTAATAAAAGTTCTCCCCAGGGGAGATTTGTAACTGTGCTAAAATGGAGTGAATCGAGTACGTAGACTCGGAGGTAATAAACGGTATTTCGTTATGGCATTTCAAGGTGATTCAATATATTGGGTAGAAGTAGAAAAAGTAGTCCCAAACCCCTTTCAACCACGAAGGGAGTTTGATCAAGAGAAGCTGCAGGAATTGGCAGACTCTATTCGTATGTATGGTGTACTGCAGCCACTGACAGTGACGCGCACTGAGGTGCAAAGAGATGATGGAACATTCTATACAGAGTACGAATTGATTGCTGGGGAGCGGCGTCTTAGGGCTAGTAAGCTTGCTGGTACTGCTCAAGTGCCGGTCATTATTCGTGAAGGCGAGCAAAGTGAACAAGAAAAGCTCGAACTTGCGATTATTGAAAACCTGCAGCGCGAAGACTTAAATGCAGTTGATCGTGCTCTGGCCTTCAAGCAACTAGCGGAGATGTTTGGGTTGTCGCACACTCAGGTGGCAGAAAAGGTAGGTCGTAGCCGTGAGTATGTTTCTAACTCTATCCGTCTGCTGGGATTGCCTGATAATATCCTCGAGGCACTGAAGCAAGGAAAAATGTCCGAAGGACACGCACGCACGCTTCTGATGTTGAGCGATAAGCCTGAAGAGCAAGATGTTATTTTTCGAGAAATCTTACTAAAGAAAATGTCAGTTCGTGAAGTTGAGCGGATTGTACGAAAAATCGCGACCGATAAGGTGCGCAAAAAGACAGCTGGGGATTTGGATAGCAATCTCATCGAGTACGAGAAGCAATTTACTGAGACTCTTGGTACCCGGGTGCAGATACAAAAGACTGATTTTGGCGGCAAGCTCACCATTGATTACTTCTCAGTGGAAGACTTAGAAGGGATGTTGGAACGCATGAAAAAAGAAGCGGCTGAGTTGACTCCGGCGCAAGAAATAGTTGATAAGCTCGCAGAGCATACACCACTGCAACAGGTCAAAGAAGCGCAAGAGCAGTCTGTTGATGAGTTTCCTGCTCCAGCTACTGCGCCACAGGAATCTGTGGTAACCAATCAACCGCAAGACTTGGTTGAGGAAGTGGAGGGGGTACAAATGAAGCCCGAACCAGCTCAGTATCCGTCAGAGGTCACCGCCCCTAAAAGCGTATTTCAGGCGCGTGAAATGGCTCCTTCGGAAGAAATTGAGTCGGCGTATCAATATCCTCTACGCAGAGATACTGAGACGGTCCAGCCTGAAGTGCCACAAAGCGCACCCGAGCCACAGCCAACTACTCCTAATGAAGTGCCTCAGCCGACACCTCAGGCAGCAGAGCCAGTCCCGCCAGCAGCGCACCCACACCATCAGCCGTTTGCAGCTCGGTATGCTCCGCAGTCATTTCAAAGTCCGCAGCCAGCGACTCCAGCTCCAGGTGAAAATACCCACCAGCAAACAGTGCAAAACAACGAAGAGAATGAGCAGCGAGAAGTCGAAACTCCTGCGCCTCAGTCCGCTCCAGAAAAGCCAGTGGAGGACGATAGTAGTCTGTACTCGATACGAAATTTTAACGTTTAGTATTCACCAGCTTCTTCGAGCGTGGTTTTGATTTTTCTACGAGCTACGGAAGTCTTGGCAAATTGCAACCATTTTCGACTTGGTTTGGCCGATTTTCGGGTTTGTATCTCTACGATATCTCCATTTTTCAATTCGGTATCAAGCTGAACGAGTTTTTTGTTTACAACGCTGCCAAACGTGTGTCCGCCGATTTCGGAGTGAATTGTGTACGCAAAGTCGATTGGTGTGGCACCTACCGGGAGGTCTACCACGTCACCATTTGGGGTAAATACAAAAATACGGTTGGAGAAAAAATCACTCTCAGCATCCTCGACAAAGTCGCTGGTCGGGTTGTCAGAGTCACTGTTATACGCGTGCCCAATTTGGGATATCCAGCGTGGAATCTTTTGGTAGTGCGGATCTGACGCCATTACTTCGAGGTTTTCTGCTGCCACTTCTTCTCGTTTTGAGAATGGTCGGAAAAGGTTGGGGATGAGAGAGGAGAATACAGAAGGTTTTTTGACCACGTCGCTACTGGTTGGTTGTTTGTATAAAATATGTGAAGCAACTCCAAACTCAGCCTCGCGGTGCATCTGTGAGGTACGGATTTGAATCTCCAAAATCACACTATTGGGAGTAGTGACAGTAGTGTGGATTGATTGGTAGCCATTTGGTTTTGGAAAAGCAATGTAGTCTTTTACTCGCCCGGGAAGCGGTCGCCAAAGCTCGTGGATGATACCGAGTGCTCGATAGCAATCCTCGACCGAGTCGACCACCAAACGCATCGCCAGCAAGTCATAAATCGCGTCTACATTCCACTCTTTTCGTTTCAGTTTATGAAACATGCTGTATAAACCTTTTACTCGAAACGAGGTGGAAAATCCTAAAAAGCCTACTTCCGCCAATCGCTTCTGAAGAATTTTTCGTTCGTGTTCCAGCACTGTTTCGGCCTTTCCAAACCGACTTTCTAAAATCTCCTTCACCTTATCAGACTCGGCTGGATAGACGTAGGGAAACGCGAGGTCTTCGAGTTTCTTGCGAATTTTACCCATTCCCAGTCGGTGAGCGACTGGGACGTAGATTTCCAGGGTTTCTCTGGCGATACGGGTTTGCTTTTGTGGAGGGATGTGGCTGAGAGTTCCCATGTTGTGCAAGCGGTCCACCAGCTTGATGATAAGCACACGAATATCTTGACTGGTGGCGACAAACAACTTGCGCAAACTTTCGTTGTGTCGATCGGTGCCGTAATAACGTACCGAACTTAATTTGGTGACTCCTTCGACCAAGAAAAGAATTTCTTCACCAAACTCTGTTTTGATGTCTTCAGAAGTGACTTTCGTGTCTTCGATAGTGTCGTGCAACAGTCCCGCACTAATAGTGCGTGGACCCATTCCCATGTCAGCTAGCTCGTAGCCCACAGCCGCAAGGTGTACCATATATGGTTCACCAGAGTAGCGATTGTGGTCTTTGTGCGCTTCTTTCGCATACTGATACGCACGGTTGATAAGCTCAGCGTCTGGCTTGCTGGGATTGTGGAGGTGAGAAGTAATATCTTGTGCAGAATACATACTAGTCATTCTACGCGCTATTCATAAATTGACAAGTTTGATAAATGTGTTGCGTAGAATCAAAATGCGCGATAGAGTAGTTATGTTCCAGTTTGACTGGAGCGTTCTTTGTGCCCTGCCGATATATATTGGCAAAATCCTGTGAGGAAATGATGTTGAGACCGAAAACTGTCGCTACTGTTCTGGCAAAACCTGAACATGGAGTATTTCTCCACCGCACCCCTGGCAGACCAGCAGGCCTACCTGAGAAGTCTTCAGGGGCCAAACTATCCCTCAGGTTGTCGCCTCGTACCAGCACAAGAGACGCGTAAACAGCCAAGGAGGCTAACGGTGGAACAAATGAAGAATGCTCTCGCCCGGACCTGAATTCATGTAACGAACCCAAAAGGTACCTGCTCGAAGCGCAATTGCGCTTCGGGTTTTATTTTTGTTTCAATAAGTCAACCGCCAAATCAATTGTAATATCTTTAGTTTTTATATTGTCAGGGATACCGATGCGCTTGAAGCCTTTTTTTAGATACCGACCGGACTTTGATTCAAATACATTGACAAGTTTGCGCGTCTTGGGGTGGATGCCGAGCTCCGCTATCATTTTCTCTCCCTTTCTTAGCGTTTTGGGTTCTGCCAATATTTCCATGGCTCGCTCATACGTAATGTCGTAGGGATTGTCTTTCTTTGGATCCTTGAGCGACCGAAAATCACCGGCGTGCGCAATGTATGGTCCGTACTGACCTGAGTTAGCCATGACTAGTTCACCAGTCTGGGGGTGTGTGCCAAGCTCACGAGGCAGGAGGAGATACTTTACGGCCTCATCGAGAGTTACGTCTGCTGCTTTTACCTCTGGTGGTAGAGAAGCACGCCGCGGTTTTTCCAATTTCTTACCCTTTACTTTTTCTGGCGCCTCTCCGAGCTGCACATACGGTCCAAACTTACCGGTCATTACAAAGACCGGCTCGCCAGTTTCGGGGTGCTTACCGATTGGTTCTTCTGGTTTTGGGATGGTGCCATCTATCAGTCGAGCGCCATTGCAGTCAGGGAAGCGGGAACAGGACAGAAATGTGCCGTTTTTACCGAGTTTTTTATCCATGGTAGCGCCACATTCAGGACAAGGAAATTCTTTTGGACCAGGTCCGAGCGTGGTGAGTTTTTCGATATCTTCTTTGGCCTCGACTGCTTTATGGAATGGGGTGTAGAAATCTGACAGGGTTTTTTTGTAGTCTCTATCACCGGTAGCAATTTCGTCGAGTTGGTCCTCCATGTTGCTAGTAAAGTCGTCGTCAATGTAGTCGATAAAGTGTTTTTCTAAGAATGTAGAGACCACATCTCCCGTGTCTGTTGGGGTAAGGGTGCGACCGTCTTTTTCAGCATAACCACGAGCTACAATGGTGTTCATGATGGCTGCGTAGGTAGATGGGCGGCCAATGCCTCGCTTCTCCAGCTCTTTAATCAAACCGGCTTCGGTGTAGCGATTGGGTGGTTGGGTTTGTTTGGCTTCGATTTCCACCTCTTTACACTTCAGAGTATCACCTTGTGCAATCTTGGGTACTTCAGTATCTTCTCCTCGGGCTCGTTTGTCTACCTTGAGCCACCCATCAAAAATCACGCGTGAACCATTGACGCTAAAGTCGGGAATGGTTTCTTTTGCGCCTGTCACATTGGTCAGCAGTTTAGTTCTTTTTAGAGTAGCGTCAGCCATCTGTGACGATACGGCCCGTTGCCAGATGAGCTCGTAGAGAGCTTTTTGGTCGCCCGTGGCACCAGCAGTTTTTTTGCCAAAATTAGATGGTCGTACGGCTTCGTGAGCTTCTTGGGCTGATTTGCTTTTGGTTTTGTACGAGCGAGGTTGCACGTAGTCTGTGCCAAACTCTTTATGCAACAGTGCGACTATTTGTTTTTGTGCCTGCGCACTCATGTTGGTGCTGTCGGTACGCATGTAGGTGATATATCCACCTTCGTAGAGCTTTTGGGCTGCTCCCATGGTGCGCGACGGAGAAAAGCCTAGACGAGTAGAGGCAGTCTGCTGGAGGGTAGAGGTAGTAAATGGCGGCCGGGGTGACCGTTTTGATTCTGTCTCCTTGATAGACTGCACGCTCCAGTCATGAGCTTGACCAATCTTTTGGATGCGTTTGGCTTCAGCTTCTTCGCTCGGCTCTTTGGTACACGTAAACGGCATCTGTGTACTCCCTTTCTTGAGGTGGGCTGTAAGGACAAAGAAGTCTTCAGGAATAAAAGCACGAATCTCACGCTCGCGCTCCATCAAGATGCGCATGGCTGGTGATTGCACGCGCCCGGCTGAAAGCCCGTAACGCACCTTTTTCCAGATGAGACCAGACAGGTCGTAGCCTACGAGACGGTCAAGCACGCGTCGTGCTTCTTGTGCTTCTTTGAGATGGAGATCGATAGTGCGCGGCTTTTCAATGGCTGTTTTGATTGCATCCTCGGTAATTTCATTAAATGCGACTCGTTTGAGGTTTGGGTTGACGCCTTTGATAACCTCGGCTACATGCCAAGCGATAGCTTCTCCTTCACGGTCGGGGTCAGATGCCAGCAAGACCTCATCCACCTTGCTCGCCGCCTGCTGCAGTCCTTCGATGACTTTTTCTTTCCCAGGAGAAATGATGTAGCGGGGGATAAAGCCACCTTCAATATCTACCGCATCTTTGTTGGTCTTTGGGAGGTCGCGAATATGCCCAATGCTTGAGAGCACCTTGTAGTCTTTTCCTAGGTATTTTTCAATCGTCTTTGCTTTGGCTGGTGACTCTACGATAACTAACGTCTTTTTTGCTTTTGTTGCTGACATAATATGAATATTGAATGTATGAATACTATCACAGGTGGTAAATGTCAACGTGGTGAGCGAGATTCAGCCCCAGCTGGCTGATTCTTCCCACGCTCCGGTGTCTGCAGATTTTGATGAGCATGCCATGCCCGATGAGGCTTACGTGATATATTGACTTTTATTTTATATACTTACTCGATAGATGTTGTTGTCGCAATGGATATGTCCGGCTAGTTCCATCATCATCAAAAGTTGCGAGGCTTCTGCTATGGGGAGTTTGAGGGTGCGGATGAGTTCATCGCGGTGGGTTGGCTCGTGGAGTGCGTTTATAACCGACTGCTCGTTTGCGGATAGGTCTGGTAGCGCGATGGTTTTGGGTTCGGTGTTTGTGTCAATATTAAATACATCCAAGACGTCTGCACTGCACGTCACGGGGGTTGCACCTAGCTTGAGAAATTGATGCACTCCCTTGCTATTGCTTGAAAAAATACTACCTGGCACGACCAAGAGCTCACGGTTATAGTCGACGGTCATACGCGCGGTGATAAGGGTGCCGCTCTTTTCTCCGGCTTCTATAAGTAGCGTGGCATGACTGATGCCGGCTTTTAGTCTATTTCTCTGGGGAAACGACCATTTGGTAGCCCGAAACGTTGGCTCGAATTCATTCATTAGCCCACCACCAGCAGCGAGTATTTTGTGCGCTAGTTGCTTATGCGTGGCGGGATACATGACGCTGTCATCTATACCGCTTCCCGGTACGGCGAGTGTATACAGCCCTGCTCGGAGCGCTGCTTCGTGAGCAAGTGAGTCGATGCCAATCGCCAGTCCAGAGACAATGCCAATCTGATAGCCAGCAAGACCAGAAATAATCTCATCCACCACTTGTTTGCCGTATGTAGTGTACTTCCGGCTCCCAACGACGGTCAGGAGTTTGAGATTTTGAGGAGGCAGCGTGCCGCGATAAAAGAGCTTCTGTGGCGGCTGTGGTATTTCCCGGAGTCGATAGGGAAATTTTGCGGCCGGAAGCTCGTGGATAGGAAAGGACATGATTTATTTTAGCATGTGAGACATGAGTATGATGAATAGCTGCTTTCGTGTATACTTTTTATTATTCATTATTTAAGTAGTGAGACAGTATTTCTACATCTGGATCAGGGCAGAACAAATCTTGATGTATAAAATATTTAGTCGCTACGCGTGTAATATTTTGCAATGCTAGACATCAAATTCATCCGAGAAAATCTCGAAATCGTAAAGATGGCCGCTCAGAAGAAAAAAATTACCATCGACCTAAATCGGCTCGTGGCTGTTGACGATGCACGACGTGAACTGATGACCACTCTAGAAGGCAAGCGAGCCGAACAAAATGAAGTGTCAGCCCGTATTCCTCAAGCTACTCCAGAGGAAAAACAAGCCCTGATCGATGCTATGACTACGCTCAAAGAAGGGATGCAGTTTGATGAAGAAAAACTCAAGAAGACCATGGAAGAGTGGCAGGCGCTCATGCTACAAGTACCAAATATTCCAGATATGTCCGTGCCTGTTGGCGATAGTGATGCTGATAATGAAGAAATAAAGACGTGGGGTGAACAGACTAGCTTCTCATTCGAGCCAAAAGATCATGTCGATTTGATGACAACTCACAAAATGGTGGATTTTGAGCGAGGTACCAAGGTGCACGGGTTTCGCGGGTATTACTTGATTGGAGATGGCGCGCGGTTGAGTTGGGCTATCTGGAACTACGCCAATGATTTCTTCTTGGAGAAAGGATTTACCCCTATCTTGCCGCCATTGATTGTGCGTAAAGCCAATCTCTACGGTACTGGACATTTACCCAATGAGGCAGACGATATCTACCGAACGCAAGATGAAGATTACCTCATCGGTACGAGTGAGGTGTCGGTGATGGGCTATCACGCAGATGAAATTTTGGACAAATCAGAGCTACCCGTGAAGTTTTTGGGATTTTCGCCGTGTTTTCGACGGGAAGCAGGCAGTCATGGGAAAGACACGCGGGGTCTTATCCGCGTGCATGAGTTTTACAAAATGGAGCAGGTTGTTTTGTGTGAGGCGTCGCACCAAGAGAGTGTGAAGTATCACGAAGAAATCAATCGCAACACTGAAGAATTTATTGAATCACTTGGCATCCCGTACCACACCGTGCTCAACTGCGGAGGAGACTTAGGGCAAGGACAGGTAAAGAAGTACGATATAGAGCTTTGGGTGCCGGGCGAAAAAACCTATCGCGAAATTAGCTCCGCTTCCTACTTTCATGATTTTCAAACCCGCCGGTTCAATATCCGCTACCGAGACGAGGATGGGAAAGTGCAGTATGCACATTCTTTGAACTGTACAGCTATTCCGACGCCGAGAATTTTGGTGTCGCTCATGGAAAACTTCCAGCAAGCCGACGGAACAGTGAAGATCCCCGAGGCTTTGGTGCAGTACTTTGGTAAA
>Ga0307936_1001393_pt1 | contig 11849 bp, 9 predicted proteins | sample OrgLakmetagenom1_FD_201839 | JGI IMG/M metagenome (GOLD analysis project Ga0307936, IMG submission 201839) | Saline water microbial communities from Organic Lake, Antarctica - #1 | ecosystem: Environmental > Aquatic > Non-marine Saline and Alkaline > Saline | place: Antarctica: Organic Lake... | reverse complement strand
TGGAAAACCTTAACATGATGTCTTTTGATGAGGCTATAAGGAATATCCACCATCCCGAATCGTTTGAAAAGCTGGAAAAGGCACGCGAGCGTATGAAGTTCGAAGAGTTTTTCCACATCCAGCTAAAAAATATTCACTTTAAGGAGCGCAGAAAGCAAGCTTATGAAGGATTTGTTTTTGACCGCGTGGGCGATATCTTTACTACTTTCTACGAAACCAAACTGCCTTTTGAGCTTACAGGTGCACAGAAGCGTGTAATCAAAGGAATACGTGCTGACCTTAAAAAGGGCAGGCAAATGAACAGACTGCTGCAAGGCGATGTGGGTAGCGGCAAAACACTCGTGGCCCTAATGGCGATGCTGCTGGCTTCTGGCAACGGCTTCCAGTCGGCCTTGATGGCGCCCACCGAGATACTGGCCACACAGCACTACAACACGCTTTCGCAAATGCTCGAAGGGCTCCCTGTAATGGTGGAGCTATTAACCGGTTCGACGAAAAGTGCCAGGCGCAAAGAAATTGATGAGGGATGTACTGCCGGGATCATCCATATTCTTATCGGAACACATGCTTTGCTGGAAGATCGCGTGCAGTTTAAAAACCTCGGGCTGGTGGTGATTGATGAGCAGCACCGCTTTGGGGTGGCACAGCGCGCCAGGATGTGGAATAAAAATATCCTCCCGCCACATGTGCTGGTGATGACGGCTACACCCATACCACGAAGCCTTACCATGACGCTTTATGGCGATATGGATTATTCGGTAATCGATGAGCTGCCGCCCGGCAGGAAGCCGGTGCATACCTATCACCTAACCGATAAGAACAGGCTGAAGCTGTTTGGATTTATTCGCAAAGAGATCGACAAAGGACAGCAGGTCTACATCGTCTATCCTTTGATAGAGGAGTCGCAAAAACTTGATCTTAAAGATTTAATGGATGGATATGAAAGTATTGTCAGGGAGTTTCCCCTGCCCAACTATCGCGTAAGCATCGTTCACGGAAAAATGAAACCCGGGGATAAAGCCTATGAAATGCGTCGTTTTGTGAAGGGGGAAACGCAAATAATGGTGGCTACTACGGTGATAGAAGTGGGTGTTGATGTGCCTAATGCCTCCGTGATGGTTATAGAAAACGCCGAACGTTTTGGCCTCTCCCAGCTTCATCAGTTGCGGGGGCGAGTGGGACGCGGCGCTGAGCAGTCCTATTGTGTGCTGGTTACCAAAACAAAGCTCTCCAAAGAGGCAGACCAGCGCATCCGTACCATGGTCAGCACCAATGATGGGTTTAAAGTGGCGGAGGTAGACCTGCAGATTCGCGGGCCCGGCGACATGGACGGAACACGCCAGAGCGGAATAGACACCCTTAAAATAGCCGATATTATCCATGATGAGAAAATCCTGAACACGGCTCGCCGAACGGCAATAGAAGTGGTGGAAAAAGATCCGGATTTTAAGCTGCCGGAGCATGCTACGCTGCTCAATATTATCAGAAATAAAGAAAAAAACCAGGCCATTGCCTGGAGCGATATTTTATAATTCCGCGCAGCCGGCTGACATAATTACAGGAGTATTGCCATATTCCTGTCAAAATGCTTATTTTTGCGGCTTAATAAAAATTGAATTCGTCTGATGAAAATCTCTTATAACTGGTTAAAGCAGTACATAGATATTGACAAAAGCGCTGAAGAGGTCAGCGAAATTTTAACCAATACCGGCCTGGAAGTAGAAGGTCTGGAGAAGGTGCAATCGGTCAGGGGTGGCCTCGAAGGAGTGGTCATAGGCAAAGTGCTTACCTGCCACAAACACCCTAATGCCGATAAGCTGAGTGTAACCACCGTGGATATCGGCAGGGAAGAGCCGGTACAGGTTGTGTGCGGAGCTCCCAACGTAGCGGCAGGACAAACCGTACCGGTTGCCACGGAAGGAGCTACCCTTTTTATGGATGACAAGCCTTTTCAGATAAAAAAAGCGAAAATGCGGGGGCAGGTTTCGGAAGGGATGATATGTGCCGAAGATGAGCTGGGGCTTGGGGCTTCGCATGATGGCATTATGGTGCTGGATGCCTATGCCGAAGCAGGAACACCGGCAAAAGACTATTTTAACATTGAAGAAGATTTTATTTTTGAGATAGGGTTAACACCCAACCGCACCGATGCCATGGCGCATATAGGCGTTGCCAGGGACCTGGTAGCTGCCGTAAATTTCCTCGAGGGTGCATCCCTGCGCCTTAACCTGCCGGCTGTGGATGCGTTTAAAACTGATAATGAAAACCTTCCTGTGAAGGTGGTAATAGAAGATGAGCAAGCGTGTCCCCGCTACTCCGGCGTCACTGTTGCTGATGTTGCGGTGGGCGATTCACCGGACTGGCTTAAAAACCGCCTTAACGCTATTGGCGTGCGCCCTATCAATAACCTGGTAGACATCAGCAACTATGTGTTGTTCGAAACGGGCCAGCCTTTACACTTTTTCGATGCCGATGCCATCACAGGCAATACGGTCAGAATAAAAAAATTACCCGAAAACACGCCTTTTGTTACACTCGATGAGGTGCAACGGAAACTCTCTTCGCAGGATTTGATGATCTGTAATGATGAAGGTCCTATGTGTATTGCCGGCGTTTTCGGAGGTATCGCTTCAGGAGTTACCCGCAGCACCAAAAATATTTTTATAGAAAGCGCTTATTTTGATGCGCCCACTATCCGGAAGACCTCCAAACGCCATGGACTGCAGACAGATGCTTCCTTCCGCTTTGAGCGTGGTGCGGACCCCGAAGCAACATTATATGCCCTTAAAAGGGCGGCGATGATGATTAAACAGGTAGCCGGAGGCACTATTTCGAGCCCCATTATGGATGAATATCCAAATCCTGTCCCCCGTGCCAAAGTCACCCTCCGTTTTGACAGCGTAGCAGCCCTTATCGGGAAACAGATTCCGGCAGAAGACATCAGCAGGATACTGCATTTGCTTGATTTCAAAATCCTGGAACAAAAGGAAAACTCCATGGTAGTGGAAGTACCGCCAAACCGTGCTGATGTTACGCGGCAGGCCGACATTATCGAAGAGATACTTAGGATCTATGGCTATAATAACATCAGCTTCACTGAAAAAATATCGGCATCACTCTCTTATGTCGAGAAGCCCGAGCCCGACAGGGTGAGGAATGTGGTTTCTGATATGCTCGTCAGTAACAGCTTCTACGAAATTATGAATAACTCACTCACCAGGGCTGCTTATGCAGAGCTTTCTGACGCCTTTGATGAGAAAAAAAGTGTAGGGATCCTTAACCCGCTGAGCTCTGAGCTCAACGTTATGAGGCAGACAATGCTCTTCGGGGCTTTGGAGTCGGTGGAATATAATCTAAACCGTCAGAATCATAACCTGAGGCTGTTTGAGTTTGGAAATATCTATCAAAAAAACACCTCTTCTGATAAAGCAGGCGACCAATTGAAAGGCTATCACGAAGAACAGCGGCTTGCGCTGACTATCTCGGGTGCTGCGGCTCCGGAGAGCTGGAAGGCTAAAGCGGCATCTTCTGATTTTTATGAAGTAAAAAAATACACGCTTAATGTGATGGAGCGGCTGGGATTCGATCTTTCTGCTCTTTCTGAAGAATATGTTAGCGGAGAAGTATTTAAAGAAGGCCTCATCATCCGGCAGGACAAAAAGGAACTGGCCTCGCTGGGAGCCATCAGCAAGCAATGGCTGAAGCATTTTGACATCAAACAGGACGTGTACTTTTCCGAAATCTATTGGGACACCATCCTGGAGATGATGAAGGATCATCAGGTGGTTTACAGGCCGGTGCCGAGGTTTCCTGAAGTAAGGCGCGATTTGGCATTGTTGATCGATAAGAAGGTATTGTTTTCCGAAATAGCCGCCATAGCCAGGCAATATGGAGGTAAGTTATTGAAAGAGATCAATTTGTTTGACGTATATGAGGGAGAGCATATTGACGAGGATAAAAAGTCATATGCAGTGAGCTTTACCTTGCAGGATCCCGGAAAAACGCTAAAAGATAAAGAGATAGACAAAGTGATGCAAAAACTGACCCGCGGTTTTGAGAAGCAGGCGGGAGCAACGATTAGAAAATAAACCGCCCAAAAGGTTGAGGAAGGTGGAGAATATTGTTTATTTTTACATAATACCAATTACTATTTGAATTGCGCCTTTAGGGGTGAAACGCCGGCCCCGCCAAAGGCCTGGGGAACTAAAGGCACTTCAAATATGTATCGGCATTTTGCAAAGATCAATACCGCAAGCTTGCGGTATTGATCTTTGCAATTACTATAAGATGCAAAAAGAAGTAAAGAAGATATAATCATGGACTTGCAGGCAATAAAACAACGTTTTGGAATTATAGGCAATTCTGCCGAACTGGAGCGTGCCATCTACACCGCGCGGCAGGTGGCTCCTACAGATATTACCGTGCTTATCACCGGAGAAAGTGGTGTTGGGAAAGAGGTGTTCCCTCAGATTATCCACCACCTGAGTTCCAGGAAACACGGCCCCTACATAGCCGTAAACTGCGGTGCCATCCCTGAAGGCACTATTGAATCGGAGTTGTTCGGCCATGAGAAAGGGGCCTTTACCGGCGCCACAGATACGCGCAAAGGATATTTTGAGGTGGTGAATGGTGGCACCATTTTTCTGGATGAGGTTGCTGAGCTGCCTCTCTCTACGCAAGTGCGCCTGCTCAGGGTGCTGGAGTCCGGGGAATTTATGCGTGTGGGCTCCTCTAAAATGGTTAAAACGGACGTCAGGGTGGTGGCAGCTTCCAATGTTAGTATGCTTGAGGCCATAGAGGAAGGAAAATTCCGGCAGGACTTGTTTTACAGACTGAGTACCGTGCCTATACATGTTCCGCCTTTAAAAGACCGGGGCGAGGATATTTTTTTGCTTTTCAGGAAATTTGCCGCCGATTTTGCGGAGAAATACCGCATGCCGCCGCTGCGCCTTACCGAAGAGGCCCAGGAGGTGCTGAAAAAGTATCGCTGGCCCGGCAATGTTCGTCAGCTGAAAAATATTACCGAGCAGATATCTATTATAGAAAAAGAAAGGGAGATAACCGCCGAAATGCTCAGAAGATACCTGCCCGAAGACTCAATGAGCCAGCTTCCGGTGTTGTATAACAAAAAGCAACAGGAGACCTATTCTGACAGAGACCTGCTTTATAAGGTGCTCTTTGATATGAAAAAGGATATCAGCGACCTGAAAAGAGTGGTGGTGGAGATTATGAAGGAAGGGGACGGCGTGCCGTCTAATCTCGGTAAAAATGATTCCAAACTGGTTAAGGAGTATTATGATAATATTCATGATTATGATATCGATGAATCGAAACAAGAGGAGTATGACAGTAATATTTCTTTGATGGAGAACCCTGCTGAGGAAGAGCCTATTCATGAGTCGGAAGTGCTGGAAGAGTCGCTATCACTCGAGAAAAAAGAGATAGATTTTATTAAAAAGGCACTCGAAAAACACAAAGGCAAAAGAAAAGATGCTGCCAAAGACCTCGGCATTTCGGAGCGTACCTTATACAGGAAAATTAAAGAATACAATATTAATTGATGAAGCAAACCTTGTTTGCTATAAGCTGAGGCAGCCATGATGCATGATAATGAATATTGAAAAACAGATAAAAACCATTATAAGACTTAAACAGATGAAGATAAAGCTGCTGCTGATACTTATGCCGGTGTTTTTTATTCAGGGCTGTGGCGTATATTCCTTTACAGGCGCTTCTATATCGCCCGAAGTGGAATCAGTACAGATTAAGAGTTTCCCCAACGAGGCGGATTTGGTGCAACCTACTTTGGCGCAAGATCTTACGAATTCCCTGAAGGAGAAGTTCTCCGCACAAACCAACCTGGATGTGCTCGATAGTGAAGGCGATTTGGTTTTGGAAGGGGCGATAAGAAAGTACAGTACCGAGCCAGTGGCGATTCAGGGAGACCAGACAGCAGCGTTAAACCGTTTAAGCATTACTATTTTTGTGAAATTTACTAACAAAATAGAGCCGGAACAGAATTTTGAATCTACTTTTACGCAATACCGGGAATATCCAAGCGCGCAACGTTTATCTGAGGTTGAAGACGGCCTGATAGAAGAGATTAATGGCGACCTGGTAGAAGACATTTTTAATAAAGCGGTAGTGAATTGGTGATGATTAATAAGCAACAAATAGAGAAGTATATTACTAATCCGGGCCAACTGAGCCTCTCCACCATTCCTGAGCTGGAGAAGCTCCTGGAATTTTTCCCGTATTTCCAGACGGCACAGCTGCTCTATGTAAAAAATCTTCGCAAAGAGCATAATATCCATTACAATCATCAGCTGCGCGTAGCGGCGGCCTATGCCGGCGACAGGGCCTTTTTAAAGCGCCTTATCGATGTGTCGGAACAGGAGAGGGCCTGGCAACCGGAACCTGAAGCAGGCAGGCCACAGGAGCCGGATACCGCAGAGGTGACGGCTAAGGAGAATGCTGAGGCTACCCCCCAGGATTCCGCCAGCCAACAAGAGCAGCATGTTGAAGTGCCTGATACGGCATCGCCGATACAGGAAGCCACGGAAACCAAGGAGAAAAAATCTCAACAGCCGGAGAAAACGCAGGAGTCATCACCGGAGAAAGCACAGGAGGTTCAGGCTTCATCTGACAACAAAGCTCCTGAAAAGGAAGTGCCGGTTAGTGACGAAGGATACCCTTATCGTGAAAGCGAGATAGCCGGAGAGGAACAGCCTGCCGGACAGACCCCTGCCAACAGAAGAAAAAGGGAGCTGGAGAAGCTGAAAAGAGAACTCAATGAGCTGAGAAAAGAGCGGCAAACCATAGAGCAGGTTATCAGGGAGGAGGAACAGCGCAAGGAAAAGCAACACCACAAGAAAGCGGCACCATTACCCGCCCAAGAGGCCGGTAAGCAGGAGGATACCTCTGAAGGGCAGGAGCAGGAGAGTGCAGCCCACAGTGGCTCCGGAAAAACCGGGAAGGCTGCCGGCAGCTTTCAAACACGGAGCCGCCATAGCGAAAGACGAGCCAAATCAAAACAGGAGCTTATCGAAAAATTTATCCGGGAAGAGCCTTCCATTAAGCGGGGTGTTGGTATTTTTTATGATCCTACAGAAGCAGCACGTAAAAGCATCATGCAATCCGACGATATTGCCACAGAAACCCTGGCAAAATTATATCGTAAACAAGGTAAGGTGCTGCAAGCCATTAAAATTTATGAAAAGCTTTCCTTGAAATTTCCGCAAAAAAGTGATTACTTTGCAAATCAAATTCAAGAACTTAAAAAAACGAATAAATAAACAAGTACAATGGGAGCGTATATTTTTGTGTCAGTGTTAATTCTGATTGTTTGTGTCCTTTTAGGGTTGGTAGTGTTAGTGCAAAACTCTAAAGGAGGGGGCCTTTCTTCTACATTTGCCGGACAAAATCAATATATGGGTGTCCGTAAAACAGCCGATTTCCTTGAAAAAGCTACATGGACACTTGCTATTGTTCTTCTGGTGCTTAGCCTGTCCACAATTTTTGTCATTCCGCGCAATGTAACAGAGTCGCGCCAGGACAGCGAACTGCAGAAGATGATTCAGGAGAGCGAGCCCGCTAACTACCAGGCTCCGCCGCCATCAGAGCAGATCCCGGAAACGGAATAATATCTGCAGAAAAAGATTTAAAAAATGTCAGAATGTCATAAATATTCTGACATTTTTTTTATGGAATCCTTCCCAATTACCCCCTTTGTCAGATTTCCGGCAGGCAGGCAATGATTTTTTCGGGGCGATGATCTGTTAAATTAACAGTAAAACAGCATTATACGCATACGGAGGTGCTTTCGCCATATGCCTTCCGGTTGCTTTTGGCATAAAATATGTCAGGGGAGAGATGAAAAAACGAAATAAATTAATAATTATCTAATAAAATTAAATCCTAAAAATTATGGCAAAGGACATTAAATTTGACATAGAAGCACGTAACATGCTCAAAGAGGGCGTTGACAAGCTTTCTAACGCCGTGAAAGTGACTTTAGGCCCTAAAGGGCGTAATGTTGTTCTCGGAAAATCGGAGCGCCACAGGTTACCAAAGACGGTGTAACGGTGGCTAAAGAGATTGAACTGGAAGACACCATAGAAAATATGGGTGCCCAAATGGTTAAAGAGGTAGCCTCCAAAACCGGTGATGACGCCGGCGATGGCACAACTACGGCTACTGTGCTGGCACAGGAGATTGTTAATGTAGGCCTCAAAAATGTTACCGCAGGGGCTAACCCGATGGATCTGAAGAGAGGGGTGGATAAGGCAGTAAGAGCCGTTGTGGAAAACCTCAAGAGCCAGTCTAAGAAAATTGGTGATGATTCCAGGAAAATAGAGCAGGTGGCCAGCATCTCTTCCAACAACGATAACACTATCGGTAAATTAATCGCCGAAGCAATGGCGAAAGTAACCAGCGATGGCGTAATTACCGTTGAAGAGGCCAAAGGGATAGAGACCTATGTGGACACGGTGGAAGGTATGCAATTTGACCGCGGATATATCTCGCCTTACTTTATTACCGACCCTGAGAAGATGCAGACGGTGTTCGAAAACCCATACATCTTGCTATACGACAAGAAGATATCCGTTATGAAGGACCTTCTTCCGGTGCTTGAGCCCATCGTACAACAAGGACATCCACTGCTTATTATTGCTGAGGATGTGGCCGACGAAGCGCTCACTACGCTGGTTTTGAATAAACTCAGGAATCCATCCTTTAAGGTAGCAGCTGTGAAGGCGCCAGGTTTTGGAGATCGCCGTAAAGCGATGCTCGAAGATATCGCCGTGCTTACAGGCGGGACAGTGATCTCTGAAGAGAAAGGTATGAAGCTCGAAAACGTATCCCTTGATATGCTTGGCCGTACCGAAAAGTTGACCGTAGACAAGGATAACACTACGCTGGTTAACGGCGCCGGCGATAAAGAGAACATTGATGCACGCGTTTCGCAGATAAAATCTGAAATTGAAGCCTCTACATCCGATTATGATAAGGAGAAGCTTCAGGAGCGTATGGCTAAGCTTGTTGGAGGAGTGGCTGTTCTTTATGTTGGTGCTGCCAGCGAGATGGAGATGAAAGAGAAGAAAGACCGTGTGGATGATGCCCTGAGTGCCACACGCGCTGCCGTGGAAGAAGGCATTGTTCCGGGTGGAGGAGTAGCTTATATCAGGGCAGTTTCAGCGCTGGAAGGCTTGAAAGGAGAAAATGAAGACGAAAGCCTCGGTATCCTTATTGTGAAAAAAGCACTCGAATATCCCCTGCGCCAGATAGTAGAGAATGCAGGTGGTGAAGGCTCTGTGATTGTCCAGAAAATCTTTGAAGGAAAAGATGATTTTGGATTTAATGCACGTACCGGCACTTATGAAAACCTTTATGAAACAGGTGTTATAGATCCCACAAAAGTGGCCAGAATTGCCCTTGAGAATGCAGCATCTGTTGCAGGAATGTTGCTGACAACAGAATGCCTGGTTGCTGAAATTAAAGATGAAAACGACAACGCCGGTGGCGGAATGCCCGGCGGCGGAATGGGCGGCGGAATGCCCGGTATGATGTAATATCGATTAAAACCACCCAAAATAATTTACCCCTTTCTGATTTTTCAGAAAGGGGTTTTTCTTGGGATATGGATACGAAGTGAATTGGAGATATTCTATACACTCCCGTTTTTATCTCCAGATTATTGAGAATTTTATCAAATGGCTTGTCCCAAAAGTACCAAAAGGACAAGCCTGAGAGTATTGCAACAAAAGCTACGCATGAAATTTGCTGCGCCATTCATCCCGAAAGCTTTCGGGAGTCGCAAATAAGCCGGAGCTTAAAAAGATTTGCAATTGGTATCACTCGCGAATGGCTTACGCAATGCCTGCCCTAAAATTTCGCGCTTATTTTGTAATCAATACCCTATGAGGGCAAAGGACAACAGGATATAAAAGAACCGCCCTGTCCCCGGCAATACACTGGAGCAGAGGCGGGAAATAGCATGGAATGGGACTAAAGTTCGTGAAAATTAGCGGGTATCTCTCAGACCGTTCGCTAAATTGAACAACCTGTCCCGCGGTTACGGGAGCAAAGTCAAAACAAACCATTTAAAACTGGTAATTTACAATTGCAAAAAAATGATGAATTAAAATTGCTATTTACATGGTATCAACATTAGCATGACAGATAATGGTGATCCTTTGGAGTATGCTGTTGCTGAGCGGATAAATTACATTTTAAAAGATGAATGGCTTAATGACATCAAAATCAAATCTAAAAAACAACTTGTTGATGAGTTATCAAAAATAATCAGAATTTACAATAGCATGAGATCTCACAGCAGTGTAAGTATGTTTATCCCGGAGAAAGTTCAATATCAGTCATTAAAGGTAAAAATAAAATGGGAAAATTATTATAAAAGCAAGCAAGATGCATGTAAGTCAAAAAAAGAATTAACTTTGGGCAAGCCCAAGCCAGGATAGCGATTGCTTTTAATAAGCAGCGCATCGTCATGCTTGAAGAGGTTAACGCGGCACTGAAAAAACTGCGAACAGGTGGCACTTTAAAAGCGATGAAAGAGAAATGGCTTTATCGGGATGACAACCAAATATCTGCTTTGCCGGAATCTGCGTAAGGAAGCAGGGTTTTGTCCACTTCGCCCTTCAGCGAATTTGAAAAGATTACCCATTCCTTATCAGGACAATAGCCCGATGGCGCGGATGTACTTCGGATAGGCGTTTACACGCCGTTTCCTCCCATGATGTTTGTGTACAATAACCGGATTACCGTCTTCGATATGGAGTTAGCGATCCACACAGGAAATATCCTGGGTAGGAAGATTCAAATCGTTGATATGAGTTTTGACAGTTTAATCTTGTCATGGCAAGCTGAAAAGATAGATTTCGCCATATCTTACTTTGACCTAAGTTGAGCGGTTTGAACAAAGTGAAAAAGCGCTTTACTTATCCGCCTCAGGCGGACGATTTAGAAATTGTTGTATTTCACCGAATGGGTAGCCTGTCCCGCAGAATTGCGGGAAGGTGAAATGCTTACAATTTCTTTATCGTGAGCGAGAATCGCTCAATTTGGGTTTGATATAACGGATGAAAGAAAAGAGTTTGTAATTTTTTCGGATCCCTATCTGGTTCCGGATATATCGGCATTAGTGCTCAAATGAGAATGAAAACAGAAACCTTAAATGGCTAAAAATAAAACGACGATGATGAAAAATTTGATACTGACATTGATGGCGCTGTTTGCTTTATGCTTTGCAGAAGCGCAGACCACAACCATAAGGTTTGCACCCCAATGGTTTCCGCAGGCGCAATTTGCGGGCTATTATGCCGCACTCGATCAGGGATTTTATCAGGAAGCCGATCTGGAAGTAAAAATAATCCACCCCACGGATGATGAAAGTTCTATGAATATGCTGATCTCCGGAAAAGCCGATGTAGTTTCTTCATTCCTCATGGATGGGTTGACATCCAGGCTTTCTCAGGAAATCCCGCTGGTAAACATCGCGCAACTTTCACAGCACTCTACACTGATGTTTGTAACCAAAGCGTCGAGTGGTATTGACACGCTGAAGGCGCTGGACAACAAAAAAGTGGCTATCTGGAGTTCGGGCTTTGATAAGCTTCCCAGGGCACTGTTAGAAGAGGAGGGTATCGATGTGGAGTTTGTGCCGATATACAATAGCATAAACTTATTTCTTGAAGGTGGCGTAGATGCCATGACAGTGATGTATTATAATGAATACGATCAGATTATCAACAGTGGTGTCAACGAAGACGAACTCAACAAGTTTTTCTTTTTGGATTATGAGGGGTTTGATATCCCTGAGGATGGCCTGT
>Ga0307936_1001391_pt1 | contig 11863 bp, 8 predicted proteins | sample OrgLakmetagenom1_FD_201839 | JGI IMG/M metagenome (GOLD analysis project Ga0307936, IMG submission 201839) | Saline water microbial communities from Organic Lake, Antarctica - #1 | ecosystem: Environmental > Aquatic > Non-marine Saline and Alkaline > Saline | place: Antarctica: Organic Lake... | reverse complement strand
CCCCGCGAAACCATAAAAAAATCAATGTGCCGTTCAACGAATATGAGTTTCAGCAGCTGGAAGAAGCGGCTGTTCGCGCCGGGCGATCAAAGCTCAATTTTTTGCGGTGGGCCATGCTGGAGCAGGCTAGGAGGGACGCGGAAGGTTGAGCTGGGCAAGGAAGTAACTGTGGTGGTAAGCTGCTATTTACTGTAATAAATAAAAAACCCGGGATCATCGGCGCGCCAACGCCTACCCGGGTCTCAATCTCATAAAGTGATACTCTAACATGGATATGATAGCTGATCAGCTGCAGCTTTTTCAATCACGCTTACCTTCAAAACCGTATTGTACGGACAATCTTGCTAGTGGATTGATGATTCGTCCCAGTGCTACAGCTACCCGGAAAAAGTTTATCCAGGTAAACCCCCCTTGGCTTAGAAGTTGGCTGGTCTTTGATATAGACCGCGCCAATGCTGCCGTTGCATGGGACGATGCCGATCTACCAGAACCATTCTGGACGAGTCAGAACCCTGAAAACGGTCATGCTCACCTGTGTTACGGGCTCGATGCACCTGTGCTGTTAGGGCACCACGACCGACAGCGCCCGATGCGTTACCTCGCCGCGGTTGAAGCGGCAATGAGAGCCAAGCTGGATGCTGATCCAGGCTATTCAGGACTAATCACCAAAAACCCCATGCACAAAGCATGGCGCACGTTTTGGCACCCCGTTGGCGGCCTGTACTGTCTTGACGATCTTTCCGAATGGCTAGAGCTGCCGAAGTTCATCAATAAACGCGACAAAGTTGAGAGCGTAGGCATTGGCCGGAACGTGTCTACGTTCGACCACCTGCGCCACTTGGCGTATCGCCAGGTGCGAGGTTGGAAAGAGCGTGGCGGGCATGGTGCGTATGTGTATTACCAGAACAGCCTGCACGACTTGGCACAGCAGTACACGCACAACGAGCACCCGAGCCCGCTAGATCGTAGCGAATGCCATCACATTGCAAAGAGTGTCGCTCGTTGGACATGGAATCACTTTGACATTGAAGCCAGCGACCGTAAGTTCAGTGCACGACAAAGCTCCAGAGGAAAATTGGGTGGTAGACCGGCTATGGAAGACAAACAGGCTAGCGCCCGGCTCATGAAGGCACAGGGGATGGGCGTTCGGGCCATTGCGCGTGAGCTGAACGTAAACCCATCGTCAGTCAGTCGGTGGGTGTTGCAAAAGCCATAATCAGATAGAAGCCGTTTTTGGGGTATCTCTGAAGTTTCTCATGAGAAAGTTTTTGGCTAGTGGTTGGGTTGACCTTTAAGAAGCGGTATATGCATAGGGTCTTTCAACAATCGGTGGGTGTTGCAAAAGCCATAATCAGATAGAAGCCGTTTTTGGGAGGATCTTGAAGTTTCTCATGAGAAAGTTTTCTGCATTGACCTGGTTGTCTTTTCGATGACTGGATGCTTTTTCGAAGTACTTCTTCTGCATATTTTGAACACTTGGTTGTTCTTCTAAGTTTCCTTTTATTTTTGTACTTCATTCAATTTTTAGCAGCTGTCGCTAGTCCAGCCCGTGAGCGGAGCAGGATCGTCTTTTCGATCGTGCGTAGTCGAGCGGGCAAACAAGCGTAGCGCGTTAGTGCTTTCAGCATTTTTCAAAATAAAAGTCGTTTTTTGATCTAGAGGTAGATCATCGGTAAACGATATCTTACTCGTTTGTCCGATAACGATCATAAAAGGTTATTTTCTAAACGCTTCATTTTGTTGTATTTTGTTGTTTGTTGTTTTATAATACATACAACAAAATACAACTTAAGGTGCCTTTTATGTTTACCATCACTGAAGACAAGATCATTGAAGCGGCTGAGCAGTTAAAGGCGGCGGGTAAAAATCCGACTCAGGTGACTGTGCGCGAAGCCTTGGGCGGCGGTTCTTTTGCGACCATTGGCCCGGCTCTTAAAGCCTGGAAGGATGCGCAAAAAGAGGATCATGCCCTGGCTGAAGTTCAGGTGCCTGAAGCGATTACTGAGCGTTTGGAGCAGTTACAAGGTGCTGTTTGGCAGGCTGCTGTTGATGAAGCTGAACGCCGGTTGACCGCTGAAAGGGAGGCTTTGAAGGTGGCCCAGGAGGCAGCAGCAGCGGAAGTGACGGAACAGCAAGAAAGTGTAGCGGCACTGGAAGCCGAGGCGGATAAAACCAGCGAAGCTATGAAGACTCTTGCTTCTGAATCAGAAGCTCGTAGAAATCAGATTGAAAACCTAAAAGATGAGCTGCAAGCGTTGAAAGCAGAGTCCGACACAGACCGGCAAACTTACGCATCGACGCTGACAAAGCTGGAAGGCAGTTTTCAGGCGGCGGTTGAACGTGCAGAACGTGCAGAAGCTTTGCATGAGAAAGCCCAGATTCAAGCTCGCGAAGATCGTGACGCAGTAGCGAAACAGGCTCGTGCAGATCTAAATGAACAGAAGAAAGCGCATGATGAAGCAATCTCTGAATTGAACCAGGCGATCAAAGAAGCCAGAGAGGCCTCGGCGGCGGCTGTTAAAAAGGCCGAAGAATCCGAGCAAGCGGCGCAGGCTAAAGCTGTCACGGCTGAAAAAGAAGCACAGCGCCAGGGTGCAGGTGAACAGGCTTGTCAAAGCAGACTGGAAGCTGCACAGCGTGAGATCGAGCAGGCACAAACTCGTCTTATTAAGTTGGAAGAAAAGGCCGACAGAGCAATTCAGGAAGCCGCCGAACTGCGCGGTGAGTTGAAAGCTTTGCGATCAATGAACAATTCTAAAAAGTCCGGCTAGTCTGGAGTACTTTTGCTATTTTCAGCTGCACTGGGTGGTCTGGGTGGCTCCCCGGTGCGCCCTATGGTTCGCCATAAAAGACGAATGGCGCTGTCATAGTCGCGGGCGGTGGTCGGCGCAAAATTGTGCGATCGGTAGAATTCATGCACCTGGCGTCGCCCGATCTGGCGCGGGTCGCGGGCGCACCATTTGATGAAAGCTTGCACTCGTTTCAGTTGTCGTGCGCGTGCGATTTTTCCGCCTTTGCGGGCGTGCTGGTGTAGTCGAAAAAAAAGTTCCTGGTTCATGGTCGTCCTCCGATGTAGGCGGCAATGACGTCTGTTCTTTCGCGCCCGTGTCCGAGTTCGACGGCCAAAATTTTACGCGCTGCGAGGTCGTCGGCCTTCGACGCCTGGCCGCCTTCTAGCGGTGTCTTTTCGCCCGTCAGAGCTAGATAACGCTCGCTGGCGTAAGCTGCTCTCAGGTCGTGAATGCCTTTTATGCCGTGCTCTTGCAGAGTTTCACGAGTGTCTCTGAGCTCACCGTCCCGAAATTGAGCCCAAGATTGTGTGTTCGGTACTAAGGAGCGATCCTGGCCTTGAACGTCAGCGGCACGAGATAGCGACTCAATCTGTCTTTCGTGCGTGATGGGTACCTCTCGTTCTCGTCCGCCTTTGGTGCCGTAAATAATCGTCACTTTGCCGGTGTTTCGAGCCTCATTCAGGGCCGACCTGGCGTTGATCAAGCTGGCTTCTTTGGAGCGTAATCCCAAGTCTCGGGCGAGGCCTACGACAGCCTGTCCGCGCTCTGTAGTGGCTGCCTGAGCAACCCCAAAACGCTCGCGATCAATAGACGTGGCCGGGGTTTGTCGCACGTTAGTGCGCTGAGCAATTAAACATTCTTTGGTGGGGCTCACACTCTGCCACTGGCCCCTGGTTGCCGCATTCATCACAGTGTTAACGGCGGACACCAAATTTTGGGCGTAGGCTGCTGATAAGCTGCCGTCTGCCACTTGTTCCGCAAGTGCCTGGCCGTAGGCCGTCACCCGGTCGCGGGTAACTTCCTCCAGTCGGCGCAAACCGTCCGCTTTGGCCGCATCCGCAAACCGGTTGAATCGTTCTCCGACCGTGGCTGCCGTGGAGAACGATGAGGCACCGTTGGCGACTTCTCTGTTCATGGCAAAGCCGGCGGCTTTGGCCATGTCCCGAGTACCCAATTCGTAATTGTTGCCTCTCATACCCAATTTCCTTGGTGGTAAGTGATACGCAGTGTGATGAAGGCACACGCAAGCCTTGAGAGTACTTCTGTGACGCTATTCCTGTGCCGGAGCGTCAGCCCGGTGTCCTGGTTGATGTGTTTCTTTTCGTCGCGAGATCGAGTGCTATGGCGCGGGTCAGGCGCACGCGGCCCTGTACTTTGTTCTGATAGGACAAAGTGGGGCAGCTCCGGCGTAGGCATATAGCCTCGTGCTCCAGGGGCACGACTTGGGCGGCGGAAAGGAAGGCGGACGAACGGACTCGAACGCGCCTTAAAGGCGCTTTTCGTCGCGTTTCGTCCGCGCTCTTTATATCCAGGCCCGCGCTGTGCGCGGTCTGGAGTTGCGGCGGTGCCCGCCGTCTCTGTGTGCGCTATGGCTTTCACAGAGACGGCGGGTGCGGGGATCTCAGCATCGGTGGGGCCGAATTAGCGGGCCGCGTTACAGAGCTCACGCGGTGCTGGATCAGTCTTGAGGTGCATGTCTCTGTGGGTACACGCGGCATGGAAACACGCCGAAAAAAAGGCGAGTGCCGGTGGACTCCGAATGCCGGAGACAGCGTTATTTCTCCCGGAGGAGTGGGGGACGTTACTTTAGTGAGGAAGGCTAAGCCGGGTAGCCCCATCTGGGGAACCGGGTTAGCGGTCTTATATGCTCACGGACGTGAGCTCGTGCAGTACTGCTTTTAAACAGGCGGGCATCCTAGAGAGGGTGACCGCGATTTTATGCTGTTTTAGTGGGCCAGTTACCCCCGCTTATCGTCGCGGCAGACGTTGAACAATCATTGTGTAACAACGTCTCAGGAACTGCAAGTGGGACAACGAGTATGGAAAGCGGGCGTTTCTGGTGCTACTTTGATCAGGAATCTTTTGATCAATGCGATCAGGGTTCCTTGCCGACTAGGATGTCTGGCTCGTGCGACACCTGCTTAGTGGTGTGACTCCAGGGAGAGGTCTGGTCTTGCCCCTATCCCTTTTTGAACGTGTTCACCATAACCGCGATTATGCGCAGTAGCCCGAACCCATCGCCATCCTTGGCTTTGCTAGGGCTATCTTACAAAATATCTAGCTTCGGTAAGCTTCTAACGATTTTCTGTGTCTCCACGCTCACAGTAACCACCCGCTGAAACAGCTCCAGTGAATATTTTGGATTCCCCATGGTCTCGATAGCCCAGTCGTTTGCGTCGTTGACGATGCCGCTGGCCTTGTGAGTGGTCACAGCCTGGCGTTCCATCACCCAGTTCAATGCCGCCTTACCGTTCACGACGTAGTCCCAGGCCTCCCCGGGGATGCCGGACATGGTGATCTTGCCGTTGTAGATGACGGTGCTGAGATCGTTAATGTTTTTACCAGTTTCCTCGCAGCGTTTCTTGTTAAATTTCATTTTGGTGACGCGGTAATCCTCATCGACCAGGTGGCTCTTGGCTTGAATGTTCAATGGGTATTTTTCTACGGTTTCATAGTTCAGGTGCAGCCCGGCTAAGTCACGGCCAGCCTTCGAGAACCCCCAGAAATCGGCAGCGTTTTTAACTTTCGGAATGCGGGGAAGCTCTTTACTCAGGTTGTCGGCAAAGCGGGTGCGGTAGTCCTCGCTGTGCAGGATGCCGTAGATGTAATAGAACAGGTCCTCCTTCGTAATTTGCTCACTAGGATATGCTTTTTGGAAGTGTGCCAGTCCTTCCTCGGTGATGGCATCGCGACGTTTGAGGCCCGGTTCATCGTTGCTCTGCTCTGTAGCTGCAAACAAGTCACTGCCGCCGCCACCTACCGCTTGAGCCTGCTCATCGTAAAGGTAAAGCGGGAAGCATTGGCCTTTTTCGATGTTGTCTAAACATGGAAGCGCATTAGACATAAGAACTGTAAAAGCCTTTGCTCCTGCGCCCGTGGTCTGAATCACCAAGTTCTCCGCCCCTGCCTGCGGGAAGAGGCGGGGCATTTGGAGCACCATCTCGTTGAAGGTGCGGTTGAAATACATCCATTGCTTGGTGAACGGTCGATAAAGAGAGGTGGTAATTGATGGCTCTTCGTATGCAAAGGATTTATTTCTAGCCAGATCCTGTTTGAGAGCGCGTGTCCAGCTAATACGTGTTGGGTCGGTATTAATAAAACCATCTACTTGCGCCTGACGTGCCTTAGTATCCAGCCCTGAATGGGCTGAATTAAAGCGCTCTAGCTCAGCGTTATAGATATCAATCATGCCGCTCATATTGTCTATAAGATTGACCTTGCTAGCGTTGTAAACCCAAGCATCGCGGTTAGTTGCTACCCCTAATGAGTAATTACTAAATAGTTTGGGGCCGTCACCTTTCTTATCACCCAATACAATATGCTCACAAAAGCTGTCATCGCGCTGGTTCAGCCAGTCACCATGCTGGTCAGGAACAATCTGCTGCCATGCGGGGATACCCTTCACACTGGCATAGTTCGCAATCATTTCCAGCTTTTCAGTACGGTTCAGGTAGTCACCAATGTCATGGAACAGGATACGCCCGTGCTCTGCTGCTTCGGGGTTTTTGACCAGCAGGGAAATCGCAATAGGGGCACGGCTACCGCTATCGAAAATTTTCCCGCCCTCCCTTCGCGATAGCTCGCCAGAGGTGCGCTGATTCCCCCGCAAGTGAAATACATGAATGCTGGAAAACTCTTCAGTCAAACACTTGCGCAAGCCATCGGTGGTATTGGCCTCCAAAAAGCCGCCATTTGTCACAAAGCCAATCACTCCCGCATCACCAATGCGGTCACTAGCCCAACGAATGGCCCGAATGTAGCTGTCGTACAGCCCCTTCGATAGCATTGCTTTAGACTGAGCGGCATAGGTCTCTTCAATCCGTCTATCCAGCTTGGAGTAGCTGACGTTGGCATTGTTATCGTTCTGGCTCAACTGCCCAATGGAATACGGCGGATTCCCCATAATGACGCGAATATCCAGTTCTTTCTGACGCTTCCGCCGCTCACTGTTCTCCACCAACAAAGCATCAATCATGTCTTCACTTTCGTACATCTGGAATGTATCGGTGAGACAAACGCCAGTGAACGGTTCATAGGGAATCTCGAAAATCTGATCGCTTTCTTCCAAGCCCGTCACGTTGTCATTCATGATGCCGTGGTAGGTGGCCTCAATATTGATGGCTGCAATGTAATAGGCCAGCAGCACCAGCTCGTTGGCGTGAAGTTCGTGTTTGTATTTATGCGGCAATCGGTCTTTGGGAATCAGGCCGGACTGGAGCAATCGGGTAACAAATGTGCCTGTACCAGTGAACGGGTCAATGATATGCACGTTCTCATCGGCCATGCTCTTGCCAAACTCGGCTTTGAGCACTTCCTCAATGCTGTGAATGATAAAGTCCACCACCTCGACGGGGGTGTAAACAATTCCAAGTCGTTCGGTCATCCGAGGGAAAGCGTTTTTAAAGAACTTGTCATATAGCTCAACAATAATGCGCTGTTTACCCTCAGCACTTTCAATGCCTGCTGCTCGCATTTTCACCGACTCGTAGAATGAACGAAGGGTGTCGGCTTCTTTGTCGATATTGTGCGCTTCTAACTGTTCACTAACGGTTTGCATCGCAATAGACATGGGGTTGTGCTGGGTGAAGTTGTACCCCTCGAACAACGCATCAAAGACGGGTTTGGTAATCAAATGCTGAGCCAGCATTTCAATGATATCTGCATCACTAATGGCGTTGTTCAGGTCATCGCGTATTTCTTTAGCGAAATCTTCAAAAGCAGCGATTTCAGCGGTGTTGTCTGGGTTCTCCAAAATGGCTTGGATACGGTCAATGTGGGTATTGGCGATCTTTGCAATGTCGTTGGCCCAGTCTTCCCAATGGTGCCGGTTGCCACACTTTTTGACCACCTGTGCATACAGAGCCCGTTCGATCTCACCGACTTCAAATTGCAGGCTGGCTTGTTCAGGGATGGGTGTATCAGCACTGGAGCCAATGGCACTGCCACCACGGGCCTTTTTCGCGGCTTTTGATGTGTTGGGCTTGCTGGGCTTTTGTACTTTGTCACTGACGCTGACGACTTCCATTTTGTTTACGTCGCGACCGTTGAACTCCAGCTTATTAATCATCGCGTCAAAGCGGTCATCATGCGAGCGTAGGGCGTTTAGTACCTGCCAAACAACTCTATAGGTTTGGTTATCGTCCAGGGCTTTTTCTGGCTCTACTCCAGCGGGGATAACAACCGGCAAAATAACGTAGCCTTGTTTTTTACCAGGCGACAGACGCATGACCCGCCCAACGGACTGCACCACGTCCACCTGAGAGCTACGTGGCGTTAGGAATAGCACGGCATCGAGGGAGGGCACATCAACACCCTCGGACAGACAGCGCACGTTAGAGAGTATGCGACAGGTGTTCTCGGGTGCTTCTTCTTTAAGCCATTCCAGCTTTTCGCCCTTTTCGCTGGCATTCATCGAGCCATCAACATGCTGAGCATCACAGTTGAGCAACAGGGCCGGATCAATTTCTGCGTCAGGATCTTCTGCTAAGAGTTGGGCGACCTCCATGCGTTGATATTCCGCTACCACCTCGCCAAACATGTCTGAGATTAGCTTGGAGCTTACTTTGTGTTTTTTGCCTTTGTACTCTTTTTCGATGACCTGACAGAAAGCTACTGCGCGCTGCATGGGGTTTTCATCACCAGAGAGCGTCATGCCTTGCTTGGCTAGTGCTTTCCAGCAGCCGATGATCTTCGCCGCATCATCAACCTTCAGGTCATTACTCTCACTTTTAAGCATGCTTTGCAGACGGCGGTTGATATGGCTTTCTTCAATAGCTAGAACAATCACTTTGTAATCGACCAGCAAGCCACGTGACACGGCTTCAGAAAAGTTAATAACAAACAGTTCACGGCCAAAGAGCTTCTCGTTGTCCATTGAGAACAGAACAACACCCTCGGTCTGCTTGGCGGCTTCCCCGTAGATGCGCGGGGTGGCTGTCATGTAGAGCCGTTTGTGCGCCTGAATATAGTCATTATCGTGAACCCGCACAAAAGCAGACTCATCATCACCATCGAAAACTGCACCGGTAGTACGATGCGCCTCATCACAAATGATTAGATCGAAAGCCGGGAGGCTAAAGTGTTTCTGTGCCTCATTGATCACTGCAATCGAATGGTAGGTCGCAAAAACAACACTCATGTGTGTGTCGCTATGGCGTGCGACGAATGCGGTAGCCAGACTTTTAGCCTTAGTTGTTGCTGGGTACTGGAGATCGCTGACAGTCGCCTGAATCCTGTCATCCTCTGCGTTGCGGGTTTTCCCAATGTCACTATCGGAACACACGGCATAGCTGTGCAGCGGCGTTTCGCTTTCTTGCGTCCATTCGGTCAAGGTCTGGCTTAGTAGCGCTAGGCTGGGCACCAGGAACAGAACACGCTTGCCTTCACCTGCCATGTCTTCGGCAATCTTTAGGGAGGTGAGTGTTTTGCCAGTACCACAAGCCATGATGAGCTTGCCACGATCAGCAGTCGCCAAACCAACCTTTGTGGCTTCCTGGGCGTTCAGCTGGTGCTCACGTAGTGTTTTCTTGGAACGCAGAACAGGGGCTTTCTGAACCTGGAACTGCGACCAGTCGATTAGGCTATTTTCCAGATCGGCCAGTGTAATCGTGTTGACTGGCGTGTGCTGGCTCTCTAAGGCATCGCTGGCATTCTGCGTCCAGTTGTTGGCGGTGGTGATGATGATCCGGTTAGAGAATGTCGTTTTACCCGAAGCGGTAAAAAAGCTATCTATGTCAGCCTTGGTGATCCTGTGATCTGCTGCATAGTTCTTGCACTGGATAGCGTGTATCTCATCCTGATGAGTTACACCTACCAGGTCGATGCCAGTGTCCTTTTTGGTAATTCCCTGCTGCTGCGCCCACTGGCCGTAAGTCATAACCTCTCGGTACAGGTCTCGGTAGTAGGGTTCGTTTCGCAGGTACACCAATGACAGGTGCTCGAAGTCAGTGCCTTTGTCACGCTCGGAAAGCGCCATTTCTCTGAACTGCGACAGTATGGTTTGGAGGGCTGTCATCATCATTCCTTGGTTCATTATTCTTATCAGCATTCAACGACTGCTGATGCAGAAATTATCTTGAGTAAAGTACCAGCTAGTTAGCTCTCAAACTAAAGGGCGTGTCCGTTACGCCGAAGTGAGGCGTTGAGCGTCGTCCGGCTAACTGAAAAATGCTCGGCCACTTCAGCCTTTGTCATTGTCGGGTCAGAAAGCATTGCTGCTGCCTTTTTCACGTCCAATACAGACATGGCTGGCTTTCGCCCACCTTTACGGCCTCTGGCCCGGGCGGCTTGCAATCCAGCCATCGTCCGCTCCCGAATCAGGTCATGCTCAAATTCTGCCAGGGCACCGAAAATATGGAAGACCAGGCGTCCGCCTGAACTGGTGGTGTCGATGGACTCGGTCAGAGACTTAAAGCCGACGCCACGATCCTGGAGGTCCTGAACAATCTCAACCAGGTCCTTTAACGATCGAGCAAGGCGGTCCAACTTCCATACGACCAAGATGTCTCCCTCTCGGAGCATACGGAGGCACTGCGACAACTCGGGTCGCTCACGCAAGGTTCCTGTAAATTTTTCTTGGAAGACCTGTTCTGCTCCGGCTTTCTCTAGGGCATCTACCTGGAGTTCGGGATTTTGGTCATTCGTACTAACGCGGGCATAACCTATGATCATAAAAGGAGCCTTTTCTGTTCATAGATTGTTGTACGTGATTGTTGAACGAAAAACAAGGCAAAAACAAGTGTTTTGTGTATCTGGCCTGAACGTCCAGAAAACGACCGTTTCTTGTTGCCTGGTATCGTCCAAATTTGGACGGTTTTCATCACTCCAAAAAAATGTAGTCGTGACGCCATAAATCCCTCCACATGACGCCCCGAATCCCACCACATATAGTGCATGAATCTAGCACCAGCGAACCTACCGATTTTCTGTTGATTATTAACCCCGGCAGTTATCCAGGAACGACCTTATCCAGCGGGTTTCGTTCGTCGTTGGCGTCAGCTGGTACATTTTCACAATCCTGAAAAAACGCGCCACGTAACCGCACTGTCCAGCCGGTGGAAGCCAGTCATTTGGGCCTTTCGCGCCCTTGCTACGGTTTAAACTGGCTTCGACAGGCAGCAAATTGACTGGATCGTTAGCAAACCGTTCACGTTTTTCGTCCGACCACTGCCGCGCCCCTCGATCCCATGACCATTTGAGCGGCACAACGTGATCGATGTCGATGTCGCCAGCATTTTGAATTACTTTGCCAGTGAATGGGCTGAGCCAGCGTCCAGTTACGACTCGACAGCGCTTGGCATCGGCAAATCGAACCTGAGTAGTTGAAGTAGCTATTAGTGCTTCAGCTCGGCTGTCCTGGCAATCCCCATCGGCATCATCCCAACCGTGGCCAAAGGCGGAGCGTTTGTATTTGTCCTGGTTAACAGTAGGCTTTGGTTTTGCTTCTGGATTGTACGTTACGCCTTTTGGTAACCGGCCCCCGGCGGCCAGGCAGTCGCCTATGGACTTGAAGGGGATATAGTTCTTTGTGCGTTCGTACCACCGGCTTTCAACAGAGTGGCAAAGGCCGCTGCTGGACTGTTTTATGGTGGGCGGGGCGGCAAGAGCGAAGCTATGAAACGAGAAGACAAAGAGCAGTAGAAGGCGAGCAATGACTGTAATGATTTTTTTCACCACGAATTGAAAATAGAGAGTTTTGAAGGCACAAGTCTCTACATTTTCACGATATTTACTAGGGTTTTTGTCTCTTTTTGCTGTTTTTATCAATATACACGCAACCAATGGTCACGCAGGTGAAAAACAGCATGAGCCCGGATATGCCCACGATAAATGCCGCGTCCATACATTTCTCC
>Ga0307936_1001376_pt1 | contig 11958 bp, 7 predicted proteins | sample OrgLakmetagenom1_FD_201839 | JGI IMG/M metagenome (GOLD analysis project Ga0307936, IMG submission 201839) | Saline water microbial communities from Organic Lake, Antarctica - #1 | ecosystem: Environmental > Aquatic > Non-marine Saline and Alkaline > Saline | place: Antarctica: Organic Lake... | reverse complement strand
CGACTCCGAGATCAATGCGATCTACGATGGTCTTAGGAAAGAGGACCGCATCGGCGAGATCGCCGAGGGCAAGCGCCGCAATAACGGCGATCTGGTCGAGGCCGCATATCAACGCTACAAGGAGTGGCTGGCGAACCGGGATGCGGTCCCGGCAGAGAAGACGCGAGGCATCTTCCGTCGCATCCTCGACTTTTTCAGGGGTGCAAACAATCTCGCCAACAAGGCCAAGGACGACCCGGTCCTGTCGGCCATGAACACCTCGTTCGCCGCTATCATGGAAGACGCGCCGGGCCGGCAGTTCGAGCAGGTGCAAGGCACCATCGACCCGGTTCTGGAGGCACGCACCACACGCGAGCGCCGGGCGCTCAATGCTGAACTGAGTGAGTTCCGCAGGCGCCAGAGGCCCCAGACGCCAGAAGAGGTGATGGGGCGGGAAGAGGTGCTCGCTCGTCAGCAGGAGGGGCGCCGGCAGGGCCAGGAAGCGAGCCGGGCCGACCGCGTGGCCCAGCAGGAGGGCCGGGCCGAGGCCGCTGCCTACGAGCAGTTGGATCGTGCGCGAGCGCAGGAGATCAAGGCTGAGGTCACGGCTTATGAAGCCCTGGCGCGGAAGGCCCAGCAGGAGGGCCGGGCCGAGCAAGTAGCCTACGATGCTCTCGCCCGTGAGGCTGAGAGGCTGGATCGCACGCTGACCGCTGAGGAGCGCGATGAGGTCATCGCCCGGCAGCAACTCTCCAACGAGCGGGGGCGTCAAGTCGCGCTCGAATCCATCGCTGAGATCACGGCCAGGATGGAGCAGGCCCGTGAGCAGGAGCGCGACCTGGCACGCGAAGAGCGCGATGAGATCCGCGCCTATGAGGAGTTGGAGCAAGAGCGCCTTCGCGCCACCGAGGCCGGCGAGACGGCAGATGTCACGACGCTCAAGGCCGAGAACGCCCGGCGCCGCCAGCCTCTTGAGCAGAGGATCGCAGACCTTCGCCAGGAGAACCTTGATCTCCGGCAAGAGATGAACATGGCTGAGGACGAGCAAGAGGTTGCCCGTATCGCCAGTAACATCGCTGCTAATGCGCGTGAGATCGAACAACTCCGCATCGACATCGAAAACATCCGCATCCCCGAGCGCCCGGTCGGGCCTGAACAGCAGCAGCGCCGGGCCGCTCGTCGGGCGACCGATCTCGTCAACGACATGCTTCCGCCCGGTCAGCAGGTTGATGACGCTAACATGATGATGAAGTTCATCGACCCCGGTGATCTTGACCCGAAGGCGGAACTGCAAGGGCGCAACCCCAGCAACCTTGCCATTCAGGCCGTTACCGATACCGGCCGGGTGATGCTCAAGCGCATCCGCTCGGAGATGGCAGATAAGCCTACGTCCATGAGCAAGGCGATGTCTGAGCGCCTCGGCCAGGAGATGCGTCAAGGGCGCAGCGATCAGCAGATCCTCGATGATCTGAGCCGGCAGGTGGAGGAAGGCGTTGAGAAGCTCAAAACCGCCGGCCGCATCGGCGAACTGTCCACTGCATACGATCCTGATAACTATACGCCCCCGATTCCTATCGAGATCGGCGAGCAGGAGATGCTCGCCCAGATCATCAGCAGCACGACAGCCCAGATTGCGAAACTGACCTCGCAGCGTAACCAGGCTAAGAATCAGGCGATCAGGGATTCGATTGCCAGCGACATGAAGCCATTGTACCGGAAGCTCGGTACGGCTGCTCGACTGAACATCATGGTCGGCACCCAGGCCGCGCAGATCCTGGCATCGCGTCGTGACCTGCTGCAAACCCCTGAAGACCGCCGTGAGTTGTTTGACCGCCGGTATGGCGAACTGACAATCAAGCAACTGGATAAGGTTCGGAAGCTTCAAGCTCGCGGGCAGTTTGCGGAAGCGCAAGAACTGACGGTGAAACTGACCAAGGCGAACATGGACCGTGTCGATAAATACTTCGGCAATAGAGTTCAACGTGGCGTTGGCGGGTCTGTTATCTCAAGCGCAGCCGATATCACACTCGATGATATGGACGACCCCGATACATTCTTCCAGCTTATCTCGGCGGTTGAAATCGCCAAACAGGGCAAGAGGGGAGGTAAGCTTCTCACCAGTCTGTACTCGCAGAACCTTCTGTCCCCAGGCACGATTGCTATCAACGTCGGTGGCAACTTCTTGAACCTCATAAAGGAAGGCGCTCTCTCCAACTTCACCGCTGCCGGTTACGATCTGGCCCGGTTCCTCACCAACTCGAAGATTGAAGACGCGCCAACGCTGAGAGCTGTTGGGCCGGCGTTTTCCGCTATGATGACTTCCATGCCGAATGCAATCGTGTATGCATGGCGGTCGTTTTTGAGCGGCGTATCGCACACCAAGCTCGACCTCCTCGGCTACTCGGGCCGGCTCAAAGAAGCCGAGGCGCAGGCCCGCTACGGTAACACCCAAGGGATTCGGGGGTTCATCAAGAACTACCTGTTCCGCCCCATCGGTGCGGTCGATGAGCTTTTCTACCATGTCGCAGCGCAGGCGGCTATCGCCACCGAGGCTACCAAGAAGGCATACCTGCAAGAGGGTTTAACCGGCGAAGCAGCGGGCCGTCGTGTGACCGAGTTGATCGAAATGGCCGGCGACCCGAAGAACGAGAGCGCCGACGCGATGGAACTCAAGCGCCGGGCCTTGGCCTATGCTACCGAGACGACCTTCAAGTTGGATGACGAGAACGGCGATATCGACGGTGATAGCCTCGATAAACTGTTCAACGGTATCCAGCGTCTTCGCACATGGACCGCCTTTGATATCGACCCCGACACCCCGATCTTCGGTAAGATCGCTCCACTCATCAACGGGCTCCAACCCGGCATGCTGATCCTGCCGTTCTACACGACCATCGTGAAGATCATCGGCACCGGGTTGAACATGACCCCCATTGGGTCGATGACGGCAGTCCGCGAGTTCTCGAAAGCAGGCAAGCAGACTGATGCGGTAAAGGCCGGCATACATCGCACACGTGGGCACCGCATGATCGGGCAGTCCATCGTCGGCTCGATTATGCTCGCCGTTGCGGCGCTCATGGGCGATGAGGAGGAGTTCTATCTCACCGGGTCGGTCGACCCCCGCGAGAAGGGCAAGCGGCGTATGCTCGAAGCGCAGAACAAGGTTCAAACGCTTCGCACCTTCGCCGGTGATGTGAACTACCGGCGCCTGGACCCGGTCGCCACCGGCCTGACGCTCGTCGCCGACGCCCGCGATGCCTTCTTGGCAACCGGCGCGGAGGCCGACAAGAGTTGGGCGGACCGCAAGGCATCGCTGTTGCAGAAGATGTGGGTCAACATGTTCGACAAGAACTTTGCCCAGGGCATCCGCAACTGGATCGATACACCTCGTCGTGGCGAGAGCAACCCGCAGATGTTCTTAGACAGCCTCCAGCGGGGCGCGATACCGGCGAGCGGTACGATCCGCTGGGCTCGCCGGTTCGCCGACCCGACTATCCGCGTCCCGACCAGTTTCGTCGATGAGACGATGGGCGGGGGCGCCGAGCTTGTTGGACCGCTCTCAGGTGATCCCATTCAGGGCCGGGCGCCCGGTGCTCTGTCGGCGGTCATCACCAACTTCGGCGCGACCGTCAGGGCCGAGCCGAAAGAGCATGTCGCCAAGGCCGCAAACTGGATCGAGAAGACGAACGCCAACATTGCCGAAGACGGCGGAAACACTTGGCGACCGGCCCCCATCGGGAGCCGATTCAAGTTCGGCTCGACCAACTATGAGCTTGATGGCGACGACTACTTCGAGCTACGGCAGATCGCAGCCGAAGAGTTTGAGGGGGTGCTCAAGACCATGCGCTTCGACAAGGACGGAGGCACCGAGAATCAACTCGACAACCTCCGCAAGCGTTACAACAAGGCTAAGGCGCGGGCTCGTCGTCGATACATTTCGAGGCAGCGTACTCCCTGATGAGCTTGATGTACCCGATAGCGTCCTCGTAGCTATCGCCGTTGAGCGGGTTGGTCGTAAATCGAGCGACCTTGCTCATCAGCATCATCAGGAGGCCGGCGAAATCGGTATCAGCGCCACCGTGCGACTTGACGTATAGAAGCATCAACTCGTTCTTGGCTCGCTCGGCGGCGCCGTATTGCGGCCCGGCCAGGGTGCGAGGCCCATGCACCTCGGCCCGAACGTCGAGGTCGACAGGCCCGCCGTCGCCCTTCTCCTCGGACTGCATGACTGATTGGCGCCGGAACCCGGCGGAGAGTGGCTCATGCGTAGGCATCTGCAAGCTCATCTCGAACCTTCCGGCGGAACCACTGCGAGAGCGTTTCATCGCGCCGGGCCAGTAGTTTCTTCAATCGACGCATGTCTGGGTCGTCGCAGTAGACACACTGCCGAGCATAACCCCCGCCTTTCTTGGCGGGGGTCTTGCTATTATTGTCTGATCTCGACATCATTGATCTCCTCAATCATGCTCCCACAACCATCTTCGGCGTATGCTATATAGCATACTTGTGATGTCAAAGGAGAACCCAGGTGACGGTTACTCTTCTGCCCTACTCCCGCCTTGCGTGTTCATCCTCGGGGCCTGATCCTGGGGGATACGCCCACCCTCGGGCCAAGGGGCAGGTGACGAATGATACTGGGTAAAACCCAGTTGGAGAGCGAGGCAGGACTCGAACCTGCACTAACCGGGAACAAATCCCGGTGCATTACCGATTATGCTACTCGCCCGTAGACGGCGATGCAGACCGCTTCTGCAATGCCATCGTGCGGCTTGCGCTTGCGGCCTGGGTAGAGATCGACGTTGGGATATCTCTTCGCTACCCAGGCGCAAGCGCCCGCCTTCTGCTTGTCTCGCGGGAGCCCCCGCACATGTGGGATGACCTCCTTCTTCCAGACCTTCGGCAGCACCCGGTCGAATGGCCATCGCTGCGCGAGGCATGCGCTCGTCAGGATGCCGGTGTTGTACCCGAAGTTGAACATCGACCTGGGCGCCTCATGGCCAAAGGTGCTCACATCTTCGATGAGCACCAGTTTGACCGTGTAACCCTGGAGGTCGATGAACTCGTTGATACGGCGGATCAGTTCGACCCCGTCGATTTCTTTACCGAGCAGGGGCAGTGGCTCGCCGTAAGCCTCGCCACCGGCGAGCACCGCCCATGCTCCATCTTGGCCGGGGTCAATCCCGAGAACGCAGTTCATGACAGGAGCCCCTCCAGGTCATCCTCCGCGCCTTCCCCCTCCCTCGCCGGCAACAGCTCCGACATCGGGATTCGGTAGGCTCTACCCAGGCGCCGATGCTCCAACCCACCGGATCGCAGCATCCGTCTGATCGTTTCTTCACAGCACCCGAGAATCTGGGCCGCTTCCTTCACGTTCGCATACAGGTTTGCCATCGTTGTCTCCTGTATGGAACTGTAGCATCATTCCATCAGGTCGTCAAGCAAACTGTCGTCATCTGTGGGGTTGAGTATCTCCATCCCCTCTTCGTTGAGCCCGATGCCGACCCAACTGCGCTTGCGCCCATTCGCCCTGCTCTGCTCGGACCTGACGGTGCTGTAGGTCTGCTGGATCTCGGAGTGGAACCGATTGTCTGCGAGGGGCTTGTTACCATTTTTCAGGCAATAGAGCGTGTAGACGCGGTACAGGTCTTCCTTCAAGACCTCCTGCACGCCGCTGACCGTCAGGCAGTCCTGGCAGAACGAGTAGACCGGGGCTGCGGCCCGGCGGGCGCCTTCGAGCATCGCCTTGGCGTTATCGGTGATGGAGAACGCGCCCCCGTCTTCGATCAGATCGCGCATGCCCTGCACCGCCCAGTTGAAGATACCGGGCAGTTCGGTTTTGAGCCTGTCGGCCAGGCCGATGTCCTCGCGCCCGACGAACGATTGCTTGAAGATGAAGGGGATCATGCGGGCGATGATGGCGCCAGAGGGGTCCAGGAAGCTCGGCAGCCGGTTGCAGGCGACGACGAACCGGCCTGGCAGCTTGACGCCTTGGAGGTGATCTTTCTTCTTCCGGTTGATCTGGAGCGGGGAGCCGCCTGTTACCGCCTTCAAGAGGTCGATCACCCGCTCTTGGCCCCGGCCCGTGAGCGGGCTATTGGCCTCGTCGATGAAGATGATTGGCTTGCCGACGAGCGGCTGCATGGCGAAGTCGTTAGCAAGCTCTGAGAGCATCGGGAAGGCTGCGTTCTCCTCGCCCATCAACTCTTTGAGCACAGCCATGACCACACCCTTGCCGGCGCGGGGCGGGCCTTGGAGGAGGAAGAACTTTTGAAGGTCGTTACGCTGCGTCAGGATGTAACCGAAGAACTTGCGGAACTCTTTCTTCTCCGCATCCGTATCGAAGCAGTCGTCGACGAACTTCTCCCATTTCAGGCATGTTGCTTTCGGGCTATGGTCGTAGGGCAGCACCACCGTATTGAAGAAATCTTTGTCGTGCGGCTCGACCTTCGCGTCGGGGTCCATGGTGAGGTCTTCGAGCGAGATCATACCGTTGGCGAACACGGCCATCGGGGCCGGCGCTCGGTGGGGGTCGCTGATCCATCCAGGCATTCTCAGGTCTTCTTGCAGGACGAGGCTCCTGACCGTCTCTGTGATGCCCTTACCGGCGCTGGCCGAGCACTCAGCATCCTTGACGACCCGGCTGCATAGCGCCTCGGCGCCCATGATCTTCCAGCGTGTGCCGTCCCACTCCCAGTCATTCTGGGCCGACCGGAGCAGCCCACCTTCGTCATAGTTCCGCTTGAGAAATATCTGGGCGTTCGAGTAGGGGCTCGCGCCGTAGCCGAGCATGTCTTCAACGTCTCCGCTATCGAGCGTGTCGGCGATGAGCGTGTCCCCATACAATGCTTTATCGTCAATCGGGCCGAGCACCGATGACAACGGCGGTTTGCTGCTGGTCAGCGTGCCCGCCTTGAACTTGCCGACAGCCTCACGAACGATGTCGATCATTTCGTTCGGCGCGTTGATGTCGCGCTCTTCTTCGCGTGAGTGGAGGAACGGACCTTCGAGGAAGTCGACGATCTTCTCGCCGGGGCACCCGATGGCGACCAGTTCGTGCGCGGCTCCGTAGGCGTGGTGGTGCCGGGAGGTCTGGGTCTTCTGCTTGACGATGCGGTGCATCGCCAGCGATACCTCCTCCATATTGGGCTCGAACCCAGGGTCATAGTCGACCGTATCGCTGGCTGACCTGACCTTTTCGGCCTCGGCCACCATCCAATCTTTCAGATCGGAGATCGCCACCCGCTCATCGCCGTCGAGGGCGCCAACGCGATCACGCATCTTGATAGGCGGCTTGACTCCTTCGCCGAAGGTCGGCGGGGCCGTGTAGATCGGCTGGACCGGGTTGTAGAGGGAGGGATCTGCGATGCCGTGCGCCTTCCAGTACGCTCGCCACTGGAAGACATCGATATCGTCGTCGAGGAGGAACCAGAAGCGCAGGTAGAGGACGTTCCCTGGCGACCGGACCTGATAGCTACTGGTGTACTGATAGACGCACGCTGCCTTCTGGAATCGCTCGGGCAGTTGCTTCCTGGCCCACTCTGCCAATCTGGCCGGCGAGCGGCCGAGCATGCTCTTCGGAGCGATCATCTCGTCGATGTCGATAGCGACCCATGCCCGAGGGCACGGCTCGAAGTCGGCTTTGACGTTTGGGCGATCCTTGTACCGGCGATTGACGCCGGCCCCGCTATCGGTGGCGCGGGGGTCTTTATCGTCGACGAGAGCGCCGAAGATGGCGATGGCATTACGGCGCCGGCTGATCGCCTGAACGCTCTCCAGCAGTTCGTCGGTATCTCTGGCGTCGAAGGTCTGAACGTTCCATGTGTAGATGTTTGGATAGTTTTCGGATTGGATCTTTCCGTCGTCCTGTACGGAATACTTCTTGGAGCAAGATTGCCGGTGGTCCTTCGAGACAAGAACAGTGATTGATTCTGCCCTATGGGTATTTATGCTTGTCAGCGTCACGTTGGTTCTCCTAGTTGAGCGAAGCACCCCGCATTCCCTAGTCTGCGGGGTGCTTTCGTTGGTGCCTGGATATCATACCCAGGGGTGGTGGCATTCAACACCGATATCTAGTGGGTGCCTACTTCCGGTAGTACGACCCCTGCCAGGAATCGGCTCCGATGGGCAGACCCATGGCCCACCTCGGTAGCTCGGTCATGATGGCATCGAGTTCTTCGCATGTCACACGGCCTATCTTCTCGTCGATGACGATCTCATCATGGACGGTCAGGACCGGGTGCAGCCCCTTCTTCTCGGCGCGTATCATTGCGAGCGCCATCAGTTCTCGGGCTACTGCCTGCGTTGCATTCTGGGCGAGCTTCCCGCCGTATGTGTCGAGCAGCTTCCACTTCTTGGTATAGCTGTCGACGCCCCAGTAATGGATCGCATCGACCATCTGATCCTTGTCCCAGGGCGCCGGTTTCGGCTTGATGTGCGCCTTGCGATAGGTCATCACCCGGCCCGATGGCAGGCGCATGCGGAGGTGCTTACCCGAGTGGATGAAGGTCATCTTACCGGCCTTGAACCACTGCTTCTTGTGGCGGCATGCCGAGAGCGCGGCCTGATTGACATCGTGCCAGAGCGCCTTTGTTGCGGGTCGCCCGTTGCGCCATGCGGCGACGATGTTGTCGATCTCCTCGTCGCTCAGGCCGAGCTTGTCGGCGCCGAAGGCGATCATGGAGCCGTAGCCGCCTTGGAACCCGAGCGCCAGTTCACAGGTCTTTCCTATCTTATCCTTCTTGCTGTGCTTACCCTTGCGGTGCTCGAATATCTCCGCGTAAGGCAGGTGGAAGATGTCGCTGGCGGCAACGCAGTACATGCGCTTGCCTTCTCGGTAAGCTTGCAGCACATGCTCTTCGCCGGCCAGCCACGCCAGCACCCGGCCCTCGATAGCCGAGAAGTCAGAGACGAGCAGTTCACGCCCCTCCTGGGCGCACAGGCAGGCTCGGATCAGGCTGACGCACACATCCATGATCTGGTCGTCGCCATAGCAAAGCTGGAGCATATCGAAGTCGCGCTTCAACACCAACTCGCGGGCGAGATCGTATTCGTTGATGCCTTCGTCTGGCTCGTACTTCAACACCCCCTGCGGCAGGTTCTGTAGCTGCACGATGTAGCTCGCCCACCGGCCCGTGTGGGCGCCATGGTAGCCCATCATGTTACGCAAGCGCCCGTCATCGCAGACTGAGAGCATGATCTTATCGAGCTTGGCGAGGCTGGACTTCCCGATCTCCTGTCGGATCTCGAACGCCCGGCGCAGAGCCGGGTCTGTAAGATTCGGGTCGTCGAGGTATTCTGTGACCTTGTCTTTGGCCACACTCTCAACCGGGTAGCCTCGCGCCTTGGAGAACGCGTAGATATTCTTGAACTGGTTTTCCGTTTCGACGGCGCCGTCAGTCAGTTCTGACAGTTCCTCCCGGCGCACAACGCGGATCGTCTCGATCACATCGAGAATGGCTTTGACCAGAGCCTTGTCGACGCCGATGCCACGCTCGTTCATGCGGAGATCCATGTCGCGGATCTCTTTCTCCTGCCGCCTGATGCGGGGCAGCGCCTTGCTCAGGGCCAGTTCCGCCTTCGTGTCGTCCCGGCAGTAGTCGTAGAGTTCTTCGAGAGCCTCGGGGGTGTGCTTTCGTCTCGGGTCGCTGTTGGCCTTGATCGGTTTCCACGGCTTGCACAGCGTCAGCATGAGCTTGTGACCGATCATGTTCTTCTGACCGACATCCAACTCCCTGACGCACTCTTCCAGCTTGCCGGGCAGGCCAGAGCATCGTGCATCAGCCTGGAGGTCGTAGAAGGCATCCATGCCGGGCCATGTCCACCCGTATCGCTCGACCAACACCCACCGCCAGATGTTCATGTCGAACTGCACGTTGTAGGCTGCGAGGTAGCCTCCCTGGGCAGGCACATCGGTCAGGCTGATCGGCGGCGGGTCGCCAGGAACCCACAGGTGGACCTTACTGGGGCTCTTACTGAATGGGTTGTTGAAACTGAGGCAGAGAACGTCGGTGCTCGGATCTCGCGCATAACGAGCGGCGCCGACCTTTGTGAGGTCGACGCCGCTGTACGTTTCTACGTCGAAGACCGCGAGCGTGGGATGCTCACTCACGGCCCGCCCCTTACATCAAGGCGTCGAGGTCATCGGGGTCGGCGCCCGATTCTTCCCCGTCGTCAGGATCTTCGTCGTAGTTGGCGGGATCTTCGTCGTAGTTGGCGGGATCGTTCTCCTCAGACAAGTCGTACTTCTCGACCTCATCATCGATCTCACCATCATCGAAGAAGTCTGCCGCAGCGTTGGTGGTCATGCCCCCGGCGCCGCCGAAGGTTTCGTCCTCGCGCACCAGTTGGACCGCCTCCAGCAGGAAGGTCACGCCCTTGATGGTCTGGGTGACGACCTTGCCGTTGGGCTGGCGCACCCGCTCGCTGCTCATGTAGCTCATGGCATTGACGGCGAACCGGCACCAGTAGCCACCCCTGATGACGATGCCACCTTCGAGCGGCCGACTGTTGGACCCGACCTGCAAGGGCTTGTTCTTGCTCTTGCAGTTGATGAACGTGCGCCCCAGGAACCACTCGCCCTTCTTGACATCGGAGGGGTTGTCGGGGTCGCCCTTGTGGAACGGGAACTGGAGTTTCTTCATGTCCTCGCCCGGCCACGTTTCCTTGGCGCAGTCGAGGCAGGCTTTCTTCAACTGACGCAGATCGGCGTCGTCGTCGAAGATGAGGTAAGCCTTGTACTTGTTGTCAGCGAACTGCCCGGTCGAGTCGGGCTTGTCCAGCTTGGGCCAGCCTACGCGACCCACGGGGGTCTTGAGGCGGTTGATGTAAACGGGCTTGAACCCGTCGTTCGTCTGTTCAGCCATGATTGTACTCCTCGGCCTATTCGGCGATGATTGTGTCGGCCCACATGGCAGAGGGGCTCGACAAATGGATGGGTATTTTATGGGTCATATATTTTATGTCAACGAGGCAAAAAGAACCCCAGCTCGCCGAGGCAGGAACCGAACAGGGAGACTGCGAGCGACGAGCGGGGGCGACAGCAACACACTGTCAGATTTATCAGCCTTCCCATTTCCGGTTGTACCGGATGGCCGTGGGCTCGATTGACTTCTTGGTCATGGTCTTGCCGGCAGCGTGCCAGTAGAGCGGCATGCCCTGGCTGATTGCTGCCGCAAGAATCGGGTGCTTGAGATAGTTTCTCCTCGTCCCCAGGGCGAACCTCCCGGTATAGAGGCTTTCAATACTGCCGAAGGCGCTATCGCATCCGTAGAGATGCAGCTTTTTGATGCCAAGCAGCCGGGCCAGCCAGACCATCCATGGTTGCGCCCCGACCCCTCTGATCGGCATCTCGTTCGGGCAATGGATAACCCGTTCGTGCGGAGGGTGGTCATGCTCCAACACTTTGATCGAAAGCGCATAGTAGCTACATGGGTCCGAGCCATTGTAGATGCTGAAAGCGCCGTCGAAGGTGCAGCCTATACTGATCGCCGTCGATGGGCCGATGTACTGCCATGCCGCGTTGGCTGCGAACAGGACATCGTGAGGCACCCGCTCATCGTAGGCGCTTGGGCCGGAGCCGAGAGCGACACCGACCGCGCCCTTGCAAATACCCTGTAGATGACGGAATGCCGGAGATACCTCCAGCACTCGCTTCAACAGCGCATCGGTCTTTCGCACCATTGCTTCATTGTTGGCGGGCATTTCTATCCCTATGTGTATTCTGCGGCCCATTCTCGCTGCCGTGGTTTGTAGAACGGCATCTGCTCTCTGATGATGGGTTTCACTCGATTACCTCGAAGATCGGGATCGCCGGCCTCTTGTCGCCCTCAGGGGCCAATATGGGTTTACCTTCCGGCTTCTCTGTAAGCATCTCGATCTGGTTCTTGCCGATCTGCTTCTCGGCGTTGCCGATGGTGATGAGCTTCGGCTCCTGCTCGACGAGGGCCTCCTCGACACCGTAGAGTTCAAGCTCTGCGGCCA
>Ga0307936_1001357_pt1 | contig 12103 bp, 10 predicted proteins | sample OrgLakmetagenom1_FD_201839 | JGI IMG/M metagenome (GOLD analysis project Ga0307936, IMG submission 201839) | Saline water microbial communities from Organic Lake, Antarctica - #1 | ecosystem: Environmental > Aquatic > Non-marine Saline and Alkaline > Saline | place: Antarctica: Organic Lake... | reverse complement strand
GTGACTCTCTCGTTAGACAAACTCCCTTTGATGACGCGGATGTCTACAGAGCCCGCAGAGGAGGAGCCCGCAGAGGAGGAGCCCGCAGAGGAGGAGCCCGCAGAGGAGGAGCCCGCAGAGGAGGAGGATCTTGAAGCAACCGATTAATTTCAATCCGCAAAAGGTAAGTATTAGACGAAAGGTAAATGTTAGATTGTTTTGATTAGAATAGAATAATTCAATAAAAAAAATAATTTTTTTACAGGGTGCGTCTAATAAATAAGTTCATAATTTAGTTTTATTCCTAATTCTAGTGTAAAACTTAAAAAATTGAAATACTTTTCTTCTCTGGTGTAATAGTTGTTAACCGCTTACAAACTCGCAACTCAAAGTTCAAACTCTTACCAACCAGATGAACACGACGAATGAACTGGAACACGATGGAGCCCTGGAGGAAGACTACGAAGACGAAGAGATCGGAGAAACCACACTCACTCCCACGATCTTGCCATTGCTCAGCGATATGCCGACACTAAATCAGAACAACCACTCTATTACCGCAGCAACAACGGCAGCAACAACCACGTGGGCGACAACAGCAGAATTATTCGCGGGAGACGACGAGGACATCCCAATTCTAGAACCGGTTCATTACCCCCTCCGCCGTTCATGTGCAGACCCAGAGCAGTACTTCCGAACACACGGTCACCATTTCGGTCACACGCCACCAGGATACGAATACATGTGGAAGCATTGTGGTCGCAATACATCTGGGTCCGGAGACGTACCCGTTGATGGTGGCATTTCTGGATTTGGCGTAATTGCATGTCCTGCTCCTGATCCTGGCGACCAGTTCCTCCAACGTTACGCAAGCACTCACGCTGCAACAGCAGAACCAAGTGACCTAGTAGCCCTATCAGCACAAGAAGAAGAAGACGATATTTAAGCATCCGTTTCAAAAGGTAACTCATTCATCCTGATAGAATAATTTTATACACACAAAAAAAATAACTTTTTTACAGGGTGAAGTAGTAATAAATAATAAATAGAATTAACTCAAATATAGTCCGCGTTTGTATTGCTGTGTGTGGTGAATATATGTATCCATCGTGTCATTTTTTATATCATCGTCATCAAACGCTTCCATGTCAAAACTAAATACTTCCACACGTTTATCTTGTCCGATACGATGACTGCGGGCGACGGCTTGGTCTTCCACAGCAGGGTTCCATTGTGGAGAGACAAAGTAGACCTCATTAAACCGTTGCAAATTAAGACCCTCACATCCAGTTTTAATTTGTAGCACTAGAACATCCAACTCCTCAGACAACAACTTCGTTCGTAAAGATTGTCGGGTGCTCCCATCAAACTTTGCCACACGCATCCCCTTGTCCGAAAGAGAACTTACTAGAATATCCATTTCAACATGATAAAAGCAAAATACTAGTTTTGCATTTCCGTTCTCTTTTCTATCTTCTATCATATGAATAACCTTGTTTAATTTGCTTTGATACCCTACTTCACTTATAGACGGCATCATCTTCATAGTAATACACGATTGTTTTGCACGATGCATTACTGCAAATGGATGCATATTCGTGCTGGTATCCACTTCCAATATGTCTGATTGTTTATTAAAATGAAGTTGCTCGTGAATACCGGCAGCTATTTCTCTCTCTTTCTTATGTTCCCATTTTACAGTGATAAGATTATGAGTTAGAATAGGCATTTCAATTCCAACTTGACTTTTTGTTCGTTTTAATATTAGGTTGGAGATAATAGTATTCATATCATCTTGTTTGGTGAAATAGGATTGAGAGATTCCTAATACTGCACATAATCCATACAAATCGGTAATGCCATTTTGTATAGGTGTTCCTGTCACTAACCACTTGTGCACCGCTTTTATGTGAACCGCTGCTTTATGATTATGCGTATTACGGTTCCGCAAGTGATGTGCTTCGTCAAATATAATTCTATCCCATACAACCTCATGCAATACATTATACTTTACAGGGTTGCCTTTTATATATTTCTCTTTTGTATAAGAAAGCATACCATATGTAGTAAGCACAATCGGAGCATTACACAACGATACACCCTTTGCAGTTGCACCGTGATATATCAACGGTTTGTGACCTAATGTAGTATAAATTATATTTCTCCATTGCTCTAATAACACTTTAGGTAAAACAATTAACGTATGTAATTTAAAATTATCCAGCATAGTTCCAATCATTTGGATGGTTTTCCCTAGACCCATCTCATCTGCTAGTATACCTGAACGCACACACACACCATTTAACAATACACCATTCTTCTCCAACTCTTTGCACCATAAAATCCCTTTTTGTTGATATTCTTTGAGAGATAATTCGTTTCGTTTTAAGTATTCTTCCATCGTTTCATAATGCTTCCCTATTTTACACGACTTTTACTTCAATTTATTGCGTATTAGTATTTGTATTTGATAAAACACACACAATATACGTTTTAAGGAATAATGGAATAATTCAAAAAATTGAAATACTTTTACACTACCGCATATTAGGTATTAACCGCTTACAATCCACGAACTACTATGATCGACCCACGCGTTACCGAATTTGAACGACTTATTGCATGCACATGCTGCGAACGACACAAGAAAAAACGCCCCACACAGCTTGGAGTTTTGCACGAATATTATCCTATACAACAAACACATTTAGGATGCCAGTTCAAGTGCCGACAACGCTCGCGAATGATTTGTCGCGAATTGTACGGATGCTCTAGGATTGGAGTGGAACCAGAAGACACGCAAGAACTAAGCAGCCATTAAATCATACACTAAACATATTTATTATTCTCCTATTCTAATTTTTCTTTTTATTACGCTATACAGGCATCTCATTATCCTACCGGTATCTCATTATCCTACCGGTATCTCATTATCCTACCGGTATCTCATTATCCTACCGGTATCTCATTATCCTACCGGTATCTCATTTACGGTAAATTAATATGATGGTATATATAATTTAAAGATTATATACTATTATATTAATTTACCGTAATTCATAATAACATACGGTAAATTAAACAGGTTAAAACCAATACATTAATATATATAATTGTATGTGTGTTATATTTTAAATTTAGGAGTTATATTATTATCTATTATATATATATAATGAGTGGAACCAATTTGAACAACGTACAACCTTCTGTTACAAGTGTCTCGGCGGTTAATACCGGTGAAGACGTGGGCATTTCTAACTATAAAATTAGCACGGGGGGTACTAGTATATCGGAAATATTTCAGTTCGAATATTTAATTACTTATTATTCCGGTTCCTCTAGACTTCCAAAGAATGGTTTTGTATTTCGTGACGGTATTATTTCAAATACAGAAGATCCCGTTACTAATACATACACCGTACCAGTTCCTACAGATGATATGAGTCAATCTAATTATACAATTAATCCTGGGGCAGTTATAAAGTTTCGTCTTTGGGGCAATAATATGACTGTGTCAAAATGGTCGATTCCGTTTGTTTCGAATAACCCACCAAAACAACCTACCATTATGTCTTTCCAGCATAAGGCGAATAACACCGCAATTAGTGATGACGATGAAATACAACTATTAGTGAAGACAGAGCTATCGGGTTTGACATATGCATCAGACCTGGTCTATGTATTAGCTTATAATTATACTACTGAGGAGGAAGGACATGATGTAATGAAGTATGGAATATCCGATGTGTTATCAATCGATGAATCCGGATCAGAAGTAGTACAATCTATGAACAGTTATGACGAGGTTATTCTTACCTATAATATCGGTGATGATGTAAAGAATAGTTCTGATATTAACGTTGCTGTGTATGCGTTGTATCCGTTTAATGATATAGATCAGTTTACTTCCACTCAAAATAATTTTTATACTATTAGTCAATTAAGTGAGTCAACTTTGGATACTGCTAGAGAATTCGAAAGCTTGGCACCAACGGTTAATCTATTAAAAAATGTAGTCAATCCTACATCTTCCAGTATTAGTGATGCTATTTTGTTTACTAACACGGTGTATGATGTAAGCACCCAAGAGGTGTATATGTCTGGTGATGTTCCATCGGTGGCAGAGCTGGTCGGTTACACACCAGCAGAGTATTCAGTAATGGTTGATGGAGTAACGTCGGGTGTACCCGTATCCGTAAATGCTAATAGTGGTAAATTAACTGCTACTTTGAATGCTAGTGGTACGGGCAGTGATTTATTTTATGGAGGTAATACAACTAATGACGTACAATTTAGGGTTAGGTACGATAATGATGATGCTCGAATATATACTTCCAACGCTGTAACTATTAACAAAATTACAGTCCCGCCACAGGGACAATCCGTAATAATAGAAGATTCAACGACAATAGGTGGTAACGATGAGTATACTTTTTCATATTCAACTGACACAAATCTTTCGCCCCTAAATGACCCTAAATTATACTATCAAATTCTTGCTGTAGGAATCGATAGTAATCTGAACGAGGTGACATATGAGTTAGAGAGCCCTCAGAGTGAAGATGTTATCGATGGATCCGGTGCTATAATACCGCAATTAATTGTGGCCGATAGTTTTATATCTCCGACCCTCCCCACTACTGTTGGCGGGAATGCTGTTACGTGGAATACTGTGAATAACTTAATTATTTGGATAGCTTTACCCAGCGAATCTGTGTCTTTATATTTACTAGAATCATCTACTTTGACACAAATGACCCCTAATAACCCAACAGGATGGCAACAAATAGTTAAAGATATAGAATTCTCAGATGCTCCATTTATTGATAGTACATCGACATCAATAACAAAGGATCCAGGTGGAACAGCTACAGTTACATTTAGTGTATATACAGAAAGTGACAGATTGAAGAAAGGTATATTTTCTTACGTAATTCAGAATGTTGCTGCGGAAAGTGCTTTATTAGACACACGAAGTGTAAATTTACTAACTGTTACAGATTACACTAATGATGAACCTGTTGGTATTACACTTCCTTTCGTGTGGACGATTGATTCTAATAGTTATACAATTTCTGTCATTTTACAAGCAAATGATCCTAATTATGAAGTTGATACAGCTTGTGTAATTAAACTCGTAGATACTAAAGGTCGCACAGCCGTCAATATTGTAAATCCCACGGAATCATAATTAATTAATAATTAATAATCTATAAGAGATAATTTAATGTATTAAAATAATGTACGTATTATACATTATTTTATCCGTAAAAGTTATAATTAACAACGTAATTTATTTTTCAAAGCATTTTTAATCAAAGGGTTTTCTAAACTATTGGATGATTGTGAAAAAAATTTATTTTGGGTTTTTTTTTCTTTTATAACTGGTGTCAGGTCTTCAGTAAGCTTTTTTTCTACGCTTAATTTAAGGTCTTCTGTAAGCTTTTGTTCTACACTTGTTTTAAGTAGTTTATTAAGCTTTTTTTCTACAATTGGTGTCAGGTCTTCAGTAAGTTTTTTTTCTACGCTTGATTTAAGGTCTTCGGTAAGCTTTTTTTCTACGCGTGATTTAACTAGTTTAGTAAGCTTTTGTTCTACAATTGGTGTCAGGTCTTCGGTAAGCTTTTGTTCTACGCTTGATTTAAGGTCTGCAGTAAGTTTGCTTTCTACGCTAGACTTAAGGTCTTCGGTAAGCTTTTGTTCTACAATTGGTGTCAGGTCTTCGGTAAGCTTTTGTTCTACGCTTGATTTAAGGTCTGCAGTAAGTTTGCTTTCTACGCTAGACTTAAGGTCTGCAGTAAGTTTGCTTTCTACGCTTGACTTAAGGTCTTCGGTAAGCTTTTGTTCTACAATTGGTGTCAGGTCTTCGGTAAGCTTTTGTTCTACGCTAGACTTAAGGTCTTCTGTGAGTTTGCTTTCTACGCTTGACTTAAGGTCTGCAGTAAGTTTGCTTTCTACGCTTGACTTAAGGTCTTCTGTAAGCTTTTGTTCTACGCTTGACTTAAGGTCTGCAGTAAGTTTGCTTTCTACGCGTGATTTAACTAGTTTAGTAAGCTTTTGTTCTACAATTGGTGTCAGGTCTTCTGTGAGTTTGCTTTCTACGCTTGACTTAAGGTCTGTAGTAAGTTTGCTTTCTACGCTTGATTTAAGTTCTCTCTTCAACTCTTCAACTAAAATGGGTTTAATATTCGTTTCAAATGTAATGACAAGATTTGACAGAGTTTCTGAATGTATCTTTTGTTCTACATCTTTATAAATGGTATTTTCGATATAACGGACCATATTTTTTTGCTGTTCCTGTGTCATTTTTGATAGTTTATCTTTTTGCGAATTCAACGTATCCGTCAATATTTTATTCTTTTTTGATGCGTTTAATCTATAATCCTGTATATTATTTGATTTATTTCTAAATGACAAATGCATTTATAATATTGTATAATATAATATAATTAAACAATAAACTAATATATTTTTCTACTATATCGTTTTTTTGGTCGTTTACGTTTTTGTTTCCGTGTACCACCTTTTTTAGGAGTGGCTGTATTAGATGATGTTTTTTTATTATCCCAATAATAGCCAGTAGTTTTATCAGAATACATGCCCGGCGCAGCCATCACTCCTCGTATCCTGGCACTAGAACGAATAGGTGTAGGAGGCATAGCTCTAGTTTTGCATATCTCAAATGCATCTGGGTCAAAAGGTGGTTGTAAACGTAAACCAATATTTACTTTATGGATAAGTTCGCACACGTATGTAGGGGTAAGAAGACCATCATACAAGTCTATTACTTGATCGACTTGTTTATCCGCCATCAACATTCTAATTTTAGAAGCAGACATACTTATATTGGAATCTGCGATTTGTTCGACCGTATCTATATTTATACGGGGTACGGTAATACAATTCACTTTTTCACCTTCATCATTTTCAATATCGCTTTGTAAACAAAATTTCATCCTGCGGTCCATTTCTTTCGGGTCTTCATCTTCTCCCATAAAAAAAAACAAGTTTTCATATTTTCCAGATTTGCTTAGTTTTAGTCCACAATTAATTGCAGAAACAGGGCCCATCTGAGCACACCAGTGTTCTGGGCCTGAAGTTTGACATACTATCCAATATTGTAAATCTCTCTCCGATACTACAATATCAGAATTATCAAGAAACCTTGATACATCCAACGCATTCAGAATCATTCTAATTACAAAGAGTTTTTTATCTTCTGGAATGAGTGGATTTTCAAGATTTTTATCTTTCACGTAAAATATCCCGTTATCTGGGTCAGCATCGTTTTTATTACTAACGATACCTTTTACCCGTTTATACAATCCTCTATTTTCAACTTGCATATAAGATATGCGTCGGTCATTAGTAGTATTCGTTAAAAATATCCTGGGCACCAAGTTAGCCAATTGGACTAATTCTATGAGAGATTGGTCTGGAGAGAAATCTATATCTCTAGAGGTTAGTATAGAGATAGCTTTTTTTCTAACTTCGTGTAAAAAAGGGATACATAGACCGTGTATATGTCCTGGTGTAGGAGGATTCATTCTGCCTACTAAAAAAATAACTTGTGTCTCTGTGACGTCCGTAACTGCAACGGGCCTATCTGCAACGGGCCTATCTGCAACGGGCGTAACTGCACTGGGTGTCTCTGTAATTTGTATATCCGCAAATTGTGTAACCAAATCCTTCGACATTATTATGATATTATATACGTATATTTAATTGTATATATGGAAAACTTATTTAAAGAAAAAAATATAAGGTATGTTAATGCTCCCGTGGCGCAATGGATAACGCGTCGGACTTCTAATCCGAAGATTGTGGGTTCGAATCCCACCTGGAGTGTTAGATAGATAATGTAATTAAGTTACATTATGTATTAAATATCATCAATATCAATAATATCATTATCGACTGCGAGGTGATTGCCGTCTTCGCTAATATACTGTTCTTGCAACTCGTTCAACAAATTAGTATCAGGAGTATCTTTAATATCTTCAAATACGATGTTATCTTCTTCAAACAATTCGTGTACACCATCCGGAGTAGACACGTTCAATACACTCCAATTTCCAGAAGCATTTGTTTTTAGTTTGTTTTTATCATCTTCACTATACACATACAATAAATCGCAGTTAGGTCGTTTTCCAGTATGTTTAATTTCCCATTCTCTTAAGCCTACCAAAACCCATACCCCAGTCATTAGAAAGTTGTCACGTTTTCCTCTTCCACGAAACTTGTTTCGAATGATACACATACGTGTGATACCGTCCTCACAAATAACTTCACAATTGGACCCACCATATAATTTAACTACAGCTGCATATATCTCATTTGGTTCTGCAGGATTTTTTTCAACTAAGTGCCGCGTATGCGAGCCTGTCATATGTTTTTGAGCGCCGCGTTTGCATTTATTGCCACCGGAATTTTTTACCATTTTATACTATATATTATAGTGTATGTATTATAGTGTATACAATATAATCGTATCAATTTTTTATGAAAATAGCGTCCATACAAATTATTCACATTTAAATATTAATCAATTTGATTACTTATTTTATTATTATCAGTTAATTATAGTATAAAGACAATCCATATTATATATAAGTAAGTAGTCTGGATGCCCGAGTGGTCTAAGGGGGCAGACTTAAGATCTGCTGGCTTCGGCCGCGTGGGTTCGAACCCCACTCCAGACATTTACTTCGTGTTCTTGTAGCTCAGTTGGTTAGAGCGATGGTCTTATGAGCCATAGGTCGTGGGTTCAACCCCCACCAGGAACATTTCCCTAGCAATAGCTCAGTTGGTAGAGCGGCGGACTGTAGATGAAAGTATTCCGTTGGTCGGGTGTTCGAATCACCCTTGCTAGACCGGTTCTTGTAGCTCAGTTGGTTAGAGCGATGGTCTTATGAGCCATAGGTCGTGGGTTCAAGTCCCACCAGGAACATTTCCTTTCATATTAGTTAACAAATTCAAATACTAATATGAAGCAAAAGAAAATTAAATATGAATAATATATATGATTATTGATTTTATACAAGTAACAGTAATTTTCGTGGTATCTTTACTTGCAAGCAAATATAAATATATTGGAAGTGCGCTATCTATTATAATATTATTGATTACATGACTCAGTATAGACTATATGCAATCGTGAAATAAAACACAGTAGAGCATATAGCCCACCATCCAGAAGCTTTAAGTATAGAAGGTACTATACCTTCTTTCTCGTTAGATTGTTTTAAATAATAACTGATTAAGAAAGTACATATAACCAATAAAATTAACGCAAATGTAGTGGTTAACAAAAATTTCGAAATATATTGATTGGATTTACCGGTCTGTTTCAAGAAATACATACTTGGTATGATAGAAAGCGGAAACGACCACCATATAGATGCTAACACCGGGTTCATGAAGGCACAATCGTTCCACCCATTAAAAAATTAATCAATATTTTTTGTAACAACGAAGTATCCATAACATATTAATATATTTTAATAAACAATCTCTAATATTAAAAATTTCTCTGGTTATGGTATAATGGCAAATCAAGAACAAGCATCTATGGACACTAGTATGTACCCGGTTGCACGAGAGAAACAGACACAAGTACCACTTAATTCCATAATGGAGGAGACCACTTCAAAGGATGTGGTATTAAAGGAAATAAGCGACCCATTAATGGATGCTTTAACCAAACAATTAGTTGTCAAATGCAAAGATATTGGTGTTAAAAAATCAACGATATCTGTGGTGATTAAGTATGTGATAGAGGCGGTAGAAGATACGCCAGTCAAAGGAGCCGCTCAAAAAGACTATGCGGTTCGTTTACTACGTGCATTAATAGAAGAATTATCACAACCGGACGACAAAGAGTATCTATTAGAGGCAATAGATAGCGGGAGCATAGGAGACGTTATTGAACTAATTGTATCTGCATCTAAAGGAGAACTAAACCTCAACAAAGTGTTACAAACCACCACATCGATGTTACCTTACTGCATCGCATTACTTAGCAAATGCGTAAAAAAACCTTCAACACCGTAAATAACCTTCAACACCGTAAATAACCTGGTAATTTACATCTAATATAGTATTTTAAATTATATAATACACAATTAGATGTAAATTGATTTTTGTACTGAAAACTCAAAAAATTGAAATGCTTTGTACCAATTCAAATACTTGTGTTTTACACTAGCGAATATACACGAACATCATCAAAATGAACGCAAACCCTTTCAAACGACAAGACGGAGTATTTACGTTGCCAGCTGAATTTTCCCGCAGACAAGGAAAGCGCCCTTTTACATTTGGACTGGACTTGTGGAGTGCACTGACGGTATGGAATGCAGCCGAGACGATGAAAACACCGCATTTTGACCTAGATGACCTGATAAAAAAATGCGGACACAGCAATCAGGACATCCGGACTGTGGCACGACGAGAATGGTTCAACCGAATTGCACGCGCAGCAATCGTCAAGGAATCCTACAACCAATTCTTAGTGGGCGAAGAATACTACAACGGACCGAAAATCTGCGAAAAGACACGCAAAACCATTCTCAAGGCAGACCTAACGCAGATCATTTTGGACCATCGCGCAAAGGTTCAAGTATGGTATGCCAAAAAAATGCAACAAAAAGAGCAGCGGGAGATGAAGGCAAGCATGGAAGCAGCACAAGCACAAGCGCAAGCAGAAGCAGAAGAAGAAAAAGCAGCCCCTCCTCCAGAAGTGATTATTGAAGACAACGGTGATTTGGACGACTGGGAAACCCTTGCAGATTGATTGAAGGACAAGTGTGACAAAAGACGGCGCGAGTCTTTTGGGAGAGAATAGACGAACTCTTTTTTATTGGATGCGTTATACACAAAAAATAAACCTTTTTTACGGTTAAAAGGAATAATAGATGTAAATACAAAAGTTGCGTATAACTTGAAAAAAATGAAATGCTTTTTCACAATTCAAATACTTGTGTTATGCTAACTTACAAATTATTCATTAAGGATAATGCCATCAAAATGCGAGTTTCAACCATCATGGCGGTGGTTTCGGACGACGTTTGAACTCCCAGAAATGCGAGGTGGATACAATACGCTTGCCATATTGAACATGAACGAATTGAGCGGACACGTGGACTTCACCGATTACTTGACGGTCTACCATTGGATACGTGACCATGTGTACGAAAGCGAATGTGGATGCGGTTCGGATAGGTGTCCTGAGTGTAAGCTTCACCGGACAGAATACTTCAACTTGGAAACATCTATGCGAAACTATTATGCGTTGTTTTCACCGAGCGGCGTATTGAAAAGCAACTACAAGCGTCAACTTGGACCAAAATTGGCGAAACTGGTTTATAGTTTTGATTTCACGCCAGACGAAGAATACATGATGCGGTGCTACACGACAAAAGAACTCAAGTGTTTGGTAAAGGCTAACTTCTCTCCACAGGTGTTCAGCCAGAAACGGAAGTATTTCTGGTTGAAGGCATTTATCTCGACGGAACCATGGAGTTTCAACGCCTTTGCATTAAAGACTCTTAAATCTGGAACGCTAAACAATGATGTGGTGATGTATATCCAAGGGTATTTGACGAAGGATGTTGCGTGGGACCGCCAGTACGACTGCGGAAGTATGGAAACGATAAAGAGCAGACATTGCCCGTGGCACTAGATATCGTGTTGTAAAAAAAATGCTTTTTTACAGGGTGGGAGTGTACCATTCCTTTTTTAAACTGTGTAGTTGTAAATACAAAAACACACCTACACCGTGAAAAATTGAACTGGATATGTTCTTTTTTAGAATACTTGTACGAGACGATAAACCAAACTGATTCAAATCAAACTATTGCGAGCCAAGAACTGATGTCTCCAAATTATCAAAGGACTTACATGAAAGAAGTATGGGTTGTGGATATTGAACCCTCTGTAGTAGAATACGAACCAAGCAAGAAACTTAACCCCCATCGTGAAATGAAATATACACCACTCTTGTTTCTGTGCATGCTATGGCTGATGTGGACGCCATCGTCGTCGGTCTCGTGGAAAGAGTGTCGCAATTCGAGCCTCAGGGGAAACACATACAAGTAGATTATAAAAAAATGCCTTTTTTACA
>Ga0307936_1001288_pt1 | contig 12516 bp, 8 predicted proteins | sample OrgLakmetagenom1_FD_201839 | JGI IMG/M metagenome (GOLD analysis project Ga0307936, IMG submission 201839) | Saline water microbial communities from Organic Lake, Antarctica - #1 | ecosystem: Environmental > Aquatic > Non-marine Saline and Alkaline > Saline | place: Antarctica: Organic Lake... | reverse complement strand
TGCCCGCCGCCCCCCCCCCCCCCCCCGGGGGGGGGGGGGGGGGGGGGGGGTGAATTCCGACAGAGCGGACGATACTTGCGAGTGTATCCCCCGCCCGGGTTCAGCACGGCCGCAGGGAGGATAGTTTTAAATATCTGCGAGCAACTCGGAGCGATTGCGCCGGATTTTTGTAGGTCCCCCTCACGGGTCCCTTATATAAGGGACCCGTGAGGGGGACCTACGGATTTAGCCTCCCTGACGGGTATATTAGGCTAAATCCGACCCAACCCTTGAGGGAAGCGCTCGGAATTGTCCGCCTCCCCCCAGCGGGGGGGAGGCGGACAATTCCGACACAAGTCGCAGACTCCGAGTACGGCCCCCCTCCTCTTTAGGAGGAGGGGGGCGTACTCGAGATCTACGAGTTGCTCGAAGGGATTTTCTTGCATGACGCGAAAATCCTCAGGACGGTCCTATATATATAGAACCGTCCTGAAACAAGCGCTCCTAGTCTATAGGCGAGTACTACTTTTCGCGAAGTCAATTCGATACCGTTATAAAAATTCTATATATAGGAATTTCCCCCCCCCCCTTATATCCGCGGGGGACAGGATCGACGATGTTTTTCTATAAATAGAAAACATCGTCAATAGAATTGACTTATAGAAAAGAATTCTATTTATAATGCGGCATTATACTTAAAAAGAAAAGTTAGCAAGATGAATAACATTTCATGTTTTCTGAAGTACAAAACCCATACTTATGAGGAGGTTGCACACTATTCTATTTGGAGCTTTTCTCGAAAAAAATTATATCGAAGAAAATCTTCGATTTTCTTCGAGATCTCCGCGTTTTTCGACGAAAAACGCGGACATATATAATTTTCTTTAGGTCCGCTCTCCCCCCGTAGGGGGGTCGAGGTCGCTTACCCGTGAGGGACGCTAAAGCGTAATAAGGTCGCTTCCCTCACGGGTACGGAGCGCTTGTCGAAGGGACCCGTGAGGGTCGCGCCCCCCCTCACGGGGAGGGAGGCGCGACCCTGACGGGTCCCTTCGAGTGCGAGCGAACGATCCCCTTAGGGGATCGTCGCGAGCCTAGGTTCGCTCGCAGAGTCGGAATTGGCGCACGCCAATTCCGAGCGCATAAATTGCCCCGTGAGGGACGCAATTTATGCGACCTCCGTCGGATTTTTGTAGGTTCGCTCAGCGAGCGAAGCTCTCCGAGCGAACCTAGCCTCGCGAATAGCGGGGCTATTCGCTCGGACGGACGCAAAAATCCTAGCGCTTATTACGCTAAAGCGTAATAAGCGACCTCGACCCCCCTACGGGGGGAGAGCGGACCTACAACTCGCAGATCTTCGAACCCCCTTTTTATAAAGGGGGTTCGAAGTCTGCGACTTGCGTCGGAATTGTCCCCCTCCCCCCTGCGGGGGGGCGGACAATTCCTAGCGCTAAATTGGCCCCCCCCGTAAGGGGGAGGGCAAACCCGTGAGGGAAGCGACCTCTGCGAAGCGCTCCGTAATAAGCGACCTGAAGTCGGATTTGTCCGCGGACAAATCCTAGCGCATATTACGCTGAAGCGTAATATGCGACCTTCGCACTAAAGCGTCCCTCACGGGTAAGCGCTCGGATTTTTGCCCCGTGAGGGACGCAAAAATCCGACACTAGGATTTTTGCGTCCGCAAAAATCCGACGGAGGACGCGTCCCCCGCCCCTGGCGGGACGGGTTTGCCCCGTGAGGGACGCAAATTACGCGCTCGGAATTGGGTCGGACCCGTGAGGGAGGCCCCCGTCCCGCCAGGGGCGGGGGAGGCCAAATCCGCCGGCGTCCCTCACGGGTTGGCGCCCCTCACGGGGCCAACCCGTCCCGCCAGGGGCGGGGGAGACGCCCCGTCCCGCCAGGGGCGGGGGACGCCACCCTCACGGGTCCGACTCTACGAGCGAACCTACCCCCCCGAAGGGGGGGAGCGACGATCCCCTATATATATATATATATAAGGGGATCGTTCGCTCGTACGATAAAACTCGAATATTTTCTCCCCCGCGGATATAAGGGGGAAAAAATTCGACTTTTTCTTTTTTTTTCTTAGACTCTATTAAGAATTAGAAAAAAGAAATTCTATTTCTTTTCTTAATGGATATTCATTTGAATTAACTTAATAAAAATTCGTTTATTAACTAGTATTTATTAGATTAATAGTTAATAAACCAATGTTTATTATGTTAATAAACATTGGTTTATTAACTATTTTTAAATAGATTAATAGTCATTAAACTAATAACTATTAATTGATTAGAGATAGTAAATGATATATAAAATGAAAGATATAGGAAACTTTATTTTCTATTGTTAGGAACTCTATATTCTATTCCATTTGTAAATAGATATTAGAATTCTTTATAGAGGACCTGAAATACCTTGTTTTCTAATCATTAAGAAGTGCATTAACATGAAAACAGCTGTTAATAATGGTAAAACAAAAGTATGTAAACTATAAAAACGTGTTAATGTTGATTGACCTACACCTACACCACCACGTAATAATTCTACTAAAGGGCTACCAATTACAGGAATTGCTTCAGGTACACCTGTTACAATTTTAACAGCCCAGTAACCAATTTGGTCCCAAGGTAAAGAATAGCCTGTTACACCAAATGAAACTGTACAAACGGCCATTACAACACCACTACATTAGTGTTATTTAATACAAGATTACTAATCTATGCCAATTATTAATTCTTTTCATTTTTATAATTAAGGATCTAAAAAATTTTTTTTGACATAACTTTTATCGAATATTTTCTTCCCCGAAGGGGGAAAAAATTCGACTTTTATGCTATCATAGATTTTCTATTTATTGTATTAATGTCAATATATAATTCAATTGACTCTTTACATTTCTGTAAAGATCAGACTATATTATCAAGTTTGATTTTTTGATATTTATAAATATATCAATATCAGACTTGTCGGGCATTTATGGAAGGTTATTAGTAAAATTTCTTTCACTTCCTAGTCGTTGAACTTTCTTACCTACGACATTGTTTCTATTTATTCGGTAAGCTTAGCTGCAGATTGGTTACCTAATTAGACTCGACCTCACACTATACGAATGCGAGGATGCAACTTATGTTGGAAGTGGGGGTAACCTAATGGTTACCCCCACTCATGAGGGAGGCGCTATAGTTTGTCGAATGACCAATCCTATCGACCCCCTCCCCCCTGCGGGGGGGGGTCGGACGATCCAGATAGGGTCGCCTCCCCCGTCCCGCCAGGGGCGGGGGAGGCGCTAAGAATTCGCGATCGCGATCGCGAATTCCGACAGAGCGGATCGATACTCGCCCCGTGAGGGATCCGCTCTTAATCATTTTTGTATCATCCTGCTTGCAGACCCTTGAGGGTCTAGGAGAATTACAACGTGAGCGCTCCTTAATAAGTTATTTCTGCAAGTGGGTCTTTCTAATAGATAGCGTTTCTGCATTTTACCCGATTTGCAACCCTATATTTAGGGTGGGCCCTAGTATTCGAGCCATGTAAGTTCACGCGGTCGTTTAAACCCACCTGTTAAATACACACGGAAAACATGTAAAATCATCATTAAAACCATCATACTCGCAGACCAACGATGGATCGAACGAATTAACCATCCAAAGTTAACATCAGTCATTAAATACTGTACTGAAGCAAAAGCTTCCGCTACAGTTGGTCTGTAATAAAAAGTCATAGCAAAACCAGTTGCTACTTGTACTAAGAAACAAGTAAATGTAATTCCACCAAGACAGTAAAAAATGTTTACATGTGGAGGAACATATTTACTTGTAATATCGTCGGCAATAGATTGAATTTCTAAACGTTCTTCGAACCAATCGTAAATTTTACTCATAAAAGAATTTATTTATATATATATTTTGACATTACCATTAAGCTAACATTGTGTACGTAGTTTTGACTCAAACTACCAAATCGTTACTAGATTAGGTAAGTTTTCCTTATATTTGAGAAATATAAGGGCTTAATTTAATCTATAAAGGATATTGTACTAAGCGGTTTTAACGCTTTTCTCTAAGATTTGACCACCGCGGATATAAGGGGGGATATAATCCATATTTAAAACTTCGAGTTTTGCTTTGTATAACTCACTGAGTTCTTTCTCTTCATTATAGGCGAACGACGGGGTTTGAACCCGCGAGTGATGGAGTCACAATCCATTGCCTTACCACTTGGCTACGCCCGCCATCAGACCCTAACTTATAAAAGTATTTTTATAAGTAATAAAGGTCTTGCTATCTTTATCTTAATAATAGAAAAATGTTTATCTCTTTTCTAAAAACTTTCTTTTAATATATCATAAATTTAATAAAAAAAAAGTAGGTCCCCATCACGGGTCCCATATATATGGGAAGCGACCTTACCCGTGAGGGACGCTTTAGCGTCCCTCACGGGTAAGCGACTTTAAGTCGGATTTGTCCGCGGACAAATCCTAGCGCATCCCTCACGGGTCCGCTTCAGTGCGAAGGTCGCATCCCTCACGGGTCCGCTGAAGCGGACCCGTGAGGGATGCGACCTTCGCACTAAAGCGTCCCTCACGGGTAAGCGCTCGGATTTTTGCCCCGTGAGGGACGCAAAAATCCGACGGAGGTCGCATAAATTGCCCCGTGAGGGACGCAATTTATGCGCTCGGAATTGGGTCGGATTTGGCCTCCCCCGCCCCTGGCGGGAAGGGGGCCTCCCCCGCCCCTGGCGGGACGGGTCCGCCGGCGTCCCCCGCCAGGGGCGGGGGAGACGCCCCGTCCCGCCAGGGGCGGGGGACGCCACCCTCACGGGTCCGACTCTGCGAGCGAACCTACCCCCCCGAAGGGGGGGAGCGACGATCCCCTATATATATAAGGGGATCGTTCGCTCGCACTCGAAGGGACCCGTCCCGCCAGGGGCGGGGGACGCGCCTCCCTCCCCGTGAGGGGGGCGCGTCCCCCGCCCCTGGCGGGACGGGTCCCTTCGACAAGCGCTCCGGACCCGTGAGGGATGCGACCTTCGCACTAAAGCGTCCCTCACGGGTAAGGTCGCATCCCTCACGGGTACGGAGCGCTTGTTCCAGGACGGCCGCGGATACCCGTTAGGGAGGCCGCGCGGAGATTTTCGCATCATGCGCGAAAATCCCTTTACTCGCAAATAGACTCGAAGCGCTTGCTTCCAGGACGGCCCTATATATATTAGGGCCGTCCTGGAAGCAACTAGCAGATCTTGACCCCCCTTTTCTCGTACGAGCGAACGATCCCCTTAGGGGATCGTCGCTCCCCCCCTTCGGGGGGGTAGGTTCGCTCGTAGAGTCGGAATTGGCGTACGCCAATTCCGAGCGCATAAATTGCGTCCCTCACGGGGCAATTTATGCGACCTCCGTCGGATTTTTGTAGGTTCGCTCAGCGAGCGAAGCTCTCCGAGCGAACCTAGCCTCGCGAATAGCGGGGCTATTCGCTCGGACGGACGCAAAAATCCTAGCGCTTATTACGCTTTAGTGCGAAGGTCGCATATTACGCTGAAGCGTACCCGTGAGGGATGCGCTAGGATTTGTCCACGGACAAATCCGACTTCAGGTCGCTTATTACGCTAAAGCGTAATAAGCGCTAGGATTTTTGTAGGTCCGCTAGGAGAGCGGACCTACAAAAATCCGACGTAGGTCGCATAATTTGCGTACGCTAATTATGCGCTAGGAATTCGCGATCGCGATCGCGAATTCCGACTGAGCGCTTCGCAGAGGTCGCTTAATTTGCCCTCCCCCCTACGGGGGGGGACAAATTAAGCGCTAGGAATTGTCCGCCCCCCCGCAGGGGGGAGGGGGACAATTCCGACGCAAGTCGCAGACTTCGAACCCCCTTTTGAGAAAGGGGGTTCGAAGATCTGCGAGTTGCTCGAAGGGATTTACGCGCCTCCCTCCCCGTGAGGGGGGGCGCGTAAATCCCTTCGACAAGCGCTCCGTAATAAGCGACCTTATTACGCTTTAGTGCGAAGGTCGCATATTACGCTTCAGCGTAATATGCGCTAGGATTTGTCCGCGGACAAATCCGACTTCAGGTCGCTTATTACGCTTTAGCGTAATAAGCGCTAGGATTTTTGTAGGTCCGCTCTAAGAGCGGACCTACAAAAATCCGACGTAGGTCGCATAATTTGCGTACGCAAACCCGTGAGGGATGCGCTAGGAATTCGCGATCGTGATCGCGAATTCCGACTGAGCGCTTCGCAGAGCGCAAGCGCTCCGTAAAAAGCGACCTCGACCCCCCTACGGGGGGAGAGCGGACCTAAAGAAAATTATATCGAAGAAAATCTTCGATTTTCTTCGAGATCTCCGCGTTTTTCGTCGAAAAACGCGGACATATATAATTTTCTTCGAGAAAAGGGGGGTTCGAAGTCTGCGACTTGTGTCCCAATTGTCCCCCTCACGGGCGGGGACAAGACAATTACGAGCGCTTCCCTCACGGGTCCGACCCAACCCGTGAGGGAAGCGACCCCCTCACGGGGACCCCCCGTAGGGGGGAGGGAAGGAGGGCAGGACCCGTGAGGGCAGCGCTCAGTCGGAATTCTCCCCGTGAGGGGAGAATTCCGACTCTCAGAGCGAACCTAGCCTCGCGAATAGCGGTCACGCTTCCCTCACGGGTGGGTCTTCGCCAATTACGGGTCATTTGACAAATCCTACCCTTTACGAGCGCTTCCCTCACGGGTTTGTTGTATTTGTCTGCTGACAATTACGACGGATGCTTCCCACCCGTAAAGCAAATTATATATAAATCTATTCGACATAATCTAATATTTAGAATCAAAGTCGACGGATTATTTTAATAGCGTGGAGCTCCGGTAGCAAACCACACCGATTAAGTCCACAATTTTATTTGATTTTTATTTTTTAGCTGCTGTTTTAGATGCCATTTTAGCACCATATTTACTACGACTTTGAGAACGGTTTTTAACACCTGCAGTATCTAAAGTACCACGAACGATATGATAACGCACACCTGGTAAATCCTTTACCCTTCCGCCGCGGACTAAAACAACGGCATGTTCCTGAAGATTATGTCCTACACCTGGAATATAAGCTGTAACTTCAAAACCAGAAGTTAAACGAATACGTGCTACTTTACGTAAGGCTGAATTAGGCTTTTTAGGTGTAACAGTGTAAACACGTAGACAAATACCTCTTCGTTGTGGACATGATTTTAAAGCTGGTGCTTTACTTTTAATTGTTTGTTTCTTACGTGCTGAACGTATTAATTGTTGAATAGTAGGCATTTTAAATTGAATATTAAATAGGGAAAAAACTTTAAAGAAATTTTATGTAATTGAATTTATAGAAATTTTTATTCATTAATGTGTAGTAAGTAAATTTTGTTGACTTGTACTTGCTAATAGACTCACTATTCGCTCCCCCCCCCTTCGGGGGGGTAGGTTCCCTAGTAGAGTCGTACCCGTGAGGGTGGCTTACGCGTCGTATTTGGCCCCGTGAGGGGCGCTAACCCGTCAGGGACGCTGGTACTCGCGACGATCCCCTTGCTCGAAGAAATTTCGTACGAAATTTCTTCGAGTGCGAGCGAACGATCCCCTTATATATATAGGGGATCGTCGCTCCCCCCCTTCGGGGGGGTAGGTTCGCTCGCAGAGTCGGACCCGTGAGGGTGGCGTCCCCCGCCCCTGGCGGGACGGGGCGTCTCCCCCGCCCCTGGCGGGACGGGTTGGCCCCGTGAGGGGCGCCAACCCGTCCCGCCAGGGGCGGGGGACGCCGGCGGACCCGTCCCGCCAGGGGCGGGGGAGGCCCCCGTCCCGCCAGGGGCGGGGGAGGCCCCCGTCCCGCCAGGGGCGGGGGAGGCCCCCGTCCCGCCAGGGGCGGGGGAGGCCAAATCCTACCCAATTCCGAGCGCATAAATTGCCCCCCCCCCTACGGGGGGAGGGACGCAATTTATGCGACCTCAGTCGGATTTTTGCGTCCGCAAAAATCCTAGTGTCGGATTTTTGCGTTCGCAAAAATCCGAGCGCTTATTACGCTAAAGCGTCCCTCACGGGTAAGCGACCTTATTACGCTTTAGTGCGAAGGTCGCATATTCCGCTGAAGCGGACCCGTGAGGGATGCGCTAGGATTTGTCCGCGGACAAATCCGACTTCAGGTCGCTTATTACGCTTTAGCGTAATAAGCGCTAGGATTTTTGTAGGTCCGCTCTAAGAGCGGACCTACAAAAATCCGACGTAGGTCGCATAATTTGCGTCCCTCACGGGGCAAATTATGCGCTAGGAATTCGCGATCGCGATCGCGAATTCCGACTGAGCGCTTCGCAGAGCGCAAGCGCTCCGTAATAAGCGACCTCGACCCCCCTACGGGGGGAGAGCGGACCTACAACTCGAAGATTTTCCCTTCGGAAAACTTCGATTTGGGGCCCCCCTCACGGGCCCGTGAGGGGGGCGGCGCTCCCCCCCCTTCGGGGGGGGTAGGTACGCTCCCCCTTTGGGGGGAGTCGGAATTTGCGTCCCTCACGGGGCGTCGTAATTGGCGTCCGCCAACCCGTGAGGGACGCCCCCGTGAGGGACGCCCCCGTGAGGGACGCCCCCGTGAGGGACGCCCCCGTGAGGGACGCCCCCGTGAGGGACGCCCCCGTGAGGGACGCCCCCGTGAGGGACGCCCCCGTGAGGGACGCCCCCGTGAGGGACGCCCCCGTCCCGCCAGGGGCGGGGGCCTCCCCCGTCCCGCCAGGGGCGGGGGCCTCCCCCGCCCCTGGCGGGACGGGTCCGACCCAATTCCGAGCGCCTCCCTCACGGGTTTGCCCCGTGAGGGACGCAAACCCGTGAGGGACGCAAACCCGTGAGGGACGCAAACCCGTGAGGGAGGCGTTCTGCGCTCTTATATATATGGGACCCGTCAGGGAGGCGAAATCCGACCCAACCCGTGAGGGAAGCGCTCGGAATTGTCCGCCTCCCCCCTGCGGGGGGGGGGCGGACAATTCCGACCCAACCCGTGAGGGAAGCGCTCGGAATTGTCCGCCTCCCCCCTGCGGGGGGGGCGGACAATTCCGACCCAACCCGTGAGGGAAGCGCTCGGAATTGTCCGCCCTCCCCCCTGCGGGGGGGGGCGGACAATTCCGACACAAGCGCTCCGTAATAAGCGACCTCGCGGGACCCGTGAGGGGGGCAGGAGACCCGTCAGAGGGACTAGCTAGTCCGCTCGTACTAAAATCCGACGAACGAGACTAGCTAGTCCGCTCGTACAAAAATCCGACGGACGAGACTAGCTAGTCCGCTCGTAGTTTTAAGTAAAAGAACTAAACTAAATTAACCTAGTTCATTTAAGGGGAGTGTGTATAAAGAAAGTCTTAGTTATTATTTAAGATCTTCATCTACACTCCCCTTATTTCTTTTTTATTTTAAAACGAAAAAACTAATGGATCTGGGAAAAATCTATTAATTTCAATTAATAAGCCTGATGTAAAAATAGCCCACCCTAAACCAACAACGGGAGCTGTTGATAAATATGTTGTAAAATCTTTCATTATTTATAGTTAGTTTAATTGACCCAAAATATTTTTAGTCGGAATTGCGGCGGACCCGTGAGGGGCGCCCCCCGTAAGGGGACCCCCTCACGGGTCCGCCAGCGTCGTAATGGGGTCGGATTTAGCCGCCCTCACGGGCCTCCCCCCGTAGGGGGGGGGGTCCTAAATCCGACCCCATTACGAGCGCCTCCCCCGCCCCTGGCGGGACGGGTTTGCCCCCCCCCTACGGGGGGAGGGACGCAAACCCGTCCCGCCAGGGGCGGGGGAGGCTACCTTTTCAATTAATACTTCATTTAATTTTTTTTATCTTATACGTAATGTACGTAAATAATAAATTTTACGTACATTGCTAGTCCTTTTTTCGCGAACCTAGTCCCCCCATTCGATGCGAAGGAACTTAGTATTAAATAGATTTTTTCTATTTTATATTGGCCGCAAAGATGTGTAGAAAGGAATTCTAACTAATATAAGAATGTTTATTCTTAAAAGAATATATATATATATCTCCTCATATTTGAATATGATGACACTATTCCATTTTTTTTTTCTTAGTTTATTAAAAATCGTAATTGGATTACGACCGATAATATAAATAGGAGTTAAGAATGCTAGATTTCTTGTGCATTCTTAACTCCTATTTATATTAGTATAAAGTATGAGTTTATATTTGAATAAATCTACCTATGAAAGTAGATATTTTTTTATTAGTGATGATCTTCAAGAGCCTCTCCTATATAAGCACCTGCTAAAGTTGCAAAAACAAGAGCTTGTACTGCACTTGTGAAAACCCCTAATAACATAATAGGAATAGGGACAACTAAAGGTACTAATGATACTAAAACGCCTACTACTAATTCGTCAGCTAGGATGTTACCGAATAAACGAAAGCTAAGAGAAACTGGCTTTGTTCCAAACCTAACCCTACCAAAAAGAACAAAGGAAAACCTAGACAAAAACATTACCCCCTCCTTTGACCAAAACTTCACCCATCTCCTTTAAATGCCTCTTTTTTACTTTTTTATAGGGAGGAGACAGAAAACGCATTTTTTGCACTCCGCTTTTAGAAAAAAGACACTGCAACCCTTTTAGTACCTTTTTAATAGGGGGAAAACAAAGAAATAAAAAGAAAGAATTTCTTTTTCTAAAAATGCAACTCACTTTCAATTTTTTCTTTTTTATAGGAAAAGAGGAAAAGGAAATGGAAAACCATTTTCACAGCCACCCTCCTCCTCCTCCTTCTCGATCCCTGGGAAAGACTCTTTTTAACGAACATCTTTTCTATTATAAATCGAACCCGGCCAACTATTAATTAAAGAGATTTTCTTTTCTCGTCGAAAAGCCAAATCTTCATAGTCTTTCCCATACAGGGCCACTAGAAAAAAAACTGTCTATACCATTAATACGGAGGGCTTTTCTTAAACCCTTATTAGGATGACAACCTCCTAATAAATTTTGGTAATGCGTAAAAAACCTTCTTTCAATGTGTTTTGACTCACCCACATACGTCGTTAGCTATTCCTTATAAAAAAGAATATATATACCAGCCGTTTTGCTCTCTCCTAAAATAGCACATTTTTCTTTTTTCCAAATCAAATTTGGAATAAAAAAAGAATGCAATGTTTCATAAAGTAAAAATATGCTTGTACTTTCTGCCTGTTCTTTACCGGCAAAAAAGGGAGGTGCTATTTCGCCCCCGTTATGTAGGAATTCCTTTACCAAATTTTCCGTGATTATGCGAAAAAGAACTTTTTCGCTACTGTCGAAGCCATAAAAGGTACTTTTTCAACTGCTATAATAGTTGGATAAAGTAGAACTATATAACAATAAATTTTTTGAGAGGGAGGGCATAGACATTTTTTCTAGGAACATTTGCCTATTGCCTAAAAGGGAGGAATCCGCGGAGAATTGAGTAGAAAGCTCATTTGTAGAAGCTGTAGCCAACTCTTTCGCTGAACTATAACCCCTCGAGTGTAAATACGAGGGGGGAGAAATGTTCAAATTCCTCTTCAGACCCCCCATTACTCACTAGACCTTTAAAAAGCACGCGGTCCGATGTTTGTACTATTTCCCCACGTGAAAAACACGGAATTAGTCCTACAAGCGGATAAGTTAATAGCACAACAGGGCTACTAAACGCTTTTTCCAGCTCCAACCATAAAGCCCGTATAGCCAAGTTTTGTACGTCCGCTTGTGTCGAAAAAGCTGTACACGTGATAAAACGGTTCGTACGGTAAAAAAACCCCTTGCGTATTTGCGAAATCTGCGGTAAACATTAGGTTAGCATTGGTGTTTCCATTTTCACCGGGATATTCCCCTGCCACAAGAGGATTAAAAGGAATTGTTTTCGTAGCGATACATTTTAATGGTACCTTTTTACAAAACGATTCTTCTTTATTATACCAGACCTTTTTTTCATACGTGCTAAACTGCATACTCGTATACAAAATTCGCATCGAATGCGTTTTTCGTACGTGTTGGAGAAGTACAGCGTTAATAGCTGCAGCTAAAAAAGTTGCATCTACAAAGCAGCGTTCAAAACGTGCGCGAATAAATTTCTGTAGGTCCCCCTCCCATATATATGGGAGGGGGACCTATAAAACATCGTCAATAGAATTTTCTTTAGGTCCCCCTCACGGGTCTCCTGCCCCCCTCACGGGTTTGCGTCCCTCCCCCCTACGGGGGGGGGGGCAAATTATGCGACCTACGTCGGATTTTTGTAGGTCCGCTAGGAGAGCGGACCTACAAAAATCCTAGCGTCGGATTTTTGCGTCCGCAAAAATCCGAGCGCTTATTACGCTTTAGCTTAATAAGCGACCTTACCCGTGAGGGACGCTTTAGCGTCCCTCCCCGAAGGGGGGGTAAGCGACTTCAGCGTAGGTCGCATAATTTGCCCCCCCCCCGTAGGGGGGAGGGACGCAAACCCGTGAGGGATGCGCTAGGAATTCGCGACCCTCACGGGGCGAATTCCGACTGAGCGCTTCGCAGAGGTCGCTTCCCTCACGGGTTTGCGTCCCTCCCC
>Ga0307936_1001245_pt1 | contig 12816 bp, 14 predicted proteins | sample OrgLakmetagenom1_FD_201839 | JGI IMG/M metagenome (GOLD analysis project Ga0307936, IMG submission 201839) | Saline water microbial communities from Organic Lake, Antarctica - #1 | ecosystem: Environmental > Aquatic > Non-marine Saline and Alkaline > Saline | place: Antarctica: Organic Lake... | reverse complement strand
ACCGCGCCGCCGCCCTCGCCGAGTGGCGCGGTCTCTGCACAGCATAAGCGTCAGCGTCTCTGTCCAAATGGAGACGAGTTCGAATTCGTCTGGCAGCACCGCTGGATGTGGGCGGCCATATCGGCTGTTGATGCCGCCCGCTGCGTCGGCGTGGCGGATGCGTCGCGCCGGCGCCTCACTGGCCCAGGTCGCTGAGCCGGGCCAGCAGCAGTGCGGCGTTGCGCACGCCGTATTTCTTCAGCAGCCGTGCGCGCACATCCTCGACGGTGCGCGGCGACAGCCCGAGGGCGCGGGCGATTTCCTTGCTGGTCTGACCGCGCGCCAGGCCGCTGACCACGTCGCGTTCGCGCGGGCTGAGCGGCGGCCCGTCGCGCGGCGCGATCGAGGCGAAGCTCATGACCACGCGCGCCAGCGGCTCCTCTGGTGTCAGGGTGCGGGCGCGAAACCGGCACCACACCGCCCCGCCATCGGCGCGACGCAGCAGGCGTTCGTCGCTATAGGCCCCGTCGCGGCGTAGCAGCTCGATTCCGATATCGCGAACGCGGTGAAATTCGTCGTCCGATGTATAGAGCACACGGAAACTGCGGTCGCGCAGCGCGCTTTCGCTGTGCCCGGTCATCGCTGCGAAGGTGGCGTTGCAGGCGCGAATCACCCGTGCCTCTGTCAGCACCAACCCAACAGGCGCGGCATCGAAGGCCAGGCGCGCGAAATCTGTCATGGACACCCTAATTCCCGTAATTGTACGGTATTGATACCGTATGTGCAGAGCAGCATGATCGGGCGGACAACGCAACAGGACCGAGGCGCGCGAATGTCCCTTTCCGAACGATTGGTCGAGGCGGTCGAGGCGCGGCGCGATGACCTGGTCGCGTTGACGCAGGATCTGATCCGCATCCCGACGCTGAATCCGCCTGGCGAGAATTATCGCGAGATCTGCGACTACCTCGACCGGCGGCTGGGCGCGGCGGGGTTCGAGACGCATCTGGTACGCGCCCACGGCGCATTGGGCGACAGCGACCGCCACCCGCGCTGGAACATCGTGGCGCGCCGCGAGGGCGGTGGCGCCGGCGAGTGCGTTCATTTCAACAGCCATATCGACGTGGTCGAGGTTGGCCGCGGCTGGACGACCGACCCGTTCGGAGGCGAATTGAAGGACGGCCGCATCTACGGTCGCGGCGCCTGCGACATGAAAGGCGGGCTGGCCGCCAGCATCATCGCCGCCGAGGCGTTTCTCGAGGTATGTCCTGACTTCGACGGCGCGGTCGAGATCAGCGGCACCGCCGACGAGGAATCGGGCGGCTTCGGTGGTGTGGCCTACCTGGCCGAAAAGGGATGGTTCGCGCCCGATCGGGTGCAGCATGTCATCATCCCCGAGCCGCTGAACAAGGATCGCATCTGCCTGGGCCATCGCGGTGTCTGGTGGGCCGAGATCGAAACCCATGGCGAGATCGCGCACGGCTCGATGCCGTTTCTGGGCGATTGCGCGGTGCGCCATATGGGCGCCGTGATGCACGAGATGGAAGAGGCCCTGTTCCCGGCGCTGGCGCGCAAGCGCACCGACATGCCGGTGGTGCCCGAAGGCGCGCGGCAATCGACGCTGAACATCAACTCGATCCATGGTGGCGAATCCGAGCAGGCGGCGGATTACACCGGCCTGCCCGCGGCCTGCGTTCCCGACAGTTGCCGCATGGTGATCGACCGGCGTTTCCTGATCGAGGAAGATATCGCCGAGGTCCGCGAAGAGGTCATGGCGTTGCTGCGTGCGGTGGCCGAGCGGCGCGAGGGGTTCCGTTTCGACATCCGCGAGCTGCACAGCGTGCTGCCCTCGATGACCGAGAAATCGGCGCCGGTGGTACGCACGGTCGCCGACGCGATCGCGCAGACCATCGGGCAGCCGCCGCAATACGTGGTCAGCCCGGGCACCTACGACCAGAAACATATCGACCGGATCGGGCGGCTGCACAATTGCATCGCCTACGGGCCGGGGATTCTGGACCTTGCGCACAAACCGGATGAATATGTCGGTGTCGATGATATGCTGATCTCGGCGCGGGTGATGGGCTTGTCCCTGATCCGGTTGCTGACCGAAGAAGGCCGGATGGCCGACAAACAGGGGGTATGACCGAATGAAACCGAAGACGACCACGACCGGACTGGCCAGTGTTCTGGCGTTGATCGCGGGAATGGGGGCAGCGCAGGCGCAGGGCGATCTGGTGATCGGCATGCAGCTTGAACCGCCGCACCTGGACCCGACGAGCGCCGCCGCCGGGGCGATCGACCAGGTAACCTATGCCAACATCTTCGAGGGGCTCACGCGGTTCGGGCCCGATGGCTCGGTCAACCCGGGGCTGGCCGAAAGCTGGGACATCTCCGACGACGGGCGGGTCTACACGTTCCACCTGCACGAAGGCGTGACATTCCATGACGGCACCGCACTTGATGCCGGCGACGTGAAATTCTCGCTCGATCGGGCGCGGGGCGAGGACAGCACCAACGCCCAGAAGGGGCTTTTCGCCGGGATCGAGACGGTCGAGGTGGTAGACCCACTGACCGTGCGCGTGACGCTGGCGCAGCCCGATGGCAGTTTCCTGTTCAACATGGCCTGGGGCGACGCGGTGATCGTGGCGCCCGAAAGCGTCGATCAGCTCAAGACCAACCCGGTGGGCACCGGCGCGTTTCGGTTTGCCGACTGGGCGCAGGGCGACCGCATCGACATCGTCCGCAACGAGGATTACTGGGGCACCCCGGCCGGCCTCGAGAGCGCGACTTTCAAGTTCATCTCGGACCCGACCGCGGCTTTCGCGGCAATGATGGCCGAGGATATCGACGCCTTTTCCGGCTTTCCCGCGCCCGAGAACCTGCCGCAGTTCGATTCAGATCCGCGGTTCAAGGTGCTGGTCGGGTCGACCGAGGGCGAAACCATCCTGTCGACCAACAACGCGCAGCCACCCTTCGACGACGTGAAGGTGCGCAAGGCGATGGCGCACGCCATCGACCGGCAGGCGATCATCGACGGCGCGATGTTCGGCTACGGCACACCGATCGGGACGCATTTCGCGCCGCACCATCCCGATTACGTCGATCTCACCGGCCAGAGCGCACACGACCCCGAGTTGGCGCGCAACCTGCTGGCCGAGGCGGGCTATCCCGACGGGTTCACCACCACGCTCAAGCTGCCGCCGCCGTCCTATGCGCGGCGTGGCGGCGAGATCATCGCGGCGCAACTGCGCGAGGTCGGGATCGAGACCGAGATCACCAACCTGGAATGGGCGCAATGGCTGGAACAGGTGTTTCGCGGCAAGGATTTCGGCCTGACCATCGTCAGCCATACCGAGCCGATGGATATCGGCATCTATGCCAACCCCGACTACTATTTCCAGTACGACAACCCCGCGTTTGCCAAGTTGATGGCCGACCTTCAGGGCGAATCCGACCCCGAAGCCCGCGGCGAGATGTTGCGCGAGGCGCAGCGGATCATCGCGGATGACTATGTCAACGGCTATCTGTTCCAGTTGGCGTCGCTCAGTGTCGCCAAGACGGGCGTTCAGGGGCTGTGGAAGAACGCGCCGACGCAGGCCATCGACCTGACCGGCGTGTCCTGGGCCGACTGACGCCGCGATACCGCCCCGGCGCGATGCGCGCGGCCGGGGCGGGTTTTCTGAAATTCCCGGGGCAGGACGCCCCGATCCGGCAATGGGCGGTGGTGCGATGCTGCGCTACATGGTCAAGAAGCTGCTGTCGCTGGCGGTCAGCCTGGTCGTGGCCAGCGCGGTGATCTTTCTGGCGCTCGAAGTGGTGCCGGGCGACCCGGCGGCCAACATGCTGGGGATCAACGCGCAGGAGGAAACCCTTGCCGCCTTGCGCGAGGAACTGGGTCTCGATCGCGGTCCGGTGGCGCGCTATGCCGACTGGGTCGGCGGCATGCTGGTGGGCGATTTCGGCACCTCCTACACCTATCGCACACCGGTGTCCGAAATGATCGCCGACCGGGTTGTGGTCAGCCTGCCGCTGGCGCTGTATGCGCTGGCGCTCAGCACCCTCGTGGCGATTCCCGCCGGCATCTGGGCGGCGGCGCGTCGCGGGTCGGGGGTCGACCTGGGGGTGATGGGGCTGACGCAACTGGGCGTGGCGATCCCGAATTTCTGGTTCGCCATGCTGATGGTGCTGATCTTTGCCATCAACCTGCGCTGGTTCTCGGCCGGCGGCTTCGCCGGGTGGGATGCCGGGGTCGGCTCTGCCATGCACAGCCTCACGCTGCCGGCGGTGGCGCTGGCGCTGCCGCAGGCGGCGATCCTGACGCGGGTTATGCGTTCTGCGCTGCTGGACACGCTGGGCGAGGATTTCATCCGCACCGCGCGCGCCAAGGGGCTGACCCGTGGTCAGACGCTGTGGCGGCACGCGCTGCGCAATGCCCTGATCCCGGTGCTGACGATCATCGGGTTGCAGTTCTCGTTCCTGATCGCGGGGGCAATCATCATTGAGAACGTGTTCTTCCTGCCCGGCCTGGGGCGGCTGGTGTTCCAGGCCATCAGCGCGCGCGACCTGATCGTTGTTGAATCGGTGGTGATGCTGCTGGTCTTCGCGGTGATCATGGTGAACTTCGTCGTTGATTTGACCTATGCCGCGGTCGATCCGCGGCTGAGGCGGTCAAGATGAGCGCGCGTGATGCAATTCTGGCCGCCGCGCGGGGGCGGAGCCTGCTGGTGGGGGCGCTGCTGACGCTGGTGTTCACCGGGGCTGCGCTGGTCAGTCTGGCGTGGACGCCCTACGATATCACCGCGCTGGACATCGCCAACAAGATGACCCTGCCCGCCCCGGCGCACCCGCTGGGAACCGACCATTTCGGTCGCGACATCCTGAGCATGATCATGGTTGGCGCGCGCACCTCGATCGCGGTTGCGCTTGTCGCCGTGGGTATCGGCATGGGGCTGGGGGTGCCGCTGGGGCTGGCGGCGGCGGCGCACAAGGGCAGCCTGCTGGACGAGGTCATCATGCGCGGTAACGACCTGGTCTTCGCCTTTCCGGCGCTGCTGATCGCGATCATGATCACCGCCGTTTTCGGCGCCAGTGCGGTGAACGCGATCATCGCTATCGGTATATTCAACATCCCCGTCTTCGCGCGTCTGACACGCTCGGGGGCGCTGAGCCTGTGGACGCGCGACTATGTTCTGGCCGCGCGCGTGGCGGGCAAGGGCGCGGCGCGCATCAGCGTCGAGCACATCCTGCCCAACGTGACCAACCTGCTGATCGTGCAGGGCACGATCCAGTTCAGCCTTGGCATCCTGGCCGAGGCGGGGCTGAGCTATGTTGGCCTCGGCGCGCAGCCGCCCACACCCAGTTGGGGGCGGATGCTGGCCGACAGCCAGACGATGATCTCGCTGGCGCCGCACATGACGATCTTTCCGGGCATGGCGATCCTGCTGACGGTTCTCGGGCTCAACCTGACGGGCGACGGGTTGCGCGACCTTCTGGACCCGCAACTGCGCAGGGCGGGTCGATGACCCTGCTGCGGATAGACAAGCTTGACATGAACGTGCATGGCCTGCCGATCCTGCGCGAGGTCAGACTTGCCGTGGCGGCCGGGCAGATCGTGGGCGTGATCGGCGAATCGGGCAGCGGCAAGTCGATGACGGCGCTTTCGGTGATGCAGCTTCTGCCACGCGGCGCGCACTGCACCGGCCGCATCACGCTCGCAGGTCAGGAGGTTCTGACATTGTCCGAGCCGGCGCTGTGCCGCGTGCGCGGGCGCGATGCGGGCATGGTGTTCCAGGAACCGATGACGGCGCTGAACCCGTTGCAGACCATCGGCGCGCAGGTGGCCGAGACGATCCTGGTCCACGAACGTGTCACCCGCGCCGAAGCGATGGAGCGCGCCGCCGATGCCCTGACCCGGGCCGAGTTGCCGCCCGGGCGGTTTCCGATGTCGCGTTACCCGCATGAGCTGTCGGGCGGGCAGCGTCAGCGCGTGGTCATCGCCATGGCGATCGCGCTGCGCCCGAAACTTCTGATCGCGGACGAGCCGACGACCGCGCTCGACGTGATAACGCAGGCCGAGATCCTGGACCTGCTCAAGCGGCTGGTGCGCGAGGAAGGCATGGGCCTGATGCTGATCAGTCACGACCTGGCGGTGGTGGCCGACATGGCCGACGAGATCGTCATCATGCGTGACGGCGAGGTGGTGGAAAGCGGCGCCACCGGCTGGCTGCTGGACAACATGCGCCATCCCTATTCGCGCGCTCTGCTGGCGGCGTCGTCGCATCAGCCCGAGCGCCCGGTAGAGGCGCTAAGCGATGTTTTGCTGGACGTGCGCGGCGTGGTGCGCGACTACGCGATCCGTCGCAAGGGCTGGTGGGGCGGCGACGGGGCGTTCCGCGCCGTCAACGACGTTTCGTTCCAGCTACGCAAGGGCGAAAGCCTGGGGCTGGTGGGCGAATCGGGCTGCGGCAAGTCCACCCTGACCCGTGCCATTCTGGGGCTCGAATCGGTGCAGGGCGGCGAAATCCGCGCCTTCGGCCATTCCGTCGGGCGCGGCTTTCCCAACGCGTTGCGCGCTGGGATACAGGTGGTCTTCCAGGACCCTTACGGCAGCTTCAATCCGCGCTGGAAGGTGGCGCGGCTGGTCGCCGAGCCGTTCCACCTGATGGCCGCGCGCCCCGACGACTGGCGCGACCGCGTGGCGCGGGTGCTGACCGATGTCGGTATGGAGCCCGACGCGATGGACCGTTACATCCACGAGTTCAGCGGCGGCCAGCGCCAGCGCATCGCCATCGCGCGGGCGCTGATATTGCGACCCGAGATACTGATCCTCGACGAGGCGGTTTCTGCGCTCGACGTGTCGATCCGGGCGCAGATACTGGACCTGCTGGCGCGGTTGCAGGGCGAGTACGGCCTCTCCTACCTGTTCATCAGCCATGACCTGAGCGTGGTGCAGTCGATCACCGATCGGGTGCTGGTGATGCAGGCCGGCGAAATCGTCGAGCAGGGCGAAACGGCACAGGTTTTCGACGCGCCGCAACACGACTACACCAGAAAGCTGATCGCCGCGGCGCCGCGGTTGGCGACCGAAGCTGAAAGGAAGGCATGATGACGACGCAAGACCCCGAGCTGTGGTTCGACCCCGGAAAGTGCCTGATCGCCGGGCAATGGGTGGCGCCCGCGGGCGGTGGCAGCCTGCCGCTTGAAAACCCTTCGACCGGGGCGGTGATCGGGGCCATCGCGCGCGGGCAGGCCGCCGATGTCGATGCCGCCGTTGCGGCCGCGCAGGCGGCGCGCGATGGCGACTGGGGGCGGATGCCCGCGTTCGAGCGCGGCCGCATCCTGGCCCGGCTGGGTGCCATGGTGGCCGAGCGGGTCGAGGACCTGGCCCGGGTCGAGGCCTGCGACGTGGGCAAGCCGCTGGCGCAGGCGCGCGCCGACGCGCTGGCGCTGGCGCGCTACATGGAATTCTACGGCGGTGCGGCGGACAAGCTGCACGGCGAGACGATCCCGTTCCAGGAGGGGTACACCGTCTACACCCTGCGCGAGCCGCACGGCGTGACCGGCCATATCGTGCCCTGGAACTACCCGATGCAGATTATCGGGCGGTCGGTCGGCGCGGCGCTGGCAACCGGCAACGCCTGCGTGCTCAAGCCGGCCGAGGATGCCTGCCTGACGGCGCTGGCCTTTGCCGACATGGCGCGTACCGCAGGCCTGCCCGACGGGGCGCTGAACGTGGTGCCGGGGCTCGGGGCCGAGGCCGGCGCGGCGCTGAGCGCGCATCCCGGCATCCAGCACCTGAGCTTTACCGGCTCCGTCGCCACGGGTGCCGCCATCCAGGCCGCGGCGGCGGCCAACGTGGTGCCGGTAACGCTGGAACTTGGCGGAAAGTCGCCGCAGATCGTGTTCGAAGATGCCGACCTGGACGCGGCGCTGCCGTTCCTTGTCGGCGCGGGTGTACAGAATTGCGGTCAGACGTGTTCGGCCTCTTCGCGCATCCTGGTCCAGCGCGACCGTCTTGACGAGGTGGTGGAGCGGATGGCCGAGCGCTACCGCGCGCTCAGGGTCGGGCCGGCGATGGACGACCCCGATGTCGGGCCGCTGATCTCGGCCGCGCAGAAGGATCGCGTGCTGGGTTTCCTGGATCAGGGTGCCGATCTGACCTGCGCGGCGCGGGCGGAGATCGGCGATGTGCCCGCCGGCGGGCACTACGTGGCGCCCACGCTTTTCACCGGGGTTTCCCGCGATCATGCGCTGGCGCGCGAAGAGGTGTTCGGCCCGGTGCAGGTGGTGATTGCGTTCGAGGATGAAGCCGAGGCAGTGCAGATCGCCAACGGCACCGATTACGGGCTTGTCGCCAGCGTCTGGAGCCGTGACGGCGCGCGCCAGATGCGGCTGGCGCGGGCGCTGCGCTGCGGTGGCGCAGGATGACCCCGGCCCCGAGCGCGATCAGCGCGGGGGGGGTGTCGCCGATGGGCGAGCCGTTGGCGATATTGCCGCCGATGGTGCCCATGTTGCGCACCTGCCACCCGGCGATGCGGCTCCAGTAGTCTGCAAGGCAGGGGAAATGCGCGTCGATGACCGGGGCGAAATCGCTATAGCTCACCCCGGCACCGATGCGGATATCACTGTCGCTCACCTCGATCCGCCGCAGCCCGTCGAGATGCCCGATGAAGATGGCGAGGCCGATGGGGCGCAGGAATTTCGTGACCCACAGCCCCACATCCGTGGCCCCGGCGATGACGGTCGCCTCGGGCGTATCGGCGTAGACCTCGGCGAAATCGTCCACGTCCGCGGGCAGGATGGCGCGGTCCTCCTCGGGGCCGGTCACCACCCTCGCGCCATCGCGCAGCGCCGCCAGCCGGGCCGCGACGCGGTCGCGCTCCTGCACAAGCCGGTCGCCGGCGGGGGTGCCGTAGCGGGCGGCGGACTGCGCCGCGCGGATGATCGGCGCATACCCGGTGCAGCGGCAAAGGTTGCCCTGAAGGGCGGTTTCGATCTGAGCCTCGTCCGGCTCGGGCGTCTGCATCCAGAGCGCGTAGAGCGCCATCACGATCCCCGGCGTGCAAAAGCCGCATTGGCTGCCATGTTCGGCAACCATTGCCTGCTGCACCGGGTGTAGCGCGCCGCCCTCGCCACGCAGATGCTCGACCGTCACCACGTGGCAGCCATCCACCGACGCGAGGAAGCGGATGCAGGCATTGACCGGCTCGTAGCACAGCGCGCCCGACTCCAAGCGGCCCACCAGAACGGTGCAGGCCCCGCAATCGCCCTCGGCGCAGCCCTCCTTGGTGCCGGTGAGCCGCCGGTCGAGGCGCAGAAAATCCAGCAGCGTGCGCGTGGCAGCAACATCGGCCAACGCGATCTCGCGGTCGTTGAGCAGGAACCTGATCTCGTCTCGCTGCGGCATTCGAACCCCTCCGGATTTCATGACAGCCCACAGGATAACGCAATCGACTTTCGATGAATACGGCGGCATTCGGCAAATACTTTCAACAAATCATTGAAAATAAGAGCGCACTGGTGTTCACTCCCTGCGTGCCCCGGGCGGCAAGGAGCGGAGCCATGCCCTATATCGACAGCCTGCGCGTCTTCGTCCGCGTCGTCGAGCTTGGCAGCATCACCTCGGGCGGGCGCGACCTGCGGATGACACCCGCGGTAGCGAGCAAGCGTATCAAGGAACTCGAGGCGCGCCTCGGCGTGCGGCTGTTCAATCGCACGACCCGCACGCTCTCGCCCACCGAGGTGGGGCGGGTGTTTTACGACGAGGCGCGCAAGGTGCTCGACACCGTCGAGAGCGCCGAGGCGGCGGTGGCGAGCTATTCCTCGGCCCCGCGCGGGGTGGTCCGCATCGCCGTGCCGCTTGGCGTCGGGCGACGGATCATCGCGCCGCTGGTGCCCTCCTTCGTCGAGCGGTTTCCCGACATTCAGGTGCAGATGCGGCTCTCGGACCGGGTGGTGGACATCCTCGCCGAGCGACTTGACGTGGCCTTCTTCGTCGGGCAGCCGCAGGAGTCGAACCTCAAGCTGCGGCGGATCGAGAGCTGCCGCCGCGTGCTCTGCGCCGCGCCGTCCTATCTCGACCGGCACGGCACCCCGCGGCGGCCCGCCGACCTGCTCGATGGCGGGCACAACTGTCTGCTGCTGCGCTATCCGCGCTCACCGGAATACTTCTGGACGCTCGAAACCGGCGACGGGCCGCGCAAGCTCGCCGTGTCGGGGAAATTCGATGCCGACGATTCGGACGTGCTGACCGACTGGATGCTCGCCGGTCACGGCATCGCCAACCGGCCGCTCTTTGACGTGGCACACCATATCGCGGCCGGTCGCCTCGTCGAGGTGCTGCCGCAGACACCGCCACAGCCCTCGCTCTTCGGCTGCCTCTACCCGCACCGGCGCTGGCAGGATCCCAAGGTGCGTCACCTCGTCGACTTCATGGTAGACCACAGCCGTAAACGCATCCATGCGGTGCAATGACACCGGCAAGAAACCCTGCACCGCGCCCCCTTGCCAACCCCGCGCACCTGCGGCTAGAAGGCCGCAACGGAGAGGTGGCCGAGTGGTCGAAGGCGCACGCCTGGAAAGCGTGTAGGCGGGAAACCGTCTCCAGGGTTCGAATCCCTGTCTCTCCGCCACAGCACACAAGCTGTTGTTATTGCTGAGGTTTTCTATCGATGTCCAAGCGCATGTTGTCCAGAATGGACCACACGAACGCCGGGAAAGAAGACATGCGATACCTCAAGCAACCTCGTGGCCCCGGCAAGAGCTGGGTCTTCAGAATGGTTACGCCTCATGCTCTGGTCGGAGTTCCTAACCCATGGGACGGCAAGCCGCTGGGGAAAGAGATCAGGAAGGGACTGGGGACAAGACATCCCCCTGAGGCTCGTAGGTTACGCGACATCGCGCTGGGCGACATCAGACGGCTTGAAGACAGCCTGAGCGACGGAGCTGCTTTCTCGCTTGCCTCTGCTGTCGAGTGGCGTGAAGCGATCCTGACGGCCCGCCAGACTGCCAATGACCCAAGCCGCATCGGCCTTGAGATTGTTCTCACCGACAAACTCGAACAGGCTGAAGCCCGTGGCCTTCCTCTGGATCAACTGAAGCGGTTCGCTCGCGTAGCTACAGGGAAAGGCTTCCCGCTCGATCTCGCGCACTCGCAGTATGTAACGGCCCGCAGTGCTGGCAATCCTTTTGGCTACAAGCCATTGAAACGCACAACTGTGATGGGTCTTGAAACTGCCGTCAAACACCTCAGAGCGTTCTTGTTTGATGAAGCCAAGACGGCCTGCTTGGAGGATGTCACCCCTGAGCTTGCTCGTCGTTTTCGTGACGATTACCTCCCCTCAGCCCGCAGCCACCGCGCCCCCAATGGCCTGTCCTCCAAGACCACACAGAAGAACATCACGCTGCTGCATAAGCTGTGGGTCTGGGCTATCGAGAATGAACACACACCCAAACGCTACAAGAACCCATGGGAGTTCCCCAAAGGGATCAGTCGAAGCCGCAGTAATAGTGGTGAGACCCGTCAAGAATACAACCCCGCCGAAATGAGCAAGTTGCTCCAAGCTACATCGCGAGGGACCAGAGAGGGTGACCTGCTCCGCCTCGCCATTGCCACAGGATGCCGCGCCGATGAAATTGCAACCATTGCGGCTGATCAAGTCAGGCCTGACGGCAAGGGCTTCAACCTCGTCCACGGCAAGGGAAGGAACGCCCTGCGGTACGTACCCGTTGTAGGCGACGCCAGAGTGCTTCTACAGGCTCGCATGGCAGCACACGGCTCATCTGGCAGGGTGTTCCCAGACTGGCCTATCAGACCCGCCTCAGGGAAGGCTGCAGCAGTCTCACAGTGGTTCACACGTTTCCGTCGTACCGTGCTTGGGAAAGAGACTGACGACCGCTTAGCCCTTCATTCTACCCGGCACACTTGGCGAACAGTCGCCCGTCAGGCCCGCGTTGCCGAAGCTGACATTAACGACCTCGGAGGATGGACAGGACCACGTTCATCAAACTCGGTCTATGACCACGGGTTGCTTGAGGAGCAGCTTGAGGAGGCTCAGGGGATGGTGTGGGCGGAGCTGAAGCGAGGCGGGTATCTCGACGGGTACTGAGCGGGTAAGTCAGCTACAGCCTAGGGACAGTGGTGATTATTCCTCGGATGACTGTCTCCGCGTCCACATCGATCCTGCAAATCGCCTCGACCCTCATACCCGGTTGGTCGGCCTCTGCAAGCCATCTTTCGGCTTCGGCAACCTCGTTGCCCTCTGGTGCGGAGCAGAATGTCCATGCGTCTTCGATGTAGAAGGGCACGTCAGCCGGGTATCCGAAATATCGTCGTGTCTCACGCTCATCGGGCACGTCAACCAGAATGGCCCTTAGCCCGCTCTTGTAGGATAACGAGAACGCGCCGGGTGGCATTTCAGGTCGCGTGTTCAAGCCTGCCCGGTAGTAGTCGTAGACGACCCAGCCGACAATGCCGATAATGCCAAGAAGCACCACACCCCCCGATCCACTTCCACATGCTCAGGTCCTTTTCGTCTGCCGCGTTTGCTTCTCAGAGAGCTTCTGCCCCCAAGTAATGAGCAGGATGCCCGGTGCGAGTGTTATCACCTTCATTACAAAGTTGGCGATGTTGAAGGGGCTGTCGGTCTGGAGCGCAGCCCACAACCCATCCGTCATTGCGATGCCAGCCATCCCCAAGAGAATGAGACCTCCCCCTGCAACAAGAAGAACCCAACCGAGACCAGTTACTGCTTTACCCATTGATAATCCTTTCGTTTCTCCTGTTGGGATAAATACAAATGGTAAGAGATATGTAAACTCAGAATGTCTGCAGCACCC
>Ga0307936_1001234_pt1 | contig 12920 bp, 10 predicted proteins | sample OrgLakmetagenom1_FD_201839 | JGI IMG/M metagenome (GOLD analysis project Ga0307936, IMG submission 201839) | Saline water microbial communities from Organic Lake, Antarctica - #1 | ecosystem: Environmental > Aquatic > Non-marine Saline and Alkaline > Saline | place: Antarctica: Organic Lake... | reverse complement strand
GAGAGCAGGGTCACGCGCTGCGTGACGCGCTATCTCTCCCGGACCTGAAAGGGCCGGGTTTCTCGCGCAAAATGATGATGAAGCCAAAACGCCCTGTCGACAATTCTGCCGCCAAAACCGTACTCGGGGGTGTCGGTGCAGCCATGTACAACCAAAAGCAAAGAACCGAAGGTCAGTCATCGTCGGCCGCCAAAGTAGCCAAATTGGTATCCGCCGAACGAGGGCTCGCGGTCACTCAGGGCATGGTTGCCATGATCCTCACCGGCCTCTTTTTTGTCGGTCTGTCGCTGATATCAATTGGCGTAAACGAATGGTGGGATGCACCCCGATTTCTGCAAGCGACTATCGGCAACTGGTTCGTGCTCCTGATCCTGCTTGTGGTCACGTCACTTGCGCTTGTCGGTATCGGGGTTGCCATGTTCGTGACCCTGCCGCGCTTCATCGACGTGAAAATGCGGGCGAGGATATACGACATCAACGAGTCTGCAGCGAAGTCCGCTGGCATCGCACCGAAGAACCCTATAGCGGGGCTTATCTACACCGCCATTATTTCTGCCGGTTTTTTCACCCTGGTATACCCGCTTTTTCTTCTGCAAAACGTTTATGAGGTATTTCGGGTGATCAACGGCCTGGCAAAAGGCAAGTCAGTCAGCTTGCGAGGCGATAGCGGCATCTATTATGACCGCATGAGAAAGGCTTACGCACAGCTTCTGGCTGGCGGGTACAGCCGCCAAGATGCCGAGGACATGCTTCGCGAGGCAAGCCTTGGCATGTTCACCGACAAAAAAAGCAGGATAAGCTTGAGCGAATGGAAGAACGGTATGCGGGACCAGGTATTGGCAACCATGATTCAGCGCCACGGCCCGGTTGATGCCTATGTTGGAAAGATCTCGGCAACGGGCATGAAGGCTGGTGAAAGCACGGCAAACGAGGAGAAGAGCAAGGACGGTATTGCCTGCAAATACACAGCCGTGTGAACTACCAACACTAAATCGAAGATTTTGAGTTGGCATCTGGGTAAACCTACTACGCGGCCATCGGCTGCGCAGCATTTTCCCTTCTAATAACGATGGATTTGTGTGGCATAAGATCCATCATTATGGGGTTGGACACGAACCCCTTACAGGCTAGCCCTAAGGCCTCACCCGTTGCTTTTCTGAGGATATTAAGAGCACCGTTGATGTCGGCGTTTATAATCCCGTGTTTGCTTTGATACAACCCTCGGCGGATTCGCTTTCCGCTGAATATCGGTACGACATTTTTAGGTTTTTCGCCATAAACAGGTAGGAAGTCATTGTCCAAAGCGGACGCTTTGGATGTGTACGACTCTTCATGAATGACGGTGGTTATGCCCAGTCCGTGGCATTTGTATTGGATTTGAGCGATCAGGATGGAATGCGGAATACCGACAAATTTCTGGTTGTTCACGCTGCCAATGTTGACCTCTTGCTTCCAGTGTTTGTTGTGACCAATCACCAGCGTACCGATATTGTTCTCCAGGCAATAAGCGGTAACCTTGCTGGACGCTCTGTGCAGCAAGTCTTTTATCCGGCGATGACGCTTATTAGTCACAGCGCGAATGTGGGCGTATTTTCCTTGAGAGCGAAGTTTAGCCACACGTTTGTTGTACCAGGCATTGATCGATTTAAGCGCTTTACCGTTGATCAGAACAGGGCGAACGCCCGGCTGATCCGTTGCGAGTGCGATAAGGTTGTTGATGCCTAAATCGATCCCGGCCTTGCGGGATTTGTCGAGAAGACGGCAGAAACGGCCCGCCTCCACGATTTTTGATTCGTCGTAGATGATTTCAATAATGAAGCAATTGCCTTTGGGTACGATGCGCACCTCAAGAGCAACGGTGTCACCCACCAACGCATTCCAGTTTTGCGAAAAACGAAACTGCGTCTTGATCGGTGGGAGCACGTCGTTGGCAAAATGCAACGTACCTTCGACAAACTTGAAACCGTTGCGACCGATGTGCACGGTGGCCGCTTTGTGGGCGTAACGCGGTTTCTGGGGCCGGGCTTTGAAAGCCGAGAGTGTTTTCTTGAAAGACTTTAGTGCCGCAAAAAACGCTTTCCATTCCTGACCGACAATCTGTGTGCTCCGCTGAGCAATGGCCGATGGGAGCTTGGTGTACAGTGCCGAGTTGTTTCTTTTAAGCCATTTGTCGGCGTCGCGGTGCGACAGCCCTTGATCTTTGCCGTCAGGGTGGTGCTGCATCAAATAGGAGGTGGCGTTTTTGATTCTGCGAACAATCTGAGTACAAACGCCGGCCCCACGAAACGCCTCGTGCTGTTTCCGGATGACGATTTGCTGGGTGCGAATATGCGTTGATTTTTCATTGTTCATGTTAATAATATTACGACCTGAAAAATTGGTGTCAATCATTTATACAGTATCATTTTCCCATGAAAAGAAGCCACAATTCGTGCGCACATCGAAAACCAAGACCGACCCAAATAAGCGCTATCCATCCAACACTAAATCAGAGATTTTGAATTGGAATTCCGCTCATTTCGTTAAAAAACGAACCAAGTTAAGAGCAATTCTTCTGCTCATCCGCGAGGCTGGCCGGGTCTTTAAGACCCGGCTTTTTAGCCGATCAGGTGCTGAAACCGAGGATTAATATCGAAGTCCTCAGAATCGGATTGACCATTGGCGGCTGCACCTTCTTCCGGCATCCCGGCACCTTCAGTGTCAGGGGATACATGACCCGCCTCGGGCGGGCTTCCTTCACCTTCAAACCCTTTACCAGACGGCGTTACCTGCCCCTTCTTACCACCTTGTTTAAATTTCTTACCCTCACCCTCGCCGCCGGAGTGCTTCCACTGCCCGACAAAGGAACGAACAGGTACATCACCAAGGGCATTCTGGATCATGAAGTGGCTGAATGCCGGCACCCCTTCCTGATGAAACTGATTCAGTGAATCAGCGATGAGCGATCGAAGTATGTCCGTCTTGAGCGATGAGCTTTCGATCTCGAGGATGCGTCGCAGCATATCACCCGCCTCCTGGCTCACCTTGGTTTTCAGACAACCCTTTGACAGACGAAGGCGGAATGTGGAATCGGTTGCATTGGACACAACTAAGGCCTCTTACGGAAAGCCCGCTAACGAACAAAAGCGGGCCTGTTGCATGGAGTTGACGGAGCTACGAATCAGCCAGCCGTGGCCAATTTCAACATTCCCCTGGCGTTAGAGTATTCATCAGCGATATGGAAGTTGAATTCCTCTTCCCAGTCCTTGAACAGATCGCGACACAGCAAGGATCCGCCACCCACAAGAAGCACTGCCTGAAACTCGGAAAAGTTGGGAAGCAGCTCTTTCACAAAAGCCTTGATCTCATTGACGATCGGCGCCGCGCTATCGTTGATCACCTTGTCTACAGGCAACTTCCGAGAACCCATCTGGGGATCGGCACCTTGGGTTGTATTCTCAACTTCACGGTTAATTAAAGCTTGAGTTACCATCCAGTCAGGCACGGCATGAAGCTTCATGCCCCGCTCATCAAGATACTGCTTCAGGTGCTTTTTAAAAGGCCGGATAATATCAAACGTGCCCCTTCTCAGGGTGCCACTACTGGACTGGCGAACCTGGAGCTGCTTGGTCAGCGTTACAACGTCAAAAGTGCTACCCCCAAAATCCAACACCGCCATCGGCGCATCAAGCGTCTTTACTTCCAATGTTGTCTCATCGATCAGGAAATCAAACGCCGCTGCTACGGCCTCCGACATGACCTTGCACTGTGTCACATGAGCGATACGCTCTGGTTTATCCGTCTCATTTTTAACCGCATAAACCGGCTGGAGCATGTTGTTTTTCTGAGCGTCGACCAACTCGAGATTCACTTGCCCGTCATCCATAAAGAAGTCACGCACCGGCAGTGATGTGAGCAGAAAGACCTCCTGACCCATCTCAACTCCAGCTTTGCGTAGACCATGATTCACCAGAACCCGATTTTCCGGAGAGCGACCATAGCTTTCGTTCCGCAGCGGAATTTTCTTGGAAACATCAGGGTTCGCGACAAACCGCTGATCGTCACCAGTTTGGTACATATCGCAATAGCCACCGTTCATGTTCGTCATGGCCTCGTCTCGAGACCCGAGAATGGCCGGATATTTTTCCGTCCGTATCTTGCCACCCTCGTACCAGGCAATTTTGTGGTCAAAGTAGCCGTTGTCATCGGCAATACGCATAGGCTTTTTGCTCATAGGTCACCTCATTTAATAAATAGGGGTTCAATACCGACGACCCTTGAGATCGTCCCACGCCCACTTGCCATGTCGAACACGTTGCTTGCTCTGCACATACCAGTAGCCGCCATTAATAAAAAATCGGAAACGCCGGAAGACGTCTGCCCAACGAAGTACCCGCTTTTTGGTCCGATAGATATCAAGAGCCAAGTTGATCACCGACAGGTAAAAGAACGTGGCGTAAGGGAACATCAGTAAAAAGAGAAAGGGAATCACCCCCATAACCGATACTGTTCGACCAACGGTGGCCCTCTGAGATTTGTGCGCCCAGATAATGGGACCATCTTCGCCGTGAACCAAGTGCAGCTTCATGACTCCACCTGGACGAATGAGGTGGCCGCGAATTCCGCTTCATATCGGTTGAGGGTTTCTTCTGAAATCCGACCTTCCTGGAAGTGATCTCGCACATCGGCGATCAACGGCCTCCCATGGGCATGCACCATCTCAGTCATCACCTCTGTCAACTGAGACTCATCGATACCGTAAAGCGTTTTCCGAAGATCCTCGGTGAGCACCAGATATTCGCGAGCGGCACAGCGCGCGCCATCGACAGTCGGCAAAAGGTCTTGGTAGATCAATACCCGACCGCTTCCGACCAGGCCAGCAACGGCCCTGGCTCGCTCGTTATGGCTGAAGACGCCGGCCATTCTTGAGAACATCTGGCCAACGGAGTTGACGTGAACCGTGGTATAGACACTGTGGCCGGTCTCGGCGTTGTGAATGGCACCCTCAATGGTTTCCGCATCACGAGCTTCCCCCAGAATGATGTCATCCGGGTGCCGCCTGAGAGCATTAGACGTCGCATGGGTATAATTTTTGAGCATGATATAGGCGTCGGATTGAGCAATTCGACCGGTACGCTCGGGTATGGCCCGATAATCAAACTCGATAGGGCTCTCGTAAGTCAGAACTCTGCGACCCTTTGGCCGAGTCATGATACGGCGAATAATTGCACCAAGCAGAGTGGTCTTGCCGGACCCTGTTGCACCGCCAACGATAACCAAACCAGTCCGAGGAAAAAGCGCTTCTTGTAGGTGTTCCGGAACCTTTAATTGCTCCAGCGTTGGAGGTATCTGGTTAATGGAGCGCATTGTTATGTCGATACCAATGGGATTGGAGTGCATGCCCATGGTTGACGTCGCGTTGACACGAAAGCGGTAGGTCGTCCTGCGGTCCTTGCGAACCGCATACGTAAAGTTGTGGTCGTCCCCTTGTTGCAGGGTGGCCGAGCTGGACACCTTGTGCATGGCATTGAGGATGGTTTCTACACTCTCAAGCTCCATTGGCCGGGAACCCACCTGGATAATATCTCCGTGGCGCTGAACTGCCAGAATTTCAGAATCCTGCAGCAGAACGTCATCTATGCCCCATTCATAGAGCGCAACGAGAATATCGCTCCATTTGCTCAATGTGACCGGTGCCTCGTCGTTAATTACCGGGGGCTGATCACTATCTGTCATTCGGCTTCTCCGAAGTTTGGAAGATTCTGAGCTGCACCGAATAGATCGGAAGGTTCATTAACCTCAAATGCAGGCTGGCCAGTCACCTCATCGAGAGACACCCAAAGCGCTTTCCAGTGATCCTGTGACTGGAAGTTTACCGGCACGGTGACGCTGTAGATCGTATCTCCTGCATTAAGAATGGAGCGGTCTCCAGATTCGGTGTTTTCTGGCACAGAACGACTCATGATCGGGGTGCGAACAATATCGCGTGCTTCCAGGACCCTGAAAGTGACGCGCCCGCGAATATCCCTGACCAGCTCGTTGAGGTTGTTTTCCCAGACATAGTGAGCCTGCTGAAGACCACTGTCCCATCCATCATCAATCGAGTCCTCCCATATCAGCACTTCGGTTTCTGTTCGGGGCCACAGCACGCGATCAGGCTCTTCCGGGTACCGGAATTCCCGCCAGATATAGTCTCGCCATGTAGGGGCCTCGGTTACCGCCCTGGCGGGCTCATCAATGAGGTACTGGATGCGGACCTCACGCAGCCTGGAACTATCTTTTGAGATTTCGAAGCGATCCCTCGTCTCGGTAATTGATGGCACCAGCATGTGTTCATCAACCACAAATGGTGCAAAGTTTGCGATGCGATCCAACGTCCCTTCCTGACTTTTAGTGAAGTCCAGAAGCTTCTCGTAACGCCACGCCAAAGCGGTTTGTGCTGCCAGCGAAAAAGCGATTTCTCTGATCGCACGGTTTCTCAAGCCGGTACCACTAATGTCGTTATCAGCGTCATCACCCCACGAACGATCACCCGGCTGGCGGTATTCGCGAATTTCTTCATAGACCGGGGGTTGCTGTGCCTCTATCCAGACATCTAAATCAATAGCATCCATAGACCTTTAACCCTCTTGGCAAGCCGTGAGTGGATTACTCTGGGTATGTGATCTGGAGTCGATTCATATCACCGTCCAGAATCACCCGTGCCCTGCCCCCTGCCTGATAAGAGGCGTCCACCAGATATTCGAACAAAGGCTTACTTGAACGATTCACAGCGACCGTGATAGGAATGACCGGTGAGCGACCCACAATCTGCGGCTCGGAATAGCCGACCAGCTTTGATAAACCACGAAGAAACGATTCCAGCTCTCCGTAATAATCTTCCCTCAGTACGATCTCTTTGCGCCATGCTTCCGGGAAATCCCTCTTGTCGTAATCAAGCGACCTGGCGACACCTTCTTCGGATGCCCGGGCGGATTCCGCGTAGGACAGGACCCGGTAGCTGTTACTGATCTCGTCGGCCGCTTTCGACAGCGCTACGACACCAGGATCTACATCCAGGTTTACCTTTTGTGGCTGACTGGAACACCCTGCAGTAACTCCAATCGTCATCGCCATCAACAGCAGTAGTAGCCTTTGTTTCGGCATATTTTTTCCTATAATGTCCTATGTGATAGCATAGTTTACCATCAGTTACCCGCCAGACTTCACGTCATGTACCTATATATACAGCGGTTATGGGAGCGAATTTCCGGATGACCCGGTGTACGAAACTAACCACGCTCCATAGTAAGGAGCGCCTGACTGGAGTGGGACATTGTTGGCCCACGTTAACCCGATAAATTCACAGTAACACGACCCGAAGGGATTCCCTGGAACGATGCTAAAACGAGGGCAGCCTTCACCCACCTCCCTGAACACCCCACACCCGACCACACTAAATCACTTTGAACCACCCGCGATCCGTGCCTGAAAATCCCAAAAGCTCCCTCAAGGCTGGCCGAAACCTCGAAGCCAGGAATCAACGCTCAGACAAAAGCGGGACAACCTGGGCCAAACCGGGACACAGACAACCCGGAACGGGACAAAGTGGGCCAGATATGACCCAACATACGGGGTGTGATGCGCTTTTGTGCGGGACAAAGCGGGACGCGAATGACCCAAAGCGGGCCATTTCGGGACACAAATGGCCCGGCTGAGAGCAGGTTTTGGTGACTGGAGCGACCCATATGGGGCCAGAGCGGGTCACAAATGGCCCGGTAAAGCCCGGAGATAGTCGGGCGATAAAGCCTCTCTCCTTTCTCAAAAGAAGGTAGAGGCGTGGAACAGTTTGCGCCCTGCTGACAAACAGTAAAAAGCGTGAGCACGTCATTAAAGAAAGGTAGTCGTATTAAAAAAAGTCTATTAAGTTATTGGGTTTAAATACTGACAGGGTACAAACAATAAAATGACGTGCAAAGCCCTCCAAAAGTGTGCCTATCTCTGCTAACCTAAGACCAATCATGAGCCCGAAACCCATGTGCATATCATCAGCACACACTCAACTCATAATCCAATACAAGTCACACAAGGTACTGTAGACCGAAACAACGAACGAACAATCAACACAGGCGTCTGAGCACCATGATCTTGAACCTCGACACCCAGAACACCGCCAGACCTTTCGGCGATCAAGAAATACCCGCACGCGTGAAAAGCCTGATCGGGCAATTTATTCGTGACCGGTACACTAACGCCCTGATCAGTAATCCTGCTGTCCAGAGGGAGTTCGGTATCTGGCTTGAAGAGTATTACGGTGATCGGACTGCCAGCGCAAAATCCCAGAGACAAGAAATGCGAATGGTCAGAGCGACCGCGGAACGTGGAACGGGATTGGATACCTTGGCAGAGGATATGGATCGCCTGGTGATGGACAGCCGCAACCCGGTCCCGAACAAGGACGTGAACTATAAACTGTCGCACCTCATCACCCGCGACACATTTGAACGGATGGCCCGTTATGCAGACACCGCCGCCTGCACCCTTACCCAGCGCGATGGAATGATGGTGTTTGTGGCAACTTGCATGACTGGCCTTCGGACCTCGGAATGGGCCACGGCTACCCTGGAACGGCTCAATCCAGAAACCCGGCCCGGTGAAGTGAGCCCGCACCCGACATTGGTGACTCAGACCGCCAAGACCAAGAGTAATACGTCCGACACCCGGACCCTGATATTGGAGGGCTTCTCGGAAGGCAACCTTCAGGTTATCCAGACCGTGATTCAGCTAATGGCTAGCGCATCTCCCGGTCTCAAGGCCAGCCTGGTTCGTGAAATGCGCCAAGCCCTGCGTCAGCTTTACCGGGACAACTCGGAGCACTATGACCTCATGTCCCACGTGGATTACCGCACAGCCCGCAAACTGTTCACGGTGGAATCCAGGCGAGGGGGAGCCACGCAAAAGCAGACAGCCGCAGCGCTCGGTCATACAACCACGGTCAATCTTCGCTGGTATGCGCAGGGTGATGTTCGATGCCCGCGAAAGACTGCACTCCCGTTAGCCCGAGCTGGAATTGAGGCCGCCAACTCTGTGCGTGACACGCTTCAGGAGCTTAATGAGCGGCGTCAGGAACAAGGCTTGTCAGCAATTCATGGGTATCCGGAACAACCCGGTCTGGCCAACCCGAACGAAAGCAATGCGGAAAGCCACGCCGATGATCAGCACGATGACCGTGACCCCGCCAGCTCGGGCAACTCATTTCTGGACAAGCTGTAGTCGTCCGACTGACTAAGGAACTCTAACCATGAACGCAGCAAGCATCGCTACCCAATCTCATTCCATTGATGACAACCACAACGCTGAATTGGATGCCCTCAAGAGCCGGATACTGGCCAACCGGGGGGCGAGCTATCCGGAAACCTACAGCGCCAAGAACCTGATCAGCCCTACCCTTCTCAAAGATGGCGAAAGAGCCGCAATGCGTCTTGCCAAGGCCGTCATCCTGAAACAGAAAATCGTGGCGGTTTCGGACTTCGATTCGGATGGGGCTAATTCAGCGGCAGTCTTTCTTCGCGGGATGCGCATGATGGCGGATGCCATGGTACCGCCGAAACGAAACACCTATTCCCGACTACCGGAATCAAGAGCTAGCGAGAACCGCCGAAAGAAGCTGGATATTCAGTACGTCATCCCCAATCGCTTCACCTATGGCTACGGCCTAAAACCGATGCTGGCGGAAAAGATTGTTCGTCCGATGGCGCCGGACATCATCGTAACGCTCGACAACGGCATCAGCTCTCACGACGCCGTGAATCTGATTGCCGGATGGCAACCCAGAACTGATGTGATTATCACAGACCACCATGCCCCCGGAGACACGCTGCCGGACGCCTACGCGGTGGTGAACCCGAACCGTGAGGACTGTGATTTTCCATCCAAGGCCTTGTGCGGCTGTGGCGTCGCCTTCTATTTATTGTTGCTGGTTCGCCGTGCTTTGGTCTCGTTGCTCGGCAATGACCCTCGCCGTGCCGGTGCAACCCGTGCCATTGCTGCTGTCCCGTTGAATGGCCTGTTGGATTATGTGGCTATCGCAACCATTGGAGACGTTGTGCCAATGGACGCCAACAACCGACTTCTGGTCAAAGCGGGTCTGGACCGCATCAACCGGGGTTTGCAGATGCCGGCTCGACAGGCCCATTCCGAAGGCTACCTATCATTAGGTGTCCGCGCTCTGCTTTCAGTATCAGGCACCGGGCACCCGGTCACCAGCACCGACCTGGCGTTCAACGTGGTGCCCCGAATCAACGCAGTCGGACGCCTTGAAGAGCCCGTGGCCGGTATCGAATGCCTGCTGTCGGAAACCCAGATGATGGCGGAGCTGGAAGCCAAGGAATGTCACAAGCTTAATGAGGAGCGCAAGACGATCCAGAAAGGAATGGAAGGCGAGGCCAACGAGATTATGGCCACCATGAGCGACCTTGATGCCTCGGAAACCCACAATCCTGGCGAACCGGATCCGCAACGCGCCATGGTTCTATTCAAGGAGGACTGGCATCCGGGTGTCGTTGGGCCGGTGGCGTCTAGAGTCAAAGAGAAAACCGGTGGCGCAGTTATCTGTTTTTCACCGGAGACCGACCCCAATGCACCGGACGACGAAGAAAGCGGCGACCCTGACTGGCTCAAAGGTTCCGGTCGCTCGGACAACGTGCATTTGCGAGACGCGCTGGCTTACGTTGCGGCCCAGGCCCCCGATTTGATGATGCAGTTTGGCGGTCATGCCCGCGCTGCGGGTCTTTCTTTGCACACCGCAGACCTGCCTCGCTTCAAAAAGCTTTTCCAGAAAGCGGTAGACCATTTTCTGGCCACCGCGCCACTCACCAATCCGGTGTTCGATGATGGTGCCCTGCCTCGGCACCTGAGAACCCACACTCTGGCGGCCTGGATTGAACGGCAACCGTGGGGCCAGATGTTTCCGGAACCCACATTCACACAGACGTTTCGGGTGCTGCGGGCCGGACCCATAAAAGAGATCCATCAGAAGCTCACGGTGACCGATACCGCAAACGACTCAACGGCACCGGACGCCTGCGATGTATCCGCCAGCGGTTCACGAACAATAAATATGCTCTGGTTCTTCAGTGTTGATGACGACAACCCACCGGTTAATGAGGGCGCAATTCTGACAGTTCGCTACCGGCTGACCATCAATCGGTTTCGCGGGAACAGTCAGTTGCAGGGGATCATCACCGAAGCCACACCGGCGCACATTGCACTGGCCTGAACAATTACCGCAACGATAAGGCAAACCATGCGACGAGTTCAGAAAGCCAAACCATTGGGTGCAGCGGCCCTGGACCTGAAATCCAGGACAACCGATGAACAGCAGGCTCGCCGGTCAATGCAGTTTGGTCGAAACGGAAAAACCTTCGTCTTGTCGTTTGCGTATGAACCTGACCTGATCCGCCAGATCAATGCGGTGGTCCCCCAAGCCCGATGGTCAGCGCCTGCCGATGCCGCCAAGCCCGGTCAGCAAATCACCCCACGAATACTGGCGGGGCTTGATCTGTGCCAGTACACCCTGCCGATTACCCTGGATAACGCAGCCGGGCTTCGTCGTGTACTTCGCCAATTCCGGTTTTCCAGCACCAAAACAGTCCTGGCAACCTTTACAGAAGCCCTTCGCCAACCGATCCACTCAATACCGGTACCGGTGAATAGCCTCCAGCCAGACACCCTGAACGTCTTTGCCCAGAGCGTATCAAACGAACCAGCACAGACGCCCGTCGCAACAAAGTCTTCGGTCACCGGGCCTCCACTGCCCAAGGCACCGATTACCCTGATCCGGGATTCCCTAACCGGTCGCGTTCAGGCACTGAGAACCCACACGCCCCGTGACCCTGAAAACCCGACTCGACTGGCAACCGGCTGCAAATCTGAGGGCCTTTACGATACCGTTATGAACGCGCCCGGGGCCCGATGGATCAAGCAAATCAAGGGCACACCCAAGAAGCCTGGGCGAGACGGCCATTTCCGTATCCCAATCACACTGGTCACGCCAGCGCTAATAAAGACGCTGCATCAGCAGTATGGGCTCACATTGGACACCGAGTCCGATAAGAACGGGAAAGCGCCGGCGCGACTTATAGCTGAGGAAGTGGACCGGCTGCGACGCAACATTCGACTGTCAATGGCCGACCAGATGGAACTTCGGTTACCGGTTCCAAACGGGAAAGAATACCTGCCCTACCAGAAGGCCGGCATCGCCTATGCACTGAGAGCGGGCAACGCCCTAATTGCTGACGAGCCAGGACTGGGTAAAACAATACAAGCGGTAGGGGTATCCAATGCTCTCAAGCAGGCCAGACGCATACTGGTCATTCCACCAGCCTCCTTGAAGACCAACTGGCAACGGGAATGGGAGAGTTGGTGTACCAAGGGGCTGAAAGTTACTCGCGTTCTCAGCGACGCCGCCGACGCCTGGCCATCGATGAACCCGGATGCCCCGGATGCCACTAATGTAGTGGTGGTGAACTTTGATCTGATCGAGGCGCATCAGGCACAGATCAATCGTCAGGTGTGGGACATACTCATTGTCGACGAAGCCCACGCCCTCAAGAACCAGGACGCCAGACGCACCAAAGCCGTTCTGGGCTCCGGTACCGGGCGCAACCACAAACCGGGAATCCCGGCCAAGCGAACCTTACTGCTAACCGGCACACCGATTCTCAATCGCCCCTGCGGAAATCTGGCCGCTGGCCCACGCTCTGGATCCTAACTACTTTTCCGATCGGTTTGCTTTTGAACGGCGTTACTGTAACGGCCACCAGACCCAATACGGATGGAACGCCCGGGGCGCCTCCAACCTGAGTGAACTGCAGCGCGAGCTTCGGTCCCGAATCATGGTTCGTCGACAGAAGCGCCACGTCCTCAAGGATCTGCCACCGAAGACCCGCCAGCTCATTGAG
>Ga0307936_1001229_pt1 | contig 12941 bp, 9 predicted proteins | sample OrgLakmetagenom1_FD_201839 | JGI IMG/M metagenome (GOLD analysis project Ga0307936, IMG submission 201839) | Saline water microbial communities from Organic Lake, Antarctica - #1 | ecosystem: Environmental > Aquatic > Non-marine Saline and Alkaline > Saline | place: Antarctica: Organic Lake... | reverse complement strand
TGTTCGCCATGCTGTCGGTCAACATGGGGCTCGAGGCATGGTTTTCGGATCGTGTGGGCCGGGTGGTCGACAATTCCGTCGCCGCCGCACAGGCCTATGAAGAGGAACACCGCCGCGATCTGGTGACCGACGCGCGCGCGCTGGCGCAGGTGATCAACGCCAACAAGCGCGCCATGGTGTTCATGGATGATGGCAGCATTCGGCAGGTCCTGTCCTCGGGGCAGCGCGAGGTCCAGCGCGGTCTGCGCGAGGCCTTCGTGATCGACGGCGCCGGCGAGATCCGGGCGCGGGGCGAACGCAGTTACCTCTTCGATTTCGAACAACCCACAGCGGCGCAGATCCGCGAGGCGCAGGCCGAGGGTGTGGTCGTCATCCGCGACTGGGACAATGACGAGTTCCGCGCGCTGATGCCGCTGGAGGCGTTCGCCGACCGCCTGCTTTACATCAGCCGCAACGTGGACGGGGCGATCCTCAGCCTGCTGGACGAGACGCAGGAAACCGCGCGGTTCTACGAGCAACGCGAGAGCGAGCGCGGCCGGGTTCTGTTCGAGTTCGGGCTTTTGTACCTCGGCTTTGCGGTGATCCTGATCCTTGCCGCGATCTGGCTGGGCATGTGGTTCGCCGAGCGTCTGTCGCGCCCTGTCGGGCGGCTGACCAGTGCCGCGCAGCGCGTGGGCGAGGGCGATCTGGACACCCAGGTCCGCGAGGAGGAGGGCGACGACGAGATCGCGCAGCTCAGCACCTATTTCAACCAGATGACCCGCCAGTTGAAGGGCCAGCGCGAGCGGCTTTTGGCCAACACCCAACAGATCGAACGCCGCCGCCGGCTGTTCGATTCGGTTCTGGGGTCGGTCTCGTCGGGGGTCGTGGGGCTGGATGCCAAGGGCCGCGTCACCTTCGTCAATCGCGCCGCCGAGCGGTTGCTCGACTGGCAGGAGGATCAGCAATCTCTGTCGCTGAGCGTGGCGGTCCCGGAATTCGCCCCGCTTTTCGACCGCTTGCGCACCGCGCCCGGCGGCTTCGTTCAGGAAGAGATCAAGGTCAGCCGTGGCCCGCGCGCCGAGAACCTGCTGGTGCGCATGTCCACGCGGGCCGGCGAGAAGGGCCGGCGCGAGGGCTATGTGGTGGCCTTCGACGATGTCACCGATCTGGTCACCGCACAGCGCATGGCCGCCTGGGGTGACGTCGCCCGCCGCATCGCGCATGAGATCAAGAACCCGCTGACCCCCATTCAGCTGAGCGCCGAACGCATCAAGCGCAAGTTCGGGCGGCTGCTGGAGCCCGCCGATGCCGCGAGCCTGGAGCAACTGACCGATGTGGTGGTCCGCCAGACGACCGATCTGCGGCGCATCGTCGACGAGTTCTCGAAATTCGCCCGCATGCCGGAACCGCAGACAGCAGCGCTGAGCCTCAGGGATGTGCTGCGCGAGGCGGCCGTGCTGCAGGAAAGCGGCCAGCCCGACGTGCGTTTCGAGCTGGATCTGACCGAGGCGCCGCTGCGCGCCGATATCGACGCCGCGATGATCGGTCAGGCGCTGACCAACCTGATCAAGAACGCGGGCGAGGCGATCGAGAGCCTGCGCGAGGCCGGCGCGCCCGAGGGGCACGCGCCGGTGATCCGCATCGAAAGCGCGGGTGAAGGCGACTGGGCCGTGATCCGCATCAGCGATAACGGCATCGGCCTGCCGGATGATCGCGGGCGGCTGTTCGAGCCGTACGTGACGACGCGCGACAAGGGCACCGGCCTTGGCCTGCCGATCGTCAAGAAGATCATCGAGGAGCATGGCGGCACGCTGGTGCTGGAGGATGCCGAACCTTTCGCGACGGGGGCGCATCGCGGGGCCTGCGCGGTGGTGCGCCTGCCGCTGCTGGCCGTGCAGATCGACGAGACAAGGACCGAAAAGGCCGTATGAGGGACCCATGAGTGATATTCTGATTGTCGACGACGAACGCGATATCCGGGAGCTGATTTCCGATATCCTCGAGGACGAGGGCTATGTCACCCGGCGCGCCGGCGATTCGGATGCGGCGATGTCGGCGATCGCCGCCGAGCCGCCGGGTCTGCTGATCCTCGATATCTGGCTTAAGGACAGCCGGATGGACGGGATCGACATCCTCAAGACCGTCAAGCGCGACTACCCGGATGTGCCGGTGGTGATCATCTCCGGCCACGGCAATATCGAGATCGCCGTCGCGGCGATCAAGCAGGGGGCGTACGACTTCATCGAAAAGCCGTTCAACATCGACCAGCTGATGGTGGTGATCCGGCGCGGCATGGAAACCAGCCGCCTGCGCCGCGAGAACCAGGCGCTGCGCCGGCGCGAGACGGCCCCCGCCGACATGCTGGGCGAAAGCCCGCCTTTCCGCATCCTGCTGGGCAATCTCGACAAGGTCACGCGCTCCAACGGGCGGGTGCTGCTGTCGGGCCCCGCCGGATCGGGCAAGGAGCTGGCCGCGCGCTACATCCATGCCAATTCCAACCGCTCGGGCGGCCCCTTCGTCAGCGTCGCCTGTGCGACGATCGCCGCCGACCGGATGGAAGAGGTGCTGTTCGGCACCGAGACGCCCGACACGGGCGTGACCGCCGGCCTGCTGGAAGAGGCCGATGGCGGGATGATCTATTTTGACGAGGTCGCCGATCTGCCGCCGGGCACGCAATCCAAGATCCTGCGCGTGCTGGTCGACCAGACCTTCCTGCGCGTGGGCGGCAGCGCCAAGATCAAGGTCGATCTGCGGGTCCTGTCCTCGACCAGCCGCGATCTGGAGTCCGAGATCGCCGCAGGCCGCTTTCGCCGCGAGCTTTATCACCGGCTCAACGTGGTGCCGGTCGCGGTGCCGAGCCTCGAGGCGCGGCGCGAGGACATCCCGGCGCTGGCCGCGCATTTCATCGAGGTGTTCCACCGCACGCAAGGCCTGCCGCAGCGGCCCCTGAGCGACGAGGCGGCGGCGCTGTTGCAGACCATGCACTGGCCCGGCAACGTGCGCCAGTTGCGCAACATGGTGGAGCGTGTGCTGATCCTCGGCGAGGGCAATGCGCCGATATCCGCCGCCGAGCTGCCGGGCGAGACCGGGCCACCGGGTGAGGAGGGGCGCGTCATCCTGTCGGGCACAATCGCCACCATGCCGCTGCGCGATGCGCGCGAAGCGTTCGAGCGTGAATACCTGCTGACCCAGATCAACCGCTTTGGCGGCAATATCAGCCGCACGGCGGAATTCGTCGGCATGGAGCGCAGCGCGCTGCACCGCAAGCTGAAATCGCTCGGTGTCGTGACCGGCGCGAAAGGCGGTCTGCGCGACGAGGCCGACGGCGACGCGACGCATTCCATGAGATAGCCGGCCGCGCGTGCCGCCAGCATTGACTTGGCCCCGGCCTTGCGGCACTCACCGGCTTTCACCTTCGAGGACACGACCATGATCCCGACGATCCTGCCGACGTACAACCGCGCACCGCTTTCCTTCGTGAAGGGCGAGGGCAGCTGGCTGATCGAGGCGGACGGGCGACGCTTTCTGGATCTCGGGGCCGGGATCGCGGTCAACGTGCTGGGCCATGCGCATCCCGATCTGGTCACGGCGCTGACGGATCAGGCCGGCGCGCTGTGGCATACCTCCAACCTCTACGAGGTACCCCGGCAGCAGGAACTGGCCGACCGGCTGGTCGAGGCCAGTTTCGCCGACACGGTGTTTTTCACCAATTCCGGGACCGAGTCCTGCGAGCTGGCGGTGAAGATGGCGCGCAAGCATTTCTTCGATCAGGGCCAGCCCGAGCGCACCGGCATCATCGCCTTCGAGGGCGCGTTTCACGGCCGCTCCACCGCCGCGATCGCCGCCGCCGGATCGGAAAAGATGACCCAAGGATTCGGGCCGCTGATGCCCGGTTTCCGCCACGTGCCGTGGGGCGATCACGACGCGCTGCACGCCGCCATCGACGACACCACCGCCGCCATCCTGATCGAGCCGGTGCAGGGCGAGGGCGGAATCCGGCCGCTGCCCGATCAGTGCCTGAAGGGGCTGAGGGCGCTCTGCGACGAGAAGGGCATCCTGTTGATCCTCGACGAGGTGCAATGCGGCATGGGGCGCACGGGGCGGCTCTTCGCGCATGAATGGGCCGGTGTGACGCCCGATATCATGATGGTCGCCAAGGGCATCGGCGGCGGGTTCCCCCTGGGCGCGGTATTGGCCACCGAACACGCGGCCCGCGCCATGACGGCCGGCACGCATGGCTCGACCTATGGCGGCAATCCTCTGGGCTGTGCCGTCGGCTGTGCGGTGATGCGCCATGTGGCCGATCCCGCTTTTCTGGCCGAGGTCACGCGCAAATCCGCGCTGTTGCGGCAAAAGCTCGAAGGGCTGGTCGCTGCCCATCCCGACATCTTCGCGGGCGTGCGCGGCGTGGGTCTGATGCTGGGGCTGGAATGCCGGGTGCCCAACACGGATGTGGCGCGCGCGGGCTTTGCGGCGCAGGTAATTACGGTGCCGGCCTCCGACAATGTGCTGCGCCTGCTGCCGCCGCTCAACATCACCGACGACGAGATCGCCGAGGCCCTGACCCGTCTCGATACCGCTGCCGCCCAGCTCGAGATCGCTTGATTTCTTCTTGGCGGAAATACCCCGGGGGTGTGGGGGCTGGCCCCCACTCAAACCTGCGTGTGGGGGCTGGCCCCCACCCGATTACCTGACAAAAGCGAACCTTGACATGATGCATTTCCTCGATATCCACACCACACCGGCGGTCGAACTGCGGGCGATCATCGATCAGGCGCTGGCCATGAAGACGGCGCGGGGCGATTGTCCGCGCGGTACGCCCGATGCCGAACAGCCGCTCGCGGGCCGCGTGGTCGCGCTGATCTTCGAGAAGCCGTCGACGCGCACGCGGGTCTCGTTCGACGTGGGCGTGCGGCAGATGGGCGGCGAGACGCTGGTGCTGTCGGGCACCGACATGCAGCTTGGCCATGGCGAGACCATCGCCGACACTGCCCGCGTGATGAGCCGCTATGTCGATCTGATCATGCTGCGCACCTTCGATGAGGCGGTGCTGCAGGAAATGGCCGATCACGCCTCCGTGCCGGTGATCAACGGGCTGACCGATCGCAGCCATCCCTGCCAGATCATGGCCGATATCCTCACCTTCGAGGAGCATCGCGGCCCGATCGCGGGCCGCAAGGTGGTCTGGTCCGGCGACGGCAACAATGTCTGTGCCTCGTTCCTGCATGCCGCCGCGCAGTTCGGGTTCGACCTGACCTTCACCGGGCCGGTGCAACTGGACCCCGAGCCGGAATTCGTCGGGCTGGCGCGCAAGGCCGGTGCCACGATCACCATCGAGCGTGACCCTGCCCGGGCCGTCGAGGGTGCCGATCTGGTGGTCACCGACACATGGGTGTCGATGCATGACAGCCAGTCCACCAAGGAGCGGCGCCACAACATGCTGCGCCCCTATCAGGTCGACGCGGCGCTGATGGCCAAGGCCAAGCCGGATGCGATCTTCATGCATTGCCTGCCGGCGCATCGCGGCGAAGAGGTGACGTCGGAGGTCATGGACGGCCCGTCTTCGGTGATTTTCGACGAGGCCGAGAACCGCCTGCATGTGCAGAAGGCGATCATGCGCCGCGCCCTCGGGGTGTGACCCCGCCGGATCGCTTGCAATCGGTGCGCGTTGCGGCATAACTGGTAGCAGTCGTGTTAGCGGTAGCAGGGGACGATGGCACAGGCGCGGATCGGCGTTTACGGGCTCGGCACGATGGGCGGCGCGCTGGCGCTCAACATGGCCGAGCGTGGCATCGACGTGGCCGTGAGCAACCGCGAGCCGGACTGGATCGCGCCCTTCAAGGCAGGGGCAGGCGCTCTGGCGGCGCGCATACATCCCTTCGAAGCCCTGAATGACTTCGTGGCCGCGCTGGAGGTGCCGCGCGTCATTCTGTTCATGATCCCGTCGGGCGCGCCGATGGAGGCGATGCTCGGGGCGGTGACGCCGCTGCTCGCGCCCGGCGATATCGTGATCGATGGCGGCAATGCCGATTTTCACGACACCCGCCGCCGCGCCGCCGAACTGGCGGCACAGGATCTGCATTTCATCGGCCTCGGCGTCTCGGGGGGCGAGGCGGGGGCACGCCACGGCCCCTCGATGATGGTCGGCGGCAGCGATCACGGCTGGCACGCGGTGCGCCCCATCCTGACCGCCACCGCCGCCCGGCACGAGGGCGCGCCTTGCGTGGCGCATCTGGGCCCCGACGGGGCGGGGCATTTCGTCAAGACGGTACATAACGGCATCGAATATGCCGACATGCAGATCATCGCCGAGATCTACGGCCTGTTGCGCAAGGGGGCCGCGATGCCGCCCGCCGAGATCGCCGCGGTGTTCGCGCGGTGGAACGAAGGCCCGCTGCGATCCTATCTGGTCGAGATCACCGCGGGGCTGCTGGGATATCTCGACCCCGAGACCGGCCATCCGATGGTCGATGTCATCACCGATGCCGCCGGGCAGAAGGGCACCGGCCGCTGGACCGTGATCGAGGCCTTGCGGCTGGGGCAGTCGGCGAGCGTGATCGAGGCCGCCGTTGGGGCGCGTGGCTGGTCGTCGGAAAAGCCCGTGCGGCAGGCGGCGGAGGCCTGTCTTGGTGGGGCGCTCGGGGCGGTCGACCTGCCCGAAGAGACGCTGGCCGAGGCGTTCCTTGCGGCACGCCTTCTGGCGCATGCGCAGGGCTTTCGCGTGCTGGCGGCGGCCTCGACGGAGTACGGCTGGGCGCTCGATCCGGCGACCATCGCGCGGATCTGGCGGGCGGGCTGCATCATCCGCTCGGCGCTTCTGGATGAGATTGCCGCGGCGTTCGACGCGGACCCGCCGCGGGGCCAGCTGATACTGGCGCCCGGTCCGGCAAAGATCCTTGCCCGTACCATCCCCGCATTGCGCCAGGTGGTGGGGGCCGCGATCGCGGCGGGGCATCCGGTGCCCGCACTGGCCGCCGGGCTTGGCTGGCATGACACGATGCGACAGGGCCACGGCACCGCCAACCTGATCCAGGCGCAGCGCGACATGTTCGGGCGTCACGGCTTCGCGCGGCTCGGGCAGGCGGGGGTGCATCACGGCCCCTGGTGGGATTGACCTGCGGAACTGATCGCGCCGGTTTTTTTTCGAGTATTTCCGGCAAGATGAAGCGGGTATCGCGCAAGGTCTTGCCGGTGCCGAAGGTGGCGCCGCGATCCCGTGGGGCCGATACGCGGGGCGGGATGCCTATCGGCATGACTCTGCATGTCGGTCCTTTTGATTCGCGACCCGAATGCCTATACTTGGAAAGTCATTGAAGGGGATCCGCGTGATACGACCGATTTTCAGCCTTCTCGGCACTGTCTTCAGTCTGATCACCCTTGCCGTGGTGATCGTCGGGCTGAGTATCGGTGCGGTCCTGCATATCTACGGCAATGACCTGCCCAGCCACGAGTCGCTGGCCAATTACACCCCGCCGACGATCAGCCGCATCTATTCGGGCGAGGGACGGATCATCGACGAGTTCGCCCGCGAACGGCGTCTGTTCACCCCGGCCGAGGATGTTCCCGATCTGGTCAAGCAGGCCTTCATCAGCGCCGAGGACAAGAATTTCTATTCGCATGGCGGCTTTGACGCGCTCGGCATCGCCTCGGCGATTTATGACGCGGTCAAGTCGCGCGGGCAGGATGTGCGCGGCGCCTCGACCATCACCCAGCAGGTGATGAAGAATTTCCTGCTGTCGGGCGATCGCCAGATCGAGCGCAAGATCAAGGAGATCATTCTCGCCACGCGGATCGAGGGAACGCTGAGCAAGGAAAAGATCCTCGAGCTTTATCTCAACGAGATCTATCTGGGGCAGAACAGCTATGGCGTGACCGCCGCGGCGCAAACCTACTTCAATGAGACCCTGGGCGAACTGAAGCCGCACGAGGCGGCGACGCTGGCCGCGATGCCGAAGGCCCCGAGCGATTACCATCCCGTCCGTGAAAAGGAGCGCCTGCTGGCACGTCGCAATTACGTGCTGCGGCAGATGCGCGAAAACGGGTATCTCGACGAGGACGCCTTTCGCGCCGAGCGCGCCGCGCCGCTGCGCACGGTCCAGAACGGGGATTTCGAGCCGTTCAGCGCCGATCTGCCGCCGCGCAGCTATTTCACCGACGAGATCCGCCGGCAACTGAGCGAGGATTTCGGCGAGGGCGAGTTCTTCACCGGTGGCCTGTCGGTGCGCGCCACCGTCGATCCCGAGATGCAGGATGATGCCGAGCGCGCGCTGCAGCGCCAGCTCGAGCGCTACGACCGCGATCGGGGCCGGTGGCGCGGCACGGGGCTGGAACTGCCCGGGGAGGCGCTGGCCTCGGAAGAGGCGTGGCGCGCGGCCCTGGGCGATCTGCGCGTGCCGCGCGATATCGCGCTGGACGGCACCTGGTACCCGGCGGTGGTGCTGGAGACCGGCGACCAGGTGATGCGCGTCGGCATCGAGGGGGTCGAGGGCGTGCAGGAGGTGCCGCGCGAGGATATCGCGTGGTTGCCGCGCGATTTCCACGACACGTTCGATCCGGGCGACGTGGTGCATGTGCGCCGCATGACCGAGGACGCGAGCGGTGATTTCATCCGCTGGACGCTGCGGCAGGTGCCCGAGGTTCAGGGCGGTTTCATGGCGATGGATGTCAATACCGGCCGCGTGATCGCCATGCAGGGCGGCTTTTCCTATCAGCATTCGGTGTTCAACCGCGCCACGCAGGCGATGCGGCAGCCGGGATCCTCGTTCAAGCCGTTCGTATATGCCGCGGCCCTCGACAGCGGCTATTCCCCGGCCACGATCGTGATCGACGCGCCGATCGAGGTGAACACGCCGCAGGGCTTGTGGCGCCCGCGCAATTCCTCGAACAAGTATTACGGCCCGACGCCGCTGCGCACCGGGATCGAGCAGTCGCGCAACCTGATGACCATCCGCCTCGCGCAGGAGGTCGGCATGGATGTCGTCGCCGATTACGCCGAACGCTTCGGCGTCTATGACAACATGGGCACCTATCTGGCCAATGCGCTCGGCTCCGAGGAGACGACGCTGTTCGACATGGTTGCGGCTTATGCGATGTTCGCCAATGGCGGCGAGCGGGTGCATCCCAGCCTCGTGGACCGGGTGCAGGACCGGTACGGCAAGACCATCTACCGGCAGGATCAGCGGACCTGCGTCGATTGCGACGATCCCGGAATCGCGCGCAATTTCGGTCCGCGCATCACGTCGGATCGCGAGCGGGTGATGAATGCCGTCACCGCCTATCAGCTGACCTCGATGCTGAAGGGTGTGGTGGATAACGGCACCGCGTCGGGCGCCATCAACCTGACGGTGCCCGTCGCGGGCAAGACCGGCACCACCAACGACGCCCGCGACGTGTGGTTCATCGGCTTCACCAGCAATATCGTCGCCGGCTGCTATATCGGCCACGATCAGCCGCGCGGTCTGGGGCGGTCGGCCTATGGCTCGTCCATGTGTGGCCCGGTGTTTCAGGAATTCATGACCGAGGCCGTCGCGAAATATGGCGGCGCGGCCTTCGAGATCCCGCCCGGCGGACGCTTCATCAAGATCGACCGGGTGACCGGCGCGCGTCTGGCTGACGATGCCGAGGGCGCCAATGTCGTGGCGGAATATTTCCGCGATGGCGAGGCGCCGGTCTTTGGCGTGATGTTCGATGGCGGCTTTGCCATGGGCGACGATCTGGAGCTTTACGGCTCCGACGAACAGGTGCGGGACGTCACCACATCCTCGGGCGGGACAGGTCAGGTGGGTGGCAATTCCAGCTTCGGGTCGATGAGTTCGGGCGGGCTCTACTGAGCCACGGACAGGGCAGGCGGCCGCGCGGGCGATCTTGCCCGTGCCGGCGTGCTGCGCTATCACACCCTCTCAAGCCGACAGGATGGAAATCATGCGCGCCGACCCCGAGAACCTTGTTGCCGAGATCGAAAAATCGCTGGATCTGCTGCGCCAGCGTCTGGGATGGGAGACGGCGCATCACCGGCTGGAGGAATTCGACGCGCGGGTCGAGGATCCGACGCTCTGGGATGATCCGGCGGCCGCCCAGAAGCTGATGCGCGAGCGGCAGGCGCTGGTCGATTCGCTGGAGACCCATGACCGGATCAAGCAGGAGCTTGACGATCTGACCGGCCTGATCGAGATGGGCGAGGCCGAGGGCGACGAAGAGGTGGTGTCCGAGGCCGTTGAGAACCTGCAATCGCTGTCAAAGGTGGCCGCGGCGCGGGAACTTGAGGCGCTGCTGGATGGCGAGGCCGACGCCAATGACACCTTCATCGAGATCAATGCCGGCGCGGGTGGCACCGAAAGCTGTGACTGGGCGTCGATGCTGGCGCGGATGTATGTCCGGTGGGCCGAGAAACGCGGCTACACGGTGGAATTGCAATCGGAAAGCGATGGCGAGGGCGCGGGCATCAAGTCTGCGGCCTACAAGATCTCGGGGCGCAACGCCTATGGCTGGTTGAAATCGGAATCCGGCGTGCACCGCCTCGTGCGGATCTCGCCGTTTGATTCAGCGGCCAAGCGTCACACGTCGTTTTCCTCGGTCTGGGTCTATCCGGTGGTGGATGACGCCGTCGATGTGGAGGTCAATCCCGCCGATATACGGATCGACACCTATCGCAGTTCCGGGGCCGGCGGGCAGCATGTCAACACCACCGATTCGGCGGTGCGGATCACCCATGTTCCGACCGGGATCGTCGTGACCTCGTCGCAGAAATCCCAGCACCAGAACCGCGACATCGCCATGAAGGCGCTGAAATCGCGGCTTTATCAGCAGGAAATGGACCGTCGCAACGCGGCGATCAACGACGCGCATGACGCCAAGGGCGACGCCGGCTGGGGCAATCAGATCCGGTCCTATGTGCTGCAGCCCTACCAGATGGTGAAGGATCTGCGCACCGGGGTGGAAACCTCGGATACCAAGGGGGTTCTGGACGGCGATCTCGATGCGTTCATGGCCGCCACGCTGGCGCAGAATGTCAGCGGCAAGAGCCGGGCCGAGGCGCAGGGCGACGATTGACCCCGATCGCGGGGCGGGCATAGGGTGAAGACCGGTTATCGTGCGTGATCGTGACGGCGTGGCGGTTTGGTGCTTTTAACTTTCGTGTGGAGTCATTAGATCCCACAGAGACAACTCCGAAGACGTCACAAGGTCTTCGAGACAGGGAGAAACAGACATGCTGAACAATATCGGCCTTCCCGGCCTTCTGCTCATCGCCGTGGTGGTGCTGGTGCTTTTCGGACGCGGCAAGATCTCGTCGCTCATGGGCGAGGTCGGCAAGGGGATCACGTCCTTCAAGAAGGGTGTCTCGGAAGGCACCAAGGAACTCGACGAGGCCTCCAAGGAGGACGAAAGTGACGAGACCGTCCGCGACGTGACGCCCAAAGACCGCGACGTCACCCCCAAAGACGAAAAAGACAAGGTCTGATCGGTAAATGCTGGACCTCGGCTGGACGGAGCTTCTGCTCATAGGCATCGTGGCGCTGATCGTTGTCGGACCCAAGGATCTGCCCGGAATGTTCCAGGCCGTGGGAAAGTTCGTGGGCAAGGCCAAGGGCATGGCGCGCGATTTCAGCCGTGCGATGAACGATGCCGCCGACCAATCCGGCGTCAGCGATATCCAGAAAAGCTTCAAGGCGGCGTCCAACCCGATGAAATCGGCGATGGACGAGGTCCGCAAGACCACCGAGGATGCGACCCGCGACGTCAAGGCGGACGATAAGCCGCTTAGTGAAGAGCGACAGGCGCAGGCCGACAAGATCCGCGAAAAGGCCGGCGAGATGGCCACCAAGCGCAAGACCGCGGAGGCCGAGACGCAGGCGGCACAGACGGATGCCGAGAGCACGCCCAAGGCCGGGGCCAAGAAGGCCGGGGCCGATGCCGAGAGCACGCCGAAGGCCAAACCCGCGAAAAAGCCGAAAGCTGCGAGCAAGTCCAAGGCCGCAGCCAAGCCAGGCCCCAAGGCTGAAGACAAGGCCGAGGACAAGACATGAGCACCCCCGACGAGATCGAGGATAGCAGCGCGCCGCTGATCGAGCATCTGGCGGAATTGCGCAACCGGCTGATCCATTCGGTCGTCGCGTTCATCATCGGCATGGTGATCTGCTTCACCGTGGCCACGCCGATCTTCAATTTCCTGACCGCCCCGCTTTGTCAGGTGCTGGCCGAGCGCGGGCAGGATTGCGACCTGATCTTCATCTCGCCGCAAGAGGGCTTTTTCGTCGCCATAAAGGTGTCGTTGCTGGGCGGGCTTTTTCTCGCCTTTCCCTATATCGCGAACCAGATGTGGCGATTCGTGGCACCGGGCCTGTACCGCTCGGAGAAGGGTGCGTTCCTGCCCTTCCTCGTGGCCTCGCCCTTCATGTTCTTTCTGGGGGCAGCGTTCGCCTTTTACGTGGTCACGCCGCTGGCCTATGACTTCTTTCTCGGCTTCCAGCAATTCGGCGGCGAGGGCGAGGCCGTCGAGGGCGGGCAGGGAGCCGCACCCCTGTCGGTGGTGTTCCAGGGCTCCGCGCAGGAATATCTCAACCTGACGATCAAGTTCATCGTCGCCTTCGGCCTGTGCTTTCAGTTGCCGGTGCTTCTGACGCTGATGGGCAAGACCGGGCTGGTCAGCGCCGAAGGCCTCAAGCGCGTGCGCAAATACGCGATGGTGGGCATTCTGGTGCTGGCCGCGTTGGTGACGCCGCCCGACGTGATCACCCAGGTGATCCTGTTCGTCACGGTCTACGGGCTTTACGAGGTGTCGATCTGGCTGGTGGCCCGCGTCGAGAGGAAGCGCGAGGCGGAGCTGCGCGCCCAAGGTCTGTGGTTCGACGATGATGACGAGGACGAGGCGGCGTTCGATGCGGGCGATGACGGGGAAGATCCGCTCGGGGCGCGTGACGACGGCAAGGGAAGGGACTGAATGACCGCCGACCCGATGGACC
>Ga0307936_1001221_pt1 | contig 12987 bp, 11 predicted proteins | sample OrgLakmetagenom1_FD_201839 | JGI IMG/M metagenome (GOLD analysis project Ga0307936, IMG submission 201839) | Saline water microbial communities from Organic Lake, Antarctica - #1 | ecosystem: Environmental > Aquatic > Non-marine Saline and Alkaline > Saline | place: Antarctica: Organic Lake... | reverse complement strand
TAGATAGTGTTTTGACCAAAGCCATACTATCTTCAAATAACTCAAAATTTTGAAACCACCAAGCATCAAACTCGTGAGATAGATGGTAGATTAATTTTGTGCGTAAACTAATTTCAATTTTTTCAATTACATCAAATAAGAGTAACCTAAGTTCAGCATCAAAATTATACAATGCTACAACATCTTTAAAATTGCTTTTAGCTTTAAAGATATGTTTTTCCTTATCTTCCTGCATGACGTACCAATACTCTCCTAAACGGTAGTAGCTGATATGTGATAAATATTTTTCGGCTAAATCAATATTAGATATATGCAAACCTCTGTCCTGAAGTTGTTTGATTTGCTCTTTTATGGTGAGTGGCTTTTTGCTAAACATAGATAGGCTTTGAAAAATTAGCAACACCGAATAGGTATAAAACAAAAGACACACCCTGGGACGCTGTTCTTGTGGGTAGCGTGGTGTGTACTGTTAGTGCAAAGGTAACAAATAAGTATATACTTACAAAATGCTTAACCATATTTAATTTTTTAGCTTACTTTAATTTACTATGCACTTTTTTCCATACTGGCCATAGCACATTATAAAAGTGTTTCATATTATCGCAATACCATTTTATGATATTTTCTCGATCCTCTTGCAGGCTATTTAAGCCTGGACTGGTTTTTACTTCTAATTTAATTCTCGATGCTTTTTTGCCTTCCAATCTTTGGAAAACAATGTCTGGAATATGCGTTCTTAATTGGTCTTCGTGTTGTATCATCGTATCAATATATTCTTTTTCAGAATCGTTTGAAAAATACAATTCCACCCTAAAACTATTTCTGCCAATACAGAAACAAAATTTACCAGCGTGTTTCCAAAACCCTATGGAATAGTGACTCTTTGCACTTACATTATCTAAATAATCAAGGTTTTTTAAAACTAATTGACGTTTTAAATCTGTCCAAAAATCTATTAAAATCGCATTGGACTCTTTTACACGCTTACTTATACCTTTATCTTCTTTTTCCTTTTGTTTTGCATCAATAATATACTGTGTAGTTTCAGGTATAGGTATTATTTGTTCGATTTGAAGAAACTCATCATTATCAAATAGATAAGGGGTAACTCTAAAGCACTGAATATTTATATCATGGTCTAACAGCCACAAAACAGTCGATGTTACTTCTTTTCTGTAGTTATTGGCTATAAAAATAAGTTTTTGGTCGTTGGCATTAAGTAACAATTCTGAATCATCTTCACGTCCTAGAAATTCGAGAATATTTTCTTTGGCATTCTGTTCGCTATCGATTTGGTTTAGATATTCTTGATAAATTCTAATGATTTGAGTTGTGGTTAAAGTAGAACAATAGGATGCATATTTTAATGCTTGCCATACTACATCTCGTCCCGAATCATCCAATTTATTTTCTATAATGACTAAATCTCCTGTTTTATCGATAGCCAATAAGTCGAGCCTTTCGTTTGTATCATTAAATCCCTGAAATTCTTTCTGTATGATTAAATATTCGTCTCCAAGTACTTCTGGGTTGTTGGCAATCCATTCTTGCAAATGGTAACGCTCTGTGTAGCCCAAATCTTTAAATAAGGATTTTTCTAATCGTTGTATATTATTTTTTTCTCTGTTTATTTTGTACATATTTCTTTACTTAAATTTTCTAAAGGCTTGAATAAGCTGATATATACCGAAACCTAATGATAGTTTAGCAATGAAAACTGTAATATAAAATATATTACTTCGACCTTTATTCAATAAATCAAAGTCTGTTAAATTGATTAAACTTACAAAATTCTTTACTTCATTTAATCGATAACTTTCCGATATACTTAGTATCAAGTGAAAAATTAAAGCCACGATTAAAGTAAAAGCCAAACCATATAACCAACTTGTTTTAAAGTTGTTTGAATATTTATTGAGTTTTAATATTATATAATCACTAAGTAGAATTTTAAAAGTCTTAATGACATTATCTTCAAAAATAGCTTCTATATTTTTCTCTTCTAAAAAAGCTTGTTTTTCTAATTTCAAATATTTCTCTGCTGCAATAGGATTGTTTTGTTGAATAAGTTGATTTTTTATTATCCTGAATGTCTCACGTTTATTTTGATAAGGAATATCACCATCTAGGTTAATCGAATCATAGTAATTTCCATGACTAAGTTTTTTAGATTTATAATTGTTTAAATCTGTTTCAAAAAAAGTAAGATTTCCTTCAACTATGCTTTGGGATAAATCTAATCCCTTTTTGAAAATAGTTTGATTAAAAATTCCAGATTTTTTAAATAATACATATGTAAAAAGAGTGTTTTCTTTGAATGTAGCAGAAGAAAAAACTACTGTACCCAAAAAATCTGTTCTTTGAAAAATAATTTTCTGATGAAATGTGGTGCCATAAAAATCTGCTAAATTCCCAAAAGTTGTATTTGTAAAATCTACGTTGTATAAATCACAATTATGAAACCTTACTTTTCCCTTATTATCAGCATCATCTTTACTTTCAAAATTACTATTTTCAAAATCCAAAAGATCCATTTTACAACTTTTGAAGGTTAGGTTTGAATTATGGGATTTACCTACTAGCTTAAATTTTGGAAATGTGCATCGCTCAAAGTGTTTAGAATTTTTATTTAATATTTCAACAGTTTTCAAAAATTCGCAGTCCAAAAAAGAAGTAGGTATAAATAAGTGTCTATATTTAACTTCAATCTTATCTTTATATTCATCTGGAAAGGGAATTTTAATGTCAAAATCTATAATTAATTTAGATATTATAGCTTGAGATAAAGTCAACCCCTTTTCATTACCATCATCATCAATAATTTTATGATGACTTATTTTTGATTTCCATACATCTAATATTTCATCATAACTTTTTACAACTTTCTTAATCATACCTACACAAAAATTTGTTGCAACAAGCCTTTCTTAAACGTTCGCGTCTGTTGGAGCTGTTGTTGCGTTTGGTTTATTTTATCATCAATAGCAATTAAGAAATTTGCTAATTTGGTTTGTTCTTCGAGACAAGGATAATGAATAAACAGATCTTTTATGCCACTAAAATATAAGTGTACAATTGTAATACCTTGTGCTCTTGAGGCAATTGCTTTCTTCTTATAATTTGATAAATAGTAAGAGTAAAAAATATTGTTTATTGCCTTCTTTGATCTTAAAATAATTATATCTCCACCCAATCTTACCTCTGGTTTATTTAGAGCTGTAACGTTAGCTAGATCTATTCCAGTTGTTGTTGTTGATGAAGGTATTAACAAATCTCCAATTTTAGAAGGAATCCCTTCATTAGTATTTGTTTTACTATGAACTTCAGTTATAACTTCATTGTATCTAGTATAAAGTTCTCCATATAAAATACAGTCATGAATTCCATCATTTGTGATTTTGCTTTTGGATATTCCTTTACCTTTTCTATCTAAAAATATTTTGCCTAATTGCTTCTCCTCCCAATCAGAAAAATCACTCCCATCGTCCTGTTTAAACCGAATCTCCTGACTAAAAAGCTTTTGCATCAACCCTTTTTTATAAGTTTCTAAGGCTGTTATTTTTTGGGATAGCAAATCAATTTTTTTATCGACTTCCTGTAAAAAAGAGGCTATTTTTTGTTGTTCTATTAGTAAAGGAAAGGGTAATTTTATAGATGATAAAATATTCTGGCCAACGTTAAATCTTGTACTGCCACCTGACTTAGAAGTAATTTCCTTTCGCGCCATTGAAGATTTAAGTAAAAGATTTAAAAAAAAGGGTTCATATTCACCTATTTTTTTTCCTCGTATTACGAAACCTCCAAAAGTTGCTTTTTTCTCCTTATCTAAATAAACGTTAGCTTGCCCAACTTCATCTCTTGTTTCAGAACTTCTTTGAAAAAGAATATCCCCATACTGTACTGAGTTTTTTTCAAACACTTCTTTCGTAACATTTACTTCACCAATTATTTTATCATGAGTTATAAAATCATTTTCAATAATATCAAGGACATTAATAAACTTATATCCAAATCCATAGTCACTTTTTGAGGCATTTATACCATTTTTAAAATCCAAAAGACTATTTAGTCCAATTTCTTTCCAAACTCCTTCAAACTCTGGAAAACGTAATTTTGGCAAAAATTTATTTTCTTTTGTCATTTAAAATGGCGTTTCAATATTAAGTTCCTTACAAAACACAGCAATCTGTTTATCCGTTTCTTTCAGTTGTTGGTCTTGTTGCTTAAGCTGTTGGCTTACCGCTTCTAAATCAACAGGCTCTTCTTCTTCAAACGTATCTACATAGCGTGGTATGTTTAAATTATAGTCGTTTTCTTCCACTTCAGAAACGTTAGAAACGTAGGAATACTTATCTATCGTTTCTCTACGTTTGTATGTGTCTAATATTTTTTGAACATGGTCGTCGGTCAGGTAATTTTGGGTTTTAATTTTTTCAAATTCCTGAGAGGCATCTATAAACAGAATATCCTGGTCGTGTTGTCTGTGTTTTTTAAAGACCATAATACAGGTGGGTATGCTTGTGCCATAAAAAATATTGGCAGGTAAACCAATTACGGCATCCAAATAGTTTTTCTCTTTTATGATAAATTCACGAATATGACCTTCTGCCCCACTTCTAAATAATGCGCCATGTGGTAAAACCACAGCCATGGTACCTTGTTCGTCCAAATGATACAGCATGTGTTGCACAAAAGCATAGTCGGCTTTAGACTTTGGTGCGAGTTTGCCGTAATGGCTAAAACGTTCATCGCCCAAAAATAAATCGTTTGCAGACCAATTAGCCGAAAATGGAGGATTAGCAACAATGGCTTCAAACTTCTGGTCAAAATGCTGTGGCTTTTCGAGTGTATCTTCCTGGCGAATATCAAAACGTTTATAGTGCACGTCATGTAGGATCATGTTCATCCGTGCTAAATTATATGTGGTTCTATTAAGTTCCTGACCATAAAAATGGGCGACATTGGCTTCTTTAGCAACCCTAAGCAATAATGAGCTACTCCCACAAGTAGGATCATAAACCGATCTTATTTTGTCTTTATCCAGAGTGACCAATTTTGCCAAAACTTTAGACACCTGTTGTGGCGTGTAAAATTCGCCTGCCTTCTTCCCTGCTCCACTGGCAAATTGGGCAATCAAATATTCATACGCATCGCCTAAAACATCGCTTTCCGTATCCTGAAGTTTAAAATCTATCTTGTCCAAATGCGCTAAGACCTTTGCAATAAGTTTATTTCTGGCATCTACACTTTTCCCTAACTTGGTAGAGTTTAAGTCTAAATCTTCAAATAGGTTGCCAAAATCATCTTCAGATTCTGTTCCCATAGTGCTTTGCTCAATATTATTTAAGATACTGGTGAGATCTTCAATAATAAAATTGCTTTCATCTACAGCTTCGCTGTTGCCTCGTTTGGCAATTTCCGAGAATAATTCGTTGGGTTTTAAAAAATACCCCAGCTTCCCTAAAGCTTCTTCTTTTACCGCTTCGAGGTATTGAGCATCTTTGCCGTTGTTGGCATGTAAGTCCGTAAAACTGATGTTATCGGCTTTTAGAAGCTCATCAGCATACAAATGCATTTTTTCTGATAGGTATTTAAAAAATATAAAGCCTAAAATATAATCCCTAAACTCATCGGCATCCATTTTGCCTCTCAGCTCATTAGCAATATTCCAGAGTTGTGTTTCGAGTTGTTTCTTGTGATCTTCGGACATGTATTACTTAATTTTGGTTTATAAAAATAGGAAATGTTTATGTTTTGATGTAGTATTTACATCAGAATTGAAAAGAATAATTTTTGGAGCATACTTTTTACGATCAAATAGTCTGATAACTTAAGTAAGCTAAAATCATAATAAAGTTACTAACGTGCATAATCTAGCATAGTTAAGTTATGTTATTTTACATTTGCGTATGTTTAATCAATAAAATTTTAATATTATGTCAAAAGGTAATCAAACGCAAGCAGATTTAGATCACTATGCAAATTCAAACAATCCGAATAATGATGCATATCAAGATGATTTGGATAATCATGCGGATCAGCTAAATCCAAACAATGATAAATACCAAGGTGATTAATTCGATTTAGTGTAAATGTGAAAAAATTATGGCTATTTGCTATTTTTGTAAATAGCCTTTTTTAATATGAAAGAACTTTTTGACAAATTAGTCAGCTCAGGAGTAAATGAGCAAGATATGGCCTCCTTAGAAAATATTACAATACACCTTATGGGTGGTAATGAAAAAGCTGAAAATAGAATTGAGGAATTTAAAAAACAATCAGATTCTGCCGAAGATCTACTGGCATTAATCTTTAAGGAAGTCTGTTTTGACAGTTTAGCTGACCTATTTAAGAGCTTACAGAATTCAAATAATTTGAAAGATACTTTCAATATCATAGCAGAATTTGCAGAAGCTCATGCTAAAAATGACACATTTATAGAATCTATAAATTTGATAAGTGAATTACCATCTGATATTTCACAAAGCATAAAGTCTAATGCTATATCTAAATTAGGCTTAGATAAGGACAACTATATAGAAGAAATTCAAAAAAAATACCTCTATACGTCAAAAGAAAAAATAGCAGAAGAATTTGATGTCAACAAACGAACTCTAAACAAGTGGCTAAAGCACTTTTTTAAGGATAAATATGATGGTAAGAAAAAAATATATTTTAAAGATTACAAAGAAATATTTGAAACTTTAGTTGGCATTTCAATTTCTGGAGAAAAACAAGTAAATTTAGCTAAAATCAAGACACGTATTAAAAAGGGCATGAGTTATAATAAGTCGGACATATCTTATTTAACTACGTCAGATTTAAAAACCCAAAAAGACAATTTAAAAAACATTGAACCCTATAATTTTATGGATGTATTTCCATATTCTTTAGCTAAGATTTTTGTTGAAAAAATGGGTAGTGAAATTGAGTTTTAGTCATTAAAAAAAATGAAAGCCTACGAATTAATAATTTATCCAAAACATATGGTTGGTTTTTAATCTGTTTTGTTATGTAGAATGAATCGTCAATGCCACAAAGTAAAGATAAAAAGAGCTGTGTTTAAGAAACGTAGCGAAACGACTTATTACGCTTTGTAATTAGCCTTTTTTCTAATTATGAAACGAAAAAAACGAAAAAAAACGAAAAAAATTTATCTTTCGTTTCTGATCGTTTCCCTAATTTTAAATTTTTTCAGTAAGTAAACCAGAGCATCTTCCTCAGAAAAGTTTGTGGCTTGTTTTTGGGGTTTAATTTTATTTCTCTCTTACATACTTTGCACGTTTTACTCCTTTACTTATTTCGGTTCCATATGATTCTGGAATGCCAGCAGCATTAGCAATATCTTTCTTAGAATATCGATTTCCTAATATTTTATTAGCATACTTAATCCCAAAAAGGTGAATCATAGCAACTGAATCTCCATTTGGTGCAGTGCTGTACATTTCATTTAATTTTTCGCCTAAATCTTTTAATGTCATGATTTTTATTTTTTGTATGTTTCTGTTCCTAGCCATAAAAATACCTTAGATAATTACAAATCCAACAATTACATCGAATAAATTTTAAATTTCTCTTCGCAAATTACTTTTAAAAACGATAAAAACGTAAAAAATTTATCTTTCGTTTCTGATCGTTTCCCTAATTTTAAATTTTTTCAGTAAGTAAACCAGAGCATCTTCCTCAGAAAAGTTTGTGGCTTGTTTTTGGGGTTTAATCTTGCTTATTGAAAATTGGCTTTTCAGCATTTTGTAGAGCTTTATTTGCTCTTTAATTGGTAATGCCTTGGCGATAGTGTAAACGGTTTCTGCGGTCATTAGTGAAGGTCTAAAGCGTGTAATCTTGAATTTCAATGCATCGGAGAGCGTTCTAAAATAGGGTAGGAGCTATAAAATCTTGTTTATCGAGGAAAGCCTTATTAAAAGGGTGTGCTATAGTATTTTTCCACTTATGTAATGTCCAATTTGCCTAATATTTAATCTTTTACTAAACTTAATTTCAAAAACCCCGACACCACTTAACCAGATTTTGAAATCACTGTCTCCATCAAAAGTCCCAGCAGTTTCAATTGAAAAAGAGGAAATTTTAGAATATGGGAAAGTCCTAAATTCTCTTTTACTTCCAGTCAGTCCTTGGACGTCCATTGTTATAATTCTTTTATTTGTAAACCAAACTTTGTCCCTTGTATGTGAAAACACTGCATCTATTTTTTCATCTTCAATTAAAATTTGATTAATCATGCCAATGTTTGCACTTGGGTCTTCTTGTTTTGTAACACCAAAAGATACTAGTAGATCTATTTTCATAAGCTTTTTTTTTACAATTATAAACAAAAATATAAATAGATCATTGAAAAAAAGGATGATCGACTATTCGCTCAAATCGTTCTTTTGTAGATGCTTTAATGTATTTTAAAAAGGTTTTTTCTGATTTGTGTCCTGAAATCGTCATAATATCAATTACAGCAACGCCTGCTCTGTAAGCGTTAGTGCAGAAGCTTCTTCTTCCAGTGTGGTTTGAAACTTTCTCGTACATTTTATACGTTTCTACTGTTTCTTCACCCTTTATGGTTCTTTTTATTTCAATTTCTTCGTCCAATCCTGCTGCTTTCGCAATTTTTTTAATGTATTTATTTATTTTAGAATCAACTACTTTTTTTGGAAAGTCATTGCCATAGCTTTCTAAGATATTTTTAATTTTTTTTATAGGAATATATATTGGTCGTTTTGTTTTATTCATCTGTAGGCTAATAACCTCAGTAGGTTTATTTTTAATATCAATTGTAATTATATTTTTTTTTGTCAGCTTTATGGTGTCCGCTACTCTTAAGCCTGTATGACACTCAATTATAAAAAAATCTCGACACCTGGATAGATAATCTAAAGTCGGTTTCTTTTCCTTTTTTCCAAAGTACATATTGTCTTTGTTTGCAATTATTTTGGTTAAATCAACATTGGATATAGCTTTAATTTGATCTTGATTTAGATAGATATTTTCAACATCTTCCGAAGGTTTTGTAAATGCTTGTTTTTTAAAGTCAAGATTGGAGTGTAAGTCTCGTTCATAAGCATCATTCATGACCACTTTTAAGTTTTTGATTATTGTTCCCATGTAGTTCAGGGAGTATTCCAAATCTGTAAGATAATCTAAAAAGGCTGTATGAAAATCAAGGGTAATATCCTTAAATTGTAAAAATCCATAATGTTCTTGGAATTTTTCAATAGCTGTTTTGGAGTTTCTTATACTCCGTAAGGTGTCTTTTTTATAAGGTTTGTTTGTACTTGGTCTTGGATGCTTAGAATAATGATCAATAAACCAATTAAAATATGCTATAAATCTTGTTGGTTTTTTATTTTTAGATTTTCCTTTATTGAGTAAAGCTTCTGTAAAGTCACGCTTTATAATATCATTTGTGATATATGCATCACTGAAATTGTAGTCTCGAATAAGCTCCTGTGCTACGCCTTTCAATTCAAAAAGCTTGTTATTAATTTGTACTGCCTTTGGTTCTTCTTTTACAATTTTAATTTCTTTGTTTCTGCTATCCCAATTTTTACAATTTTCGACAGCATATCCAGTAGAATGTCTATATTTCTTTTTTCTACCATAATTAATGTTTAAAATTATTTTTGCACTTCTCGAGGAGTTTTTCCTAATACTTAAACTTATTGATGCCATAATGATTTATATTTTGTGTAGCCATTTGTGTCGCCCAAAGTTAAATCATTTCAAATTTAAAGCAAGCTAAAAATTAAAATAAGCTTGTTTATTTGTTATAATAGATTAAATATCAGCACTTAAATCTTATGTTTGGTTCTTTGTTGATTAAATTTGATAAAGTCAAAACGAATCCCTTCGCGGTCACAACAAACACAAAACCACGCTGACAAATATGTCAGCGTGGTTTTGTGTTTTAAGTAATGAACCTATTTAATATAAACAATGTTACCGAGGCCAATGAATTTACTTTAAAGCTTAACTTTAATCAAGCTAAGTTTTGCGAATGCTAAGCCTTTATTTCTTTACTTTATATCTAATCCTAATTGATGAGGTATAATGAAAGTATTTTGTTTTTCTTTTCAATCACAATAGATTTTTCAATTACCAATGTACTAAGTATTTTATAAATTGATATTGCTTATATTTCAATTCTTTAAAAATCAATTTAAAATGAAAAGAGTTTATCTATTATTCCTATTGATGATGATTGTTTTTAGCAGTTGCGAAAGCTCAAGAGATACCGAACAAAGCGAAACCATCAAAATAAAGCCAGAAGCATATTGGGGAGAGAATCCTTGGCCAGAAATCAGGAAACAACGAATAAACACCTTGTTGCCAAAAGCCTTAAAAGCGGCTAAAGTAGATTGTTGGTTAGTGATTTGTAGAGAAAATAATAACGACCCAATTGCTGACCATATAGGTGGAGAAAACGCAGGTGGAACCGCAGTTTTTTTGTTTTTTAACGATGATACTGGATTTAATTCTATGGTTTTTTCACCCTCTGGAGAATCAACAGCTCTGGACGATTTAGAGATTCATGATACTATAGTTAGCGTTAAAAGAGGTGAATCTGCTATACAAATTGCTGCAGATTTTATCAAACAAAAAAGCTTTAATCGTATTGCTATAAATTCTTCAACTACAAATTCTATAGCAGATGGTTTATCTTATACACAACGTATAGCACTCGAAAATAATCTAGGAGATGATTCTGAAAAACTAGTGAATTCTACTCCATTGGTTTACGAATGGTTATCTATCAAATTACCAGCTGAAGTTGAAATTCTAACAAAGGCAGCCCAACTAACAGCAGACTGGCAAATTGAAGCTTACCAACAAGTTGTACCCGGTACATCCACAGATGCCGATATTGCTAGATATTTGAAGCAAAAAATGGCAACATATGGAGTTACAGACGGATGGGCGGCAGATCAAAATCCAAATGTTAATTCTGGACCAGACCGAGGGCACTCCCATGCAACAGATAAAATTATTATGCCCGGAGACGTCATACAAATTGATTTTGGAATAAAAGTTTATGATCGCTGGGTGAGTGATATTCAACGTTTTGCTTATGTTTTAAATGAAGGTGAAACCACGGCGCCTGAAGATATAATGCATTACTGGAATAGTAGTAAAGCAGGCAACAGAGCAGCGTTAGCAGCAATGAAGCCTGGGGTGAAAGGCGTTGATGTTGATAGAGCTCAACGTGTTCTCATGGAGGAAGCTGGTTCAGCATATGTCATGTGGAGTACTGGCCATCCCGTAGGTTATGTGGCTCATGACGTTGGACCAAACTTAGGAGGCTCACAGTCTTCTCATGTTCGACCTGCAAGCCAAAGAGAATTGAAAGCAGGAATGACTTTTGCTTTTGATGGATTTCATGCTTGGAAGCTTGAAGGCGGAGAATTAAAAACCATCTCAGTTGAAGAAATGGCAGTTGTTAAAGAAGGTGGAGCTGAATACCTTATTGAACCTCAGGAAGATTTAATACTAATCCCAACATCTCATTAATTAAACACATTCAGATGGGTGTAAAAAGAGTTTGGTTATTTTGGGTAGTTTTGATATTTGTATTTGTTAGTTCTTGGTCTCAAACAGATAAGAACAGAATATCAAAAAATCCTACATTCATTGGATTAAGCTTTGATTATAGCTACGTACTGCAACATACATCGTCTCTTAGAGAAATTGGTGATGCCTATCCAGTAGGTTTAAGTGTAGACTGGAGTAAACTACTACTTCAAAAAGAAGCTTGGGAATTTTGTAATTGCTTTCCAAAATTAGGGGTAGAATTGTCCTACTGGGATTTTGGGAATACAGATATACTTGGGCAGGCTGTAATTGTTCTTGGCTACGCTGAGCCATACTTTAGAACCTCCAAAAAAGTTAACGTGTTCTTTCGCATAGGCTTAGGCGGTACATACCTTACAAAGCCCTATGATGTCTTAACAAATCCACTGAATGAAACCTACAGTACTAATCTGAGTCTGGTCATAATGGCTGGAACCGGGCTGAATTACAGAATAAATGACTCATGGAACCTTAGGCTGTTAGCTAAATATAATCATACTTCAAACGGTGGGACTAGTACACCCAACAAGGGCATTAATTTTCCTTCTTTGAGTTTGGGGGTAAGTAAAAGCCTTAGTCCAGTAATTTACCCAAGCTATGAAAAAATAGGAAACCGTGAACCACCAGCGGATAAAAGTCGTATTAGCTTATCGCATTTTTCAGGTTGGAGCAATGCACAAGTAGGAGACAAAGACAAATTTTATGTTTTTGGCTTCTCGAGCAAATATAGCAGATGGATTGGGAGGAAAAGCGCTTTGACTGCTGGCACAGAAATTATCCTCGATTATTCTAGGCGTGAATTAATTGAAAGTGAAGGTAAACAAAACAACTTCCTTCAAGCTGGTATTTTAGTAGGTCATGAATTTTGGCTAGGTAAAGTTACCTTCGGTCAACAATTTGGATTTTATTATTTCAACGATTACCGCATAAATGATGATGTTTATCAGCGTTATAGTTTAACTTATAACTTCACTAAGCACTTCTTTGCTGGTTTTGGAGTTAAGGTTCATGGACACGTGGCTGATTTTTTCAATTTTCGAGTGGGGTATAGTTTCTAAACATTTTTTGCCAGGTTTGGGCTAAAGGCGCACAGTTATATTTCTGATTTTTATTGATTTAAGGTGAGGGTATAGCATATTTTAAATAAAAAGTTTGATTTCCGTGTCTAGCTGTTTTTATCTATTTTTTAAAGCTGATTTGATGTTTTACTTATAGCATATAATTGAATCAAAATATGATTTTGAAGCACTTAATCTAAGTAAATAATATTGTTATTATAATCTATAGTAAGAAAACTCATATCAGGAAGCCCCTGAAATTCTCTCAATATTACGTTCGATCAATTCAATGAATTCCTCTGATTGTAGGATAACATTCTCTTCAAGCCTACTACCGAATAATGATATAAAAATT
>Ga0307936_1001214_pt1 | contig 13011 bp, 13 predicted proteins | sample OrgLakmetagenom1_FD_201839 | JGI IMG/M metagenome (GOLD analysis project Ga0307936, IMG submission 201839) | Saline water microbial communities from Organic Lake, Antarctica - #1 | ecosystem: Environmental > Aquatic > Non-marine Saline and Alkaline > Saline | place: Antarctica: Organic Lake... | reverse complement strand
TAAACTGCTGTTCTCTACTTTTATTAAAAAATTTTATTTTTATGGAAATAGTTTATAAGCGTGTATTATTATTAATGATATTAACTTTCAGCTTTGCAGCTTTGGCTCAAAACGCTATTATTGAAACGCCTAGTTTATTAGAAGATAAAATATTTAGAGTTAATTTATTAAGCCCTGGTGTAGGTTTGGAACTTAAGACAGGAAAATTTTCCAGCTTAAACCTTGCTACTGGTATTACTTATATGGGAAGTGTAAATGGTATGAATACGGTTAGAGATGATGGGCCTTCGGGTTGGAATTATTCGTTTGAACCTTTTATAGGGGTTGAGCAAAAGTTCTTTTATAATCTAGAGAAGCGGAATAAGAAAGGAAAATCTACTGCTTTCAATTCTGCAAATTTTGTAAACGTACGTTCGTTAATTACGGGGCCTCCTCTAGTTGGTAATTTGAAGCGCCAAAGTGATTTTAATTTTATGTTCGTTCTGTCATGGGGTTTTCAACGCAGTTATAATCGCATTCATTTTTTACTTGATGCAGGGCCTTTATTTGTATTTGACGCAGAAGGAAATTCAGGGTTTTTTCCAGCTTTTGTAAGATTGAATTTAGGTTATAATTTTTGATAGTGTTATAAAAATCGATAAAAAATCGCATACCGATAACCCGATAGCGCGAATTTGCAATATGTGCCGAACCGAGTAAGCAAACAAAAACAATTTCCAAGGAAGATTACTCTTTAGGATATTACAATCTGGAAACGAGCTATACAGAGAAGTAGTCTATGACACCAAGACCATTGCACAACAAATTACAACAACAACAAGTGGCAATCTTACCATCTTTCTATACACCTACGGCAGCTATCAAGAAGAAGTAGCCGAGTTCAGCATCACAAACCTGAGCATAGCAAACATCACAGAAATTGCCCAAACCAGCAACCAAGTCGATTTTTTTGGTACATTTGTACCAGACGTTCTTTCATTTAATGAGTATTACCCGTATGGGATGTTGCTGCCAAAACGCCATGGAGCTGTGGATAGTTATAGGTATGGCTTCCAGGGACAAGAAAAAGACGACGAGATTAAAGGGGAAGGGAATAGCTTGAATTACAAATTTAGAATGTATGATCCACGTATTGGAAGATTTTTTGCAGAGGATCCTTTAGTTCCTCAATATCCGGAGCTGACGCCTTACCAATTTGCTTCTACCTCACCTGTATTTTTGAATGAACTTGAAGGACTTGAGGAACAAACCTATTTAAAAACGATAGTAATAAATGGTGAGCAAAAAATCAGAAGAGTAATTGAAGCTGATGTTTACGTAGCTATATCACGTGATAATAATAGCAATCATTATTATTCTAAAAAAGAATCAAAAGATGAAAAAATAGCAGAAAGAGTTCAAAAAGCTTTCTCTGAAGATTATATTAACGGGAAATTTAAGGATAAGGATGGACATGATATATATTGGGTATTTAATGTCAAAACTTTTTTAGTTGATGATAAAGGCACAGCAGATACTTTCACTAGAGAATATAAAGCAGATTTTGAAAAATCTTTAGTTACAGGAACATTAAATGGACAACCAAAAACTGGATTTAAAGGTTTTATCTTGGAAAAAACAAAGTTGTCCGAATTGCCTTCTTTCAATCCGGACACAGGAGAGTTGTCTAATGTTTTAGAAGGTAGTGAATTAGGTGTATACGATGGTCTGTTTACAGTGCGAGTTAATGATGAATACGCTGTTAGAGGAGATGAATCAAATACGATTAATCATGAGGTGGCTCATTTCTTTTTAAGATATCATCCAAATGAAAACGTTAAAAGCTCTGCAAATAGTGCTAAATTGCATAATGAGATAGGTGGGATTCTTACCTATTATAAATATAATTATATTCCAAAAGCGAACTCCGTAAGAACTGGCAATCAGGATTCTTATACACTTTCAATAACAAGAGATGGTAAAAGACAAACGGTTACACAGGATAATGTAGATTTATTTTTAGAAAGTATTCCTGATACCACTCAGGATTAGAAAAAAGAATAGTTATGAAATTTAATTCCGCAATATTTTTCAAATTAATTGGAATCACTTTACTGTTATATCCTTTAGTAAGTTGTAAGAGTAGGATTGAGAGTGAAAAAACTGAATATTTACTAAGAGTAGATTTAATTTCAGGATCAAATAAAAATAATATAAAATCATATTTTTATATAACAGATAAAATTGATTTTGATGATTTTTCAATGGTTAAAGCTCATTCTAGTATCTTTAGATATTTTATAGACAAAGATTGTAGGCCTGTTTTGGACTATGGAAATAGTTTTTGGGAAGAAATGTGTTTAGAATCAAAGTTCTTACTCACTACGAGTAGAAAGGTCAGCCTCTCAAAAACAGAAAAGAAATTAGAAGAAAGCCTACTTTTAAAAAATAATTATCTCAAAATTAATGAATATAGCGTTGGGTTTAGTGAAGTGATTTTAAGCAAACACTTTTCTAATAGAGTTGATTATTGTATTGTAGACTTTAATTATGGTCGGGTAGATGGAACCGCCATTATTAAATCTTTGTGAATCTCCAGCTAACCCCAATATAATCCGAGCATCTTGCCCATGACATCTGGAATATTTTTTTAAAATTTACAGAAACCCAAACCAGCAACCAAGTCGATTTTTTTGGTACATTTGTGCCAGACGTTCTTTCATTTAATGAGTATTACCCGTATGGGATGTTGCTGCCAAAACGCCATGGAGCTGTGGATAGTTATAGGTATGGCTTCCAAGGACAAGAAAAAGATGATGAGATTAAAGGGGAAGGGAATTCTGTAAACTATAAGTTTAGAATGCACGATCCTAGGCTTGGAAGGTTTTTTGCGGTGGATCCGTTGACTAAGAAATACCCTCATTATTCTCCTTATAGTTTTTCTGGTAATAAAGTTATTTTTGCAAGAGAATTAGAAGGGCTTGAAGAATTTATTACTATAACCGATGTTAGAGATAAAGACTTTCCTGTAATACATATCAAAACTTATCAAGAAGTGTTTGGAGATTCAGAAAATACTAAAGGACCATTGGGTGATGGTATTGCTTCTTATAGAATTAAACCTAATGGTGAAGCAGAATTTGTTAATATGATTGATTCTGAAAGTGATTTAGATAATATTAAAAGTCTTAATCTTTATAAAAGTACTTTACAATTAAAAAACAAACCATTAGTTGATGTGTACGGTGTAACTTTAAATTATTTAAAACAAAGTTCAGAAAATGGAACTACCGAAAGTGGAAAATACGCTGGTAAAATATATAAAGGTTTAGATAGAATAACTAAAGGTATTGATATTGCTACAGATTTGGGGAAAATCATAAATGGAAACCCAGTTACACAAGCTGAAACAGTTGCATCAGCACCTATTAAATATACAGCAGGTGCCGTACCAGGCCTTGGTGCATTCATAGATTATATTATTGAAGATGGTAAAGATCCAAATGGCTTGACAAACTTAAGAAACGGTTTAATGGCTAGAGCATATGGGAATACAGAAAGAAACGCAAATGCCTATGTTTATAAGAGTATTACCAGAAATTATAATCCTAACAATGTTTACCATGACAAGATTAAAAAGGCAAGAGATAATTTACGAGATTTAGAAAGAATTATTGAGATAGGAACATCTGGGGAAGAACATATTGAAAATTATTTTAATGAAAATGATTGCTTTGAAAATTGTAACAATTAGTGTAATATTTTTAATTTTATCATCTTGTAACAGACAGTATTTGTCTAAAAACAAAGAGAGTGATATTATATGTAATGAAAAAATAAGTAAAGAGGACACCCTTTCTATTTTTGATAATATAAAAATATTAAAGCCAAAACATTATTTTATAGATTCTTTATCACCTCAAGAATATATGATATCTAAACAAATCCCTTTAGAGAACGACTTTGATGTATTTGCTATCATAACCGAGTATAATAAAGGTGAAGATTTCAAATTTGCTATTGAATCTTACGAAAAACACCTAATCAAGGTAGATAAGGATTCTGTCATTTCTAATGGTATTACATTAGAAAGATTAAAAAAATTAAAACATAAGGCATATGAAATTATTAATCATAATGGTGATGTAACATTGAAAATATACATAGGTAATTTTACAAATCTATATGAGATATTAATATATAGACCTATAAATATCAAGAATGAAAATATAGTAGTTTATTGCCAAATAATTGATATAATTAATAATCTACATATAGAAGGTTATAAGTAGTAAAAGTCGAACTCACCCGCTAGCGCTCGTTTGCGACCCCCCGCTAGCGTTCGTTTGCAACGAGTGCCGTCCACGATAAGAAAAATAAAAAGCTATGCCCTGAACATAGCAAACATCACAGAAATTGCCCAAACCAGCAACCAAGTCGATTTTTTTGGTACCTTTGTACCAGACGTTCTTTCATTTAATGAGTATTACCCGTATGGGATGTTGCTGCCAAAACGCCATGGAGCTGTGGACAGTTATAGGTATGGCTTTAACGGTAAAGAGAAGGATGATGAAGTTAAAGGAGAAGGGGCTCAATATGATTATGGATTTAGAATCTATGATGCTAGGGTTGGTAAGTTTCTATCTACTGACCCATTGTATAAGTCTTATCCAAGTCTAACACCTTATCAATTTGCAAGTAATACACCAATTGCAGCAGTAGACTTAGATGGTTTAGAAGCTTTAGTTGCTAAAGATTACGGCACATTAGAATCATTAAAAAAATCTATCAATATTGTGTATAGAGGAGAAGATGTTGAGGATGCTTCAGTTTCTGTAACACATACCTATTTAGAAAGAAGTGCTAGTAATACTTTGAATAATGGCATAGGTGATGAAGAATTAAAAAGAGCTGCTAATGGTGATTTTGACCTACAATTTGAAACAGCAAAAAAGTACCCTATGCTTATTTTATATAAGGGCTCTTTGCAAAAAATACAAAGTCTTTCTTATAGAAACAAAAATAATTCAGGGACTGCTCTCTATTATGTAGCTTCTGCAATGGTAAATAATATTAAAGGAAGTTTAAAAGAAAATCACCAAGGAGATAGAGGCTTAGTAAACACTTTCAATCATCTAGGTGGTCAAGCTATAATTACTATGCTTTATAGTAGGTATTCAGCTGATTTTGCTGGTGATATCCATGAAAGAGACCAACCTTCTTTAAGAACCGGCAAAATTAAAAAAAGTGAAGTTAGTCAAGCAATAGATAATTATGTTGATTTAGTAAACAATTCATGGGGACAAAAATTAGGTTCCAAATTAGCTGGAAATTTTAGAAATAATTTACATAATGGAGTATGGTTTGATAGGGACACTAGTGAACTTCTAAATGAAATACAGAATTATTATTCCGAAACATTTGGATACGAATTTAATGAATTTACAAAAGACACTCCTATAGTAAAACAGTTTACAGATTTATTAAATGAATTAAAGTTTGGTGCTGGAAGAGCTAAGATAATAAGGAAAAATCTTGATAAAGCAGAAAATGAAAATACAAATAATGAAAATACAAATGATGATAATAAGGATAACTAGCTTTGCTTCTTGTTTTGTATTAATTTCATGTTTAAGTGTTACAAATAAAGAAGATTCAGCTTGTGAAATTCAATATTTAAGAAAAAATTTAATGGAGGAATGTTTAATTAATAGAACTGGATTTGGATTTGATTGGAAGAATGTAATTCATGATTCAACTTCTATGAAGAATTATACAAAAATTGATTATTTCACAAAGGAATTTTCTTTAGGGAAGTTATTTAATCATAGGATTAAACTCAATGAAGAAATATTATTAATTGAGGATTATTATTATTGCAAAGACACTCTATATGCTTATGATGCTGTCCTAAGGTCTGATTCAAAAGAAGAACTTATCAAGTTTGTGAATTTTCAAATAACAGAAGATATAATTAGAGAAATCATTAAAAATGATAAATATGTTGATACAACATTTAATCTTCAAAATTTGAAAAAATTAAGATATAAAAAAGTAAAAAGTAATTTAGGTAATAATTCTTGGCAAATAAGTTTAAGTTATAATAATTGTTCCAGTTGCAAGAGCCGATTTTGACGAAGACAATATAGACAACTACCTAGACAAGGATGATGATAACGATACGGTCTTAACCAAAGACGAATACAATGCAGCTAACCCACCAATCTTTACAAACGATTTTGATACTGACGGAAATTTAAACCCCCCGCTAGCGCTCGTTTGCAACGAGTGCCGTACCAAGTAAGCAAGCTGTTGGAGATGATTTGTATACAACAGCTTGGATTTATGTAGATGAAGTTACTGATTACACCTTCGGCAGCTATCAAGAAGAAGTAGCCGAGTTCAGTATTAAAAACCTGAACATAACTAACATCACAGAAATTGCCCAAACCAGCAACCAAGTCGATTTTTTTGGTACATTTGTACCAGACGTTCTTTCATTTAATGAGTATTACCCGTATGGGATGTTGCTGCCAAAACGCCATGGAGCTGTGGATAGTTATAGATATGGGTTCCAAGGACAAGAAAAAGATGATGAAGTAAAAGGGGAAGGGAATTCTGTAAACTATAAGTTTAGGATGCGTAATCCTAGGCTTGGGAGGTTTTTTGCGGTGGATCCGTTGACGAAGAAATACCCTCATTATTCACCTTATAGTTTTTCAGGAAACAAAATTTTAGCCTTTACTGAACTAGAAGGTTTAGAAGAGAAATCCATACACTGGACTGGGCCCTATGAAAGTCTGGTTAATTCAGTGAAAAGTTATTTTGGTTTTGACTATTTTGATATTGAAAACCCTAGTGATTCAGAACCTGAAGATGTAGCAAAAATTTTGAGAAAACGTCAAGATGCTCTGAAAAGAACTCAAAAAGCCACAGAAGATATTAAAATTGCTACATATGTAGTTGCTGCGATACCAGTAACTTTTATATTAGTACCAACAGTTGCAATAGAAATTGCACCAATGGTTATTACAGCTGCAAGTGGAGAAGTTATAGCTACAAAAATGATTATTAGTGCTGGTTCTCAAATGGCAATGACTGGTGACATTGACCTTGCAGACGTAATGTTCGATGGAATATTAATAAATGGAGCAGGAGAAGTTGTTGGAGGGTTTGTTGATTTAAATATTATTTCAGGAGATGTTAAATTAATTGGAATCAATAAAGATGAAAAAGAAGTCGTTATTGATTTAGCGACAAGTTTAATTGCAAAAGGTATTGAAATTAAAAATGAATCATTAATAAATCCTAAGCATATAGATCCAAAGGCTAAAAAGATATTTGATGCTATTTATGGTACTGTTATATCAGTAACTGAGACTTCTGTTAACGAAAAGCTTAAAGAGAAGAAAGGAAGTAATACTGCTACTGATGCTAGTAGTGACAATAATATTGAGGATGAGTGAAATAGGTAGAAAAAAATTATTTTTTAGACTTTTTATAGTTTTAGTTTTTTTGTACGCAATATTTATTATTGTGAGACGTCAAATAAATGAAAGTTATCTTGATAAAAGACATATTTATATAACAGTAAAAGTTTCTAAAATAAATTTTGGTAAAACTAGTACAGTTCACTACGAATTTAATTTTGAAAATAAATTATATAATCAAAGGCAGATGTGTACTTTAGGAGAGTTAAGAAAAATGAATATTGGTGATATATATTTAGCAAAATTTAATGAAGAAATAAAGTTTTCCGAATTAATGTGTGGCTGTAGGCTTTCTAAATCTGACGAGAGCAAAGTTTGGGATAAATATCCAGGGTGCAAAAATTAAAAATATTTCAACTCCCCCGCTAGCGCTCGTTTGCAACGAGTGCCGTCAAGGCTAAGAACAGTGGCAACACTCAGAAACTTTCTAGCTTAGATTTGTAGCAGTTACAAATCCTCAAAACTGCGCTAAAAGTATTCCAAATCTAGGACAACACTTATAGATAGAGATTGGTGGTTATGGTAAAAAGCAGTAAAAGTCAATTTTTCAGACTTTAAAAACACTCCTGAAAAAGACTAAAAATATGCAAAATCAAAAAATGAAATTTTATTATTTCCCCGCTAGCGCTCGTTTGCAACGAGTGCCGTTAAGAGTAAGCACGCTGTTGGAGATGATTTGAACACAACAGCTTGGATTTATGAAGATGAAGTTACTGTTTACACCTACGGCAGCTATCAAGAAGAAGTAGCCGAGTTCAGCATCACAAACCTGAGCATAGCTAACATCACAGAAATTGCCCAAACCAGCAACCAAGTCGATTTTTTTGGTACATTTGTACCAGACGTTCTTTCATTTAATGAGTATTACCCGTATGGGATGTTGCTGCCAAAACGCCATGGAGCTGTGGATAGTTATAGGTATGGATTCCAAGGACAAGAAAAAGATGACGAGATTAAAGGCGAAGGGAATTCTGTAAACTACAAGTTTAGGATGTATGATTCTAGGGTAGCTAGATTTTTAAGTATAGACCCAATGTTTTCTGAATACCCATGGAATTCAACATATGCTTTCGCAGAAAATAAATTAGGTCTAGGAACTGAATTAGAAGGAAGAGAATTAAAATATATTAATGGTAAACTAGTTTATGTTGTTCAAGCTGGTCAAGGTCCATCTCAAATAGCAGAAGATATAAACTTGCAAACAAATAGAAGTAAGTTTGGTTATGGATCTAGTAGTAATGGAACTATAACTATTTATAATTGGAATGATGTTGTTGATCAAAATATAGAAACGTTTTTTGAAAAAGGGAGGTATCAAGATATAGCTGATATAAATGATGTTGGTTATACTGAACTAAATATAAATCCGGGGGACATTTTAAATGTAGATTTTTTACATTCAAAATCAATGATAGCTAAGAAAACCATTGAATCTAAAACAGTAAAATATGAAAATCCAGCTTTTGGTTCTTTTTATAGTGGTGCTGATATGGATGCGAATGTAACAGGGGCAGGAGTGTCAATTTCTACGAATGATTTTGACGTGCCTGAAAACACTATTTTCTGGGAAGGTGGGAGTAACGTAAGAATCACTTCATCTGGTCTACAAGTTAGTACTCCAGGAGCAAGTGTTGGACTTGGAGGAGGCACAATAAATATTGATGCTACTACTAACCCAAGTTTAAAAAGTATACTCAATTCCCCAAGTAGTACAACATCTGGTGGTGCTATTTCACCATTCGGAATTGGAGGAAAAGTAACCATTACGCAAGGAGGAGGTTTTAATTCTTCATTATTTTCAATTCTAGTTGGTACTCCTGGGCCAGTATTGTCTGGAACGAATAGTAGTTTATCAACTTCTGAGGTCGAAGTGTCTGGTTTGAAAAATCGTAACGACTCCATTACAAGAGCTATGGAAATATTAAAATATTTTCCTGGTGCAGAACATGCGGTTAAATATTTAAATGATGTTGGAGAAACTTCAGCACCTTTAAATTCAATTCCTTTAAACCCAAATCAATTATGATAAAACAAAACAAAATCGTGCTTTTTATTTTAAGTTTAATTGTTTATTCATGTGTAAGTTCAAACACATTAAATCTCGAATCAAGGCTGAAATCAGAGATTGATTTAATTCAAAATGATTTATATAGTTCTATAAATGTTGTTGAAAGTGAATCAAATGAAATTTTAATTGAAATTGTATTTAATTATAAAAAAGTTGTTCATAAAGATCATCAGCAAATAATAATTTTTTATGCATTAAGTCAAATAGAAAATTTAGATGAGTTCAAATCATTGAGAATTAAATACTATACTGAAGAAGAAGTATTGAAAAATCGAAATGAAATTAATATGAGTTATATAGAACTAGAAAAAATATTAAATAGATATAATGGAACATTTGAATTAATGTTGTTAAAATGTCTAAAAGAATTTGATTCAACAACGATTTATATACTCGATGCTGCAATAAGTAATGTAAATAGGAGATATCCAGACGAAACTTTAGAGAGTGGGTTCGCTAATCTTCTTTTTCAATTTAGTGAAGAATGTTCTGAGGTAGTTGAAACTAAAAATGCTATGACTACTGTTGTGACAATCTTTGTTGCGATTAGAACTTTTAACAATTCGGAATCTAATAATTTAGATCATATGGGTAATACCTTAACATTGATTAGTGGTTTATGGACAATTTGTAAAAAAGAAAATATTGAAGAGGCAGAAAAACGTCTTTTTGGTAAAAGCAATAATGTGTGGTAATCTGATATTGCAGATTTACAGATGGCATCATTACCACTAGTTAACACAAGCATCTTAATAGTTGCTGTTTGCTATAGTTATTTTCTACTTAAAGATTTTACACCATCACAAAACCCGATAGCGCAGATTTGCAATCCATACAAACATCACAGAAATTGCCCAAACCAGCAACCAAGTCGATTTTTTTGGTACATTTGTACCAGACGTTCTTTCATTTAATGAGTATTACCCGTATGGGATGTTGCTGCCAAAACGCCATGGAGCTGTGGATAGTTATAGATATGGCTTCCAAGGACAGGAGATGGACGATGAGATAAAAGGCGAAGGGAATTCTGTTAATTTCACACATCGTATGCACGACCCACGTGTAGGACGCTTTTTTACCAGAGACCCTTTAGAAAAAAATTATCCTTGGAACAGTCCTTATGCCTTTAGTGAGAACAGGGTAATTGATGGTTTAGAGTTGGAAGGATTGGAATATGTATCATTCCATCACAATGCTAATGGTACAGTTTCGAAAACAGAGTTCTATAAAATGACGGATAAAGAAATCAAGAGATTGGGAGGAACAACAGCAGGTGTACATAGCTCTGTTCCTTATGGTTCTGGTGGAAGAGGAATCGTGCATTATTACTATGATGAAAAAGGAAATCGAAGTAAAACCTATTGGGAGCAACGTCAAACAGGCGGAATGGAGGATATTAAATTTCACGGTTTATATTCAGGGCCAGGTTCTGTAACCAATGATGGTTTTGAAGGCAGTACAAACTATAATTTCGATGAACAACCAATAGATTGGGGAGATGCTATAGCTAAACAACACGATATAGATTATTCAATAGCCGCACCAGAAAATTATCGAGGTTATTTAGAAGATGAGAGAACTTTACAGGCTGATAGAGATATGGTTGCACGAATCGATAATTTACTTGAAAAGAACTGGTATAAAATACCAGGAATGGAACTAAATGGCCCTGAAGGTCTAGATACTCCAGTTATAACAACAACATCCACAGAGTTAGAAACCTCTCTATTAGGACAAAGAATATTGATAAATGCTCTAGCTACATACAAGCAATGGAAGGTTGATAATAATCTACTTGATAATAAATACTATGGCATCAAATCTTACAGAGATGCTTTTGCGGAAGAAAACCCAACCGCTGCTACTATACTTGACCAATTACCAAAAGATTAACGATGAGAATTTATAAAATATACTTTTTAATTTTAATGCTTTTATCCTTTACAGGCTGTAAAGAGAAAGAAGTTACAGTAACCAAAAACTATGTAATTAATCCTTATTGGGATAAAATAGATAATAATTTTGATGTTATTAAAATGAAATTAAAAAACGGTAACAATATTGACGTGAAAAATACTTCCTCTTCAGAAATTTTAAGAGAATTAGAAAAAGATACGGGTTTTGTTTATCGTGCAAGTGTCAAATACAATGGAGAAGATTATTCTAAACGTAAAGTCTATTTCAATGAAGACAACGATTTTTTATGGTGGGGCGATTTACATAACTCAAGCTCCACAAAAAAAGTTTTAGGCAAACTACAGAAAAATACTTGGTACTTTTTGGCAGGATTAGGTAAAGAGAAAACACTTTATTATGTGTTTATAGACTCTCTAGACAATCTCTATACTTTTAGAGTTCCAGCTTCAGCTTGGACGAATTATTAAAGGGTCATTTGGCTTTCCAAGCTCTGAAAATTTAGCTTGTAAAATAAAAAAATAGAAAAGCTTTTACAGAAACGTAAAGGCTTTTTTATTGCGCCAATCGTTGCACTTTCTTTTTGGTAATAAAGGCATCAATGAGTTTTTTGATGGTGCTTCTGTCATCCTCGTTCCCCCCGCTAGCGCTCGTTTGCAACGAGTGCCGTACTGAGTAAGCAATTTGTTGGAGATGATTTGTATACAACGGCTTGGATTTATGTAGATGAAGTTACTGTTTACACTTTCGGCAGCTATCAAGAAGAAGTAGCCGAGTGCAGCATCACAAAACCGTAACGCGTATTTGCAATCCGTGCAAACATCACAGAAATTGCCCAAACCAGCAACCAAGTCGATTTTTTTGGTACCTTTGTACCAGACGTTCTTTCATTTAATGAGTATTACCCGTATGGGATGTTGCTGCCAAAACCACCCGCTAGCGCTCGTTTGCAACGAGTGCCGTCAAGAGTAAGCAAGTTGTTGGAGATGATTTGAACACAATAGCTTGGATTTATGCAGATGAAGTTACTCATTACATCTACGGCAGCTACCCAGAATAAATAGCCGAGTTCAGCATTACAAACCCCTAAAGCTGACACGCAAATTGGCGAAGCCTTCACGTGGACTTGGGTTTTATCTTTTCTCCCACTTCTTCGGGCTTTGCGAAGTATGAAAAATAGCAACAATAATTATTTCATTTTCGAGAACATTAAAATGTACTCCGTAGGGGAATTTCTTTAAAAAAGCGACCCTGGTTTGGTTGTATCGAACTTGAATTTTTAGGGGGTTTTTCTGAATGTTTTGGATGGTTTTGGAGATATGTTGTTCAAAGGTGAGACCTAAGTTGTCTTTTTGATTTTCATACCAAAGAAATGCATCTCTCATATCCAGTTCGGCAGCCTCTGAAATGGATAAAGAATATTCCATTATCGTTTAAAAATATCTTGTTTGGCATCACTCCAGCTTCTAGTTTTCATTTTACCTTCTTGTACTAGTTCTAATCGTCTTTGAACTTCTTCTTGCTGTTCTAAAGGAATATTTGTTTCGTCAGATACAGAAA
>Ga0307936_1001185_pt1 | contig 13172 bp, 12 predicted proteins | sample OrgLakmetagenom1_FD_201839 | JGI IMG/M metagenome (GOLD analysis project Ga0307936, IMG submission 201839) | Saline water microbial communities from Organic Lake, Antarctica - #1 | ecosystem: Environmental > Aquatic > Non-marine Saline and Alkaline > Saline | place: Antarctica: Organic Lake... | reverse complement strand
ACAAATGATGCAGATTTAGGAATTAAAGCGAAGTACTTAACCACAACGGCCAAACAACCTCATCCTTATGAGTACGTTCACGATGAGTTGGGATATAATTATAGAATGCCAAATCTTAATGCAGCCTTGGCTTGTGCACAGCTTGAAAAATTGAATTGGTTTCTTGAAAAAAAGAGGGAGTTGGCAAAAAAATATGAAGATTTTTTCGAAGGAGAAGATGCTAAATTTAGGACGGAATTGCCGGAAACAAAAGCTAATTACTGGTTGATGTGTGTAGAGCTAGAAAATAGAAATGAGAGAGATTTGTTTTTAAAAGAAACCAATGATGCAAAGGTAATGACCCGACCTATCTGGGAATTAATGTTTAGATTACCTATGTATCAAGATTGTTTTAAAGATGAACAGGTAAATGCCAAATTTTTGGCAGATAGAATTGTAAATATTCCAAGTAGTGTTAAATAAAGAAGTTGTACTTGTTGGTTATTCTGGACATGGATATGTGGTTGCAGATATTGCTGTAGCATCACATATGAATTTGAGATATTATACCGATAAAAGTAAAATCTCCAAAGACCCCTTTGATTTATCTTATTTAGGATTTGAAGGGAATTCAGATTATAAATTTTGGGACAAAGACTATAGCTATATTTTAGGGATTGGAGATAACCTTATAAGAAGAAAAACGGCAAATTTGTTAATTTCAAAGGAGGTAACTTTACTTAATGTTATCCATCATTCGGCTTCCATATCGACCAAAGTTCAAGTTGGAATTGGTAATTTTATTTCGAGAAATGTATCTGTGAATGCTCTGGCCACGGTAGGAGATTTTTGTATTTTAAATACAGGTTGTATTATTGAACATGAATGTATGATCGAGAATGGAGTTCATATTGCTCCTGGAGCTGTATTGGCTGGTAATGTAGAAATTGGAGAAAACACATTTGTGGGAGCAAATACAGTAATTAAACAAGGAGTGAAAATAGGTAGAAATGTAATTATTGGCGCGGGATCGGTAATTCTGAAAGATATTGCCGATAACAAAAAAATAGTTGGAAACCCAGGAAAGGAAGTATGAGGGATCAAGTTATAATTATAGCAGAAGCAGGCGTCAATCATAACGGGAGCATGAATACAGCTAAAAAGCTAATTGATGCAGCTTCTAGGGCAGGTGTGGATTACGTGAAATTCCAGACTTTCAAAGCAGATAAAATGGTAACAAAGGCTGCTTCCAGAGCTACTTATCAGGATACGAATACTGGTGATCAGGACTCACAATTTGACATGTTGAAAAAGTTAGAAATTTCAGAAAAAATGCATCTGGAATTGATTCATTACTGTGAAAGTAAAAACATAAAATTTCTATCTACAGCTTTTGATTTGGAAAGTCTTACTTTTTTAAAATCCTTAGGATTAGAATTAGCTAAAATTCCTTCTGGTGAAATTACCAATTTGCCTTATTTACGTGCTATGGCAAAACTTTTTCCTGAAATAATTCTCTCTACAGGGATGGCCAACATGGATGAAATAAAAGCCGCTTTTAGGGTATTGATAGAGAATGGGACAAAACAGGAAAACATTACAATTTTACATTGCAATACAGAGTATCCCACCCCAATGGATGACGTCAATCTTAAAGCGATGCTTCATATTAAAAAAGAATTGGGTGTAGAGATAGGTTATTCGGACCATACGTTAGGAATTGAAGTGCCAATTGCTGCGGTGGCTTTGGGAGCAAAAGTAATTGAAAAACATTTTACTTTAGACAGGAATTTGCCTGGGCCAGATCACAAAGCGTCTTTAGAGCCAGAAGAATTAAAGGCAATGGTCACTTCTATTCGAAATATAGAACTAGCAATTTCAGGTTCTGGAATAAAAGAACCTTCTCCATCAGAGGCCAAAAACAAACCTATTGCCCGAAAAAGTATTGTTGCTTTTCAAAACATTAAGAAAGGGGAATTATTTTCAGAAGAAAACCTAACCATTAAACGTCCAGGAATTGGTATAAGCCCAATGAAGTGGGATGAAGTTATTGGGAAAGTAGCGCATAAGGAATATATGGAAGAGGATATAATAGAGGAAATTTGAAAAAAATAGCTATAATTACTGGAACAAGGGCAGAATTTGGATTATTGAGTCCATTAATTGATGAAATTCAAAATGATCAGGAAATGCGATTACAACTTATTGTAACGGCGATGCATCTTTCTCCTGAATTTGGATATACTGTTGATGAAATAGAACGTAAAGGTTTTAAAATTGATAAAAGGGTAGAATGCTTACTATCCTCAGATTCAGCCGTGGGAATAACCAAATCTATTGGTTTGGCAATGATTGGATTTGCAGATGCTTTAAATGAATTAGCTCCAGATTTGCTTATCATTTTGGGAGATCGTACCGAAATGTTGGCTGTTGCGACTGCAGCTATGTTAGCAAATATACCCATTGCTCATATACATGGAGGCGAAACAACAGAAGGGGTTTATGATGAAAGTATCAGACATGCTATAACAAAAATGAGCTATCTGCATTTCGCTTCTACAGAAATATATAGAAAGAGAATAATTCAGTTAGGGGAGCATCCAAATAGGGTATTTAACGTAGGTGCTATTGGACTTGATTCTATTAATAATTTAGAATTGCTTGACAAAGAAGAGTTTGAAAAATCTATTGATTTTCAGTTAGGTAAGAAAAACATTCTTATTACTTTCCATCCTGTAACTTTAGAAAATAATTCTGCAAAGGAACAGTTTCAGGCCATATTGGAGGCTTTGAAAACGCTTAAAGAAACTCACTTTATTTTCACCCACGCGAATTCTGATAGAAGTGGCCGTATTATAAACCAAATGATTGAGCAGTACGTTAGTGAAAATAAGGATATAGGGGTTAGTTTTAAAAGTCTTGGTCAGGTGCGCTACCTATCTGGTTTACAACATGTAGATGTAGTTTTGGGCAATTCCTCTAGCGGAATAATAGAGGTGCCATATTTTAATATTCCAACAATTAATATTGGAGATCGCCAGGAGGGTAGGGTCATGGCCGAAAGTGTAATAAATACTAAGCCTAGAAAGGATGACATTATAAAAGCATTAGAAAAAAGTTTTGATGATTCCTTTATAGCAAAAATAAAAAATCAGGAACAACAATATGGAGAAGGGAATTCGGTAAAAAAAATCATTAAGGCACTATCAATTCCTACTTCAGAAGATTTAAAGAAGTCTTTTTACGACATAAAATTTTAAATATGAAATTGGAAAATCTACTTGTCCATAAAAATAAAACAATCTTAGAAGCATTACAACAATTAAATGGTATTTTATATATAAGCCATATTAGTAGGCTTATATTATTTGTTGTTGATGATGACCAATCAATTTTAGGTTCAATAACCGATGGAGATATACGTAGATCTTTAGTTAATAATGCAGACTTGAATTTAAAAGCCGGTGTTATTTGTAACAAGGATTTTGTTTTTGAATATGAAAAGCCGGGATTTTTAGACTTACAGGCTTATCGAAAGCGGGATATCAAAATACTTCCAATTTTAAATGCCGATAAAAAATTATTACGCATTGTAGATCTTGATAAAACAAAATCTGAATTACCATTGGAATGTATGATTATGGCGGGGGGTAGGGGTAAACGTTTGAGTCCATTAACCGATACAGTTCCTAAACCAATGTTGCTCTTAGGTGACAAGCCAATAATTGAGCATAATATTGATCGTTTAATAGCATTCGGTATTAAGAAGATTTACATTTCTGTTAAATATCTAGGAGAACAGATTCAGGAATATTTTGGAGATGGGAGCAATAAAGGTATTAGTATTGAATATGTTTGGGAAGAAGAATTTTTGGGTACTGCTGGAGCATTGTCTTTAGTTAAAGAATTTAAATCGGATCACGTACTATTAATGAATAGTGACCTATTTACGAATGTAGATTTTGAGGATATGTATCTGGAACTTATTAAAACAGGAGCTGATATGACAGCTGCATCTACTGAGTATAAAGTGGATGTACCATTTGCGGTCTTTGAGACTAATGATCATCAAGTAGTTAATTTCAAAGAAAAACCTTCCTACGTGTATCATTCTAATGCGGGAATATATATCTTAAATAGAGAGTTGATTAATAAAATACCAAAAAATCAGTTCTATGACATAACAGATTTAATGGAGAAACTTGTGAATGATGGTGGGAAACTGATACATAATCCAATAGTTGGCTTCTGGATCGATATAGGTAGTCCAACGGATTATAAACAGGCTAAAGAATTTGTAAAGCATTTAAGTTGATGTTAGTAATTATACCAGCAAGAGGAGGATCTAAAGGAGTTCCCGGTAAAAACATTAAATTATTGGGGGACAAACCCCTTTTACAATATACCATCGATGAGGCATTGGCCATAACGACCAAAGAAAACATTATAGTAAGTACAGATAGTGAAGAGATAAAAAAAGTTGCAGAAGGTTTAGGAATAGCAGTACCAGAATTGAGACCAAAAGAATTGGCTACCGATACTGCAGGAACGTATGAGGTGCTCTTACATGAAATTAAAAAATTGGAGAGTCGGGGGAAATTTTTCAGTCATTTAGTTCTGTTGCAACCTACTTCTCCATTTCGAAAAGGGCATCATATCAAAAAAGCCCTAGGTGAGTATAATGATTCTATAGATATGGTAGTTTCGGTAAAAGAAACTAAGGCGAACCCTTATTATGTTTTAAGAGAAGAGGATGAACATGGGTTTTTAATACCTAGTAAAAATTCCTTAGCAACTCGAAGACAAGATGTACCCAAAGTATGGGAGATAAACGGGGCTATTTATATTATCAATATAGAATCTTTAAAAGTAAAGCCAATCAATCAGTTCAAAAAAGTGAAAAAATATGTGATGGATGAAATTTCATCACATGATATTGATACTATGATGGATTGGAGAATGGCTGAGGTCATGATTAAAAATATGAAAGCATAATTATTACTCAAATAGTAATCTCGTGGATAACTTTACAAATTTAAAATAAATTAAATTTGTATTTTAATTATAGCTAAAAAGTCCCGTGTTTTGATAAAGTTTTTTGTTTTATGCTTACGAGGAGCTTCAATTTCAGCTCGATTTTTTTTAAGTTTTTTATTTGTAAAATATATTTCCTTAGAATTTCAAGGTGAATATTCATTATTGTTAACCACTATAACAATCATGACTCTAATTGTGGGTCTAGATTTTTATGTGTATAGCAATCGTTATTTGATAAAAAATAGATCAAAAACCGAATTTTCAATTTTAAATCAATTTGTTTTTCATTTACTGTCTTACTCAGTTTTATTCTTGATCTTTTTAATCTTAAATTATTTTGATGTGTACTCAAAGTATTTTACGATTTTAATATTAATTTTAATAATATTAGAGCATATTGGGACTGAGTTTTTCAGAATTTTTATAGCATTAGAAAAAGCTTTAATTGCTAATATTCTTCTATTTTTAAGAACAGGAACTTGGCCGCTAATTCTGATATATCAATTACTATTTACTGATATTGAAATTACTATAAAGAGTGTTGTCTTATACTGGGTTTTAGCATCTGTTTTAACCGTTGTAATAAGTTTTTTATTTATTTTTAAAGAGTTACGTTCATTAAAATTTAATATTAATAAAAAATGGATAATGAAGGGTCTGAATGTGGGAATAATTTTTTTTTCAGCTACAATAGGACAAAAGATTATTGAATACTCGGATAGATATATTATTGACTCAATTATGGGAGCGAAAAGCTTAGGAATATATACCTTTTATTTTCAACTAGCAAATCTGGCTAATGTGGCTATTTTCACAATAATTATTTCGTTTTTATATCCTAGAATTATACATTTCATAGAATTAAAAGATAGAAAAAATACTTTTGCTTCATTAAAAAAGCTTCAAAATAAGAGTGTCCTTTTTATAATTACTTATGCAATCATCATTACTACAGTTTTACCTTATTTATTAGAATTAATAGGAAAGCCTGAACTTGAAAACCATAAGATTATCTTAGTTTTGTTTCTTTTAGGTAATTTGTTTATAAACTTAAGTCTTGGATACCATTACTTACTTATGGGTTTAGAAAAAGATAAATTATTAATGAAAATTGGTCTAAAAATAGCAGCCCTTAATATATTAGCTAATCTGTTTGGAGTTTTTTATTTAGGTATTAAAGGAGCAGTCATAGTATTTGTGATTTCAAGTTTTCTAATTTTCATATTAAAGAAAAAAGCTGCTAAAAACTATTTCACGAAATATGACTGGAAAAATTAAATTTATATTTATAGTACTCACGCCCTTTCATCTTAAGGCATTTTATGCGAAGTACGGAGATAAAATTAATAATGCAAACGTTATTATACTCAAAGGTAAAAAATTTGATGATTCTCTTTTTCCAAGCCATGAATATAATCTAATAACGATACCAAATTTAAATTTCAGTATCTTCAAATTTAGAAAAAATCCTATTAGTACTTTTTTAAAATATAGATATCAAATCAAAAAATTATCTTATTTCAGTGAAGATCTTTTAAGAACTAATGAGATAGACAAAGATGTAATCATAAACATTGGAACTGATCGAGATGTTTTTTCTCAAATATTTTTGGATAAAATTTTTAAGATCCAAAATTTTAAACCTTTTTTGATAGCCTTTGACGAGGGGTTAGGATTTTATGTTGGCAAAACGTTTTTAGACCACATTAAAAAATGGGTGTATCCTTTATTATCTCCGATATTATTTGGTGTGAAACTAAGATTTTATAAACCAATGGGGCAACATCAACAAATAAAAAAGGTTTATTGTAGATATCCGGAGTTCATTTCAAAAAAAAAGAATATCAATTACGAAAAACTAGATATCAGAGAAAATAAGATTAAAGGTTATTATAACATCTCTAGTGGTAAAACACTTATTTTTTCATTCCCAAATCAAGATCTAGGTATAGATGAAAAAATTAAAATAAAATGGATTTCCCTAGTTAACACTTTACTAAGTACAGAAGAGACTCATGTAAAATTACATCCTGATGAAAAAAAATTTGAAATTAAATCGCTTTTATTTGCAAATAAATGTACTATTCTAAATAACTTATCTATAGAACAAATCAATTATTTCGATTATAAATACATTGTTAACTTCGATTCATCTGTCGTATTAGATATTTTAGCATCAGGATATCCAGGAGATAAAATAATTACTATTGGTTTAGGGAATAAAATTAATATATCGTCAATTTATAATAAAACTATCAAACTAAAGATCAAGGATTTAAAAAATGCAAATCAAATTAGACTATAGACTTGTTTTACACCTAGTAATGTTATACCCTTTATCTCTTGCTATAATATCGGCATTTGGTAAGGAGCCTTTTTTTATCACAGCGCCCTATTTCTTAGTAGTCATATTATTAATGATTTTTTCTTTATTATATAAAAAAAATTTTAAGCTTAGGACTTGGGAATTCATTCAGCTATCCTTAGCATCATTGTTATTTGTTATAAGTCTCATCAACTTTTCTTTTGTTAGATATTCCTTGCCCATACTATTCATCGTTTATATAATTGTTTTACAAATATTCCTTTCTACTTATTCAACTAAAATAAATCATCACAATTTTAAATACTTTAGACACTACTTTATATTCTATATTTTACTTTCATTAGTATTTGTAGTTTTTCAACTAATCAAATTCAAAGGTGAATTTCGATTTGAGGGTTTTTTAGGTTCTCCAACCGTTTTTAGTGCATTTATTGTTCTATTCTATATTTTAGCTCTGGAAAATTTTAAAAGTCTCAGGCAAAAATTCATTTGGTATATTATAGTATTGGTCCTTGTTTTATTGAGTAAAACTCGTTTAATGTTGTTAATAACTTTAGTATTACCAATCTTATTTTTTTCAATTGATTTTTGGAAACTCAGTTTAAAAAAAATACTTTTAGTTACAACCTTGATACTTTTATTTCTATACCCCGCATACAAAACTGTTGTTGATTATTTTCCAAACCTCGTTACAATGAGATATGATAAGGGTGATGACAAATCGTATCAATTGAGGTATTATTTATATTCAATTACACAAGAAGACTTTTTGAGGCAAGATTTGGTCAATACATTTTTAGGACAAGGTAATGAGCATTCAAGACTATTTGTATTGAATGAATTAGGTATTGATTTATATCCTCACAACGACTTTATAAGGCTTATTAATGACTGGGGAATTTTAGGGGCATTACTTTTTTTCATTTTAATTTATCGCTATGGTATTAAAACAAAAATATCACTTATGGTTGCTATTTTATACCTCATACAATTTTATTCAAATCTGATTTTTAACCTCTTTTTCATAAGCGTTTTAATAATTGTATCAACTCTTTACACTTCGAATACTGAAAAAATAAAATGAAAAGTTTTTTAAAAACCCAATCGTTAAGTCTAGCAAATTCTTCGTTATTTCTATTAAGCTTTTGCGTACCGTTTTTAGAAATTTTAGCCTCTATAGCAGCCGTTATATTTATCATTTTTAATTTAATATATGCTTATTTTCATAAAAGTGAATTCCAAATAAAACAATTAATAAATTTTTTACCTATCTATATTGTTTTTTTTATAATGCTAGTCTCTTTAATCTATTCTCCTGACTTAAGTATAGCCTTAAAAATAATTTTCAAATCACAAGTAATTATAATATTTCCATTAGTTTTCTGGTTGAGAGGTAGTGTTGAAAAAATAATATTAGATAAAACATTAAGGTTTTATGTTTTTGGGGTGGGAACTTCTATGGCTCTAAGTTTATTAATTGCCTTTAGAAACTATATTATAACTGCTGACAGTTCAGTTTTTACCTACTATGAATTATCTGAAACATTAAGCCTTCACCCTACTTATTTTTCTCTTTTTATATTATCTGGAATGATTCTTATAGTATCAAAATTAATTGAAAGCAAAATCTTTAATTCAGTATTTTTGTTTATTTCCCTCGTATTAATTATCTTACTGCAATCACGGATTGCAATTTTTGGACTACTGATAGTTATAATTTATGGAATTATTTCTGCCAACAATAGATTTTCTCTACTTTTTTTTCTATGTTTCTTTTCGCTCCTTATATTTTCTTTAAATAATACAAATAGCTTAAAAAATAGATTAATAGAAATATCTTCCTTTAATTATATAAAAGGAGATATTGGAAGTTTAGATGAGAATGGAGTAAATCAGCGAAGTTGGCTTTGGATCAATAGTTTTAATCAAATTAAAGAAGCTCCTTTTTTAGGATATGGTTTGGGAAGTCAAGCAAATTATTTTAGATGGAAAGTAGAAAAAGAACTTCTAACTCAGGATAAAAGTTTAAACTTGAAAATAGCTGAATCTTCACTTTCAGAGAATAATTTACACAACCAGTATTTACAGTTTTTTTATGAAAGTGGAGTGTTAGGTTTTTTCTTTTTTTTAACCGGCTTTTTAATTTTATTTGTATATCTATTTAGACGTAAACAATATGCTCAATTATTAATATTAATAGTGTTCTTGATATTCATGCTTACAGAAAACTTATTACAAAGGCAGATGGGGATCTTCTTTTATTCGTTTATATTTTCTTTAACCTTATCAGGAAAGCAAAAAATATTTGAAGTTGGACAGTTTTTTAATACTAGTAAAACTAGGATTGTATAAACTTGTGCTGATGCATTTTCAAATAAATAACCAGCGCCAATTGAAATCCCTACCACAATTAATATATAAATCTTTGAAATACTATTTATTTCAAACCATTTAGATACGTAATTCTTTAGTATCAAAATAAAAACAGTAAATCCAAATAAACCAAAAAAACCTAATAAATCAAAAAAAGACATTTCATAAACATACTTAAGATTATATCCACCAAATAAATAATTTATAAAATCTAATTCATCATTTTGAAATGAAAATTTCTCATAGAAATATATAGACCTTTTGCTACTTATAAAACTCACTAACCCCTCATTTATATAAAGATCGTAAAGTGTTCGATAATGTGTCTTTAAGAATAGAATTATATTGTTAGAATAAATAAGTATAACTATGAGCATCAAGCTAAAGATTGTAATATAAATTTTTGGTTTTGAAAATTTAATAAACAAAAAAATATAAAACAATAGAATAAATAATATGATTGCCTTAGTGCCAACCAATAAAGATGCTGAAATAAATAAGAATAATTTTAAAAAGCTTAAATATGAGCTTTTAGAAACTGAAGCTGTGAAAAAAACTACACCAGCCATCATTACGTAAGAAAATTCATTTTGACTATTAAAAAATGAAGTGAAACCAAACCTTTGGCTATTAGGATACGTTTTTAAAAATTCTATGTCAAAAATGGCTGAAAGTAAAATGATAATTGAATGTATCGTAAAAACTATCTCTAAGACTGATTTTAATTTATGCGTATAATTATATTTTAAAAAAATAAAGAAAAATATAGCAAAGTAATACTCAAAAAATTGTGGAATATTGTCTAAAAACCGTTCAATTGAAATATTGAGTGAGCCAAGAGAAAATAATATGAAAGCTAAAAATATATATTTTAGAATTTTTATTCTCTTTACTACAGAGAATAAAATCAGACCAATTATCAATAAAGCTTTTGAATATTTTGAAATATTTAATTCTGTATTAAAAATCTTAGTAAATATATCGCTAATTACTAAAATCAAAAAAAATATAATTGCAATGTTGTTTTTGATTAGTAATATCGCTTTGTCTTTAACAGTTGTCATAACACCAATTCTTTAAAATTTAAAAATGAAAAAATCATATAAGATAATCCTACTATTCATAATGTTAATCTTTTTCGTTAAATGTAATTCAAACAAACATGAGAAAAAAGGATCTAATTTTTCCAAATTTGATACGGAAATACAAACAGCTTTATTAAAAGGATATTTCATAAAAGAAGGTCAAGTGTATATTTGTATTTTTAAAAATAAAATTTATCTTTTTACAAATGCTCGAAAGGGCTTTAGTGAAAATAAATTTTTACTTCATTATATTGATTCAAATGATAATTTTTTAAATCATGATTTTCATAAAAATTCTTTTCTAGTTAACGATTCTTTAATCTCAAAATTTAAAAATTTTGAGATTTTAAAATTACCCATGAAAGTCGATAATTATAAGTCTATAAGACTTGGACAATTTCAACGGGATGATCATAATAAACCAAAAAATTTATGGGTCAAGAAAATTAGTAAATTAGATATTGAGCGGAGAAGCCATTTTTATAAAGATGAATTTATTAAACATTTATCCATTAATTTATTAAAAGAAAACTTTCAAAATAGTTTGAAGACTAAAAGTTTTTTTAAGACATCTCAAAATTTATATATATTACTCAATGATGACTTCATCTATTTTTTAGCTCCGAAAGATTACCAAATAGATTCTAAATTTATGCTTCATTATATTAAAGATGATTATACTTTTATAAATAGCTCATTTTACTTTAAAGATTTCAAAATACAGGATTGTCTAAATGAAGATATTCATATAGCAAGACTTCCTCTACCTAGAAAAGAGGAGTATTCTAAAATAAGAATAGGTCAATTCACTAAAACCGAAAATATTTGGGTTCAAGAGTTTTTACCTGAAAAAATAAAGAATAATCCTCTCTTGAAATTTAATGGTGAATTTTCTCTTTTATCAAATTAACTTTAAAAATTATTATATTTTTGTCGCACTTGTTTTAGTATTTTCTGCTCCAAATATATATCTAGCAATGATTAATAAAATATTTCCAAAAATAGTTTCTAAACTTGATTTTTTCGAAAAAGGAACAATTGTTTCCTATGTTAATGTTTATAATTATTTAGCTCTTCGAAAATTACCTGATACAGTTCAATCTATAGATAAATTTACACTTGACGGAATCTTACTTAAAGTACTTTTAAGATTATTTTATTTTAAAAAAAACAACAGATTGTCGCCAGATTTTAGTTCTTATTTTGTTGATTTATTTAAGGACGCAGTATTACAGATGCAATCTGTTTATTTTATAGGAGCTACAGAAGTAGAAATTGAAAATTTTGTTTCTGTAGTTAAAAGAAAATTTATCAATTTAAACATCTCAGGGTATAATAATGGATTTGTAAATGATTCGGAACTCAATAATTTATCATCTCAAATTATAAAATTAAATCCTGATATTGTCTTTGTTGGTTTGGGGACACCTAAGCAAGAAATATTCTCCTGTTTTTTAAAAAAAAATGGATTTAGAGGTACCATATATACTTGTGGAGCTTTTATTAGTCAAACTGCTAACCATGGTTTTAACTATTATCCGAAGTTCATAAATACATTACATATGAGGTGGTTGTACAGATTAATTAAGGAAAGAGGGCTTATAAAAAGATATTTTATGTATTATCCCTTTGCAATAATGATTTTAACTTTAGATTTTTTAAAAAGCAAATTATGAAAATAGCAGTAATTGGAACAGGCTATGTAGGTCTGGTCACTGGAACGTGTTTAGCTGAAAATGGAAACGATGTTCTATGTGTAGACATAGATAAAAACAAAGTTGACCAAATGAAAGCGGGTGTAGTTCCTATCTACGAGCCACACTTGGATGTACTATTCGAAAGGAATATCAAAGCAGGTCGACTCAATTTCACCACCAATTTGAAAGAAGGTTTGGATTTTGGAGAGGTTATTTTTTTAGCCTTACCCACTCCAGAAGATGAAGACGGTTCTGCAGATCTAAAATATGTTTTGGGTGTTGCCAAAGAAATAGGAGAATACATTACAACTTATAAGGTCATTGTTGATAAAAGTACAGTTCCTGTAGGAACAGCAGATTTGGTAAAAACAACTATAGAAAAGAGTTGTAAAACCGATTTTGATGTGGTTTCTAATCCAGAATTTCTAAGGGAAGGTTTTGCCGTCGATGATTTTCTTAAGCCAGAACGTATTGTTATAGGTTCCAGTAGTGAAAGAGCTATTGAAGTTATGCAAAGGCTCTACCAGCCTTTCGTAAGGTCTGGTAACCCCATTATCATCATGGATGAGAAGTCAGCAGAATTAACTAAATATGCTTCGAACTCCTTTTTAGCGACCAAAATTACTTTTATGAACGAAATCGCGAACTATTGTCAAAAGGTAGGGGCAGATGTTG
>Ga0307936_1001174_pt1 | contig 13295 bp, 13 predicted proteins | sample OrgLakmetagenom1_FD_201839 | JGI IMG/M metagenome (GOLD analysis project Ga0307936, IMG submission 201839) | Saline water microbial communities from Organic Lake, Antarctica - #1 | ecosystem: Environmental > Aquatic > Non-marine Saline and Alkaline > Saline | place: Antarctica: Organic Lake... | reverse complement strand
TGGGAGCGGCGCTTGCGGATATCTCAAGCCATCAGGGGGCCGACCCGGTTCCACCAGAACCGCACTGTCTCATGGCTGATGTCGATGCTGCGCTCGTGGAGCAGGTCCTCGACATTGCGTAGTGAGAGCGGGAAGCTGACATACATCATCACGGCCAGACGGATGATCTCGGGCGACGTCTTGAAATAGCCGAAGGGATTACTCATCCGCAAACGCTGCGGAGCCGGGCAGGGCGGCTCAAGCGGTTTTCCTCTGACACCTCCCGGGGAGGGACTTGCCGCGGGCGCGGCGCAGTCCCACTCTCCGGCTATGAAACTGACCAATTTCACAAATTATGCGCTTCGTATCCTGCAGTTCGCGGCGGTGCGCGCGCCGGATCAGGTGCCCATGGCCGACGTCGCGCGCGCGCACAGGATTTCACGCCATCACCTATTGAAGGCCGCCAACGTGCTTTCGCAGAACGGGTTTTTAACTGCGACGCGAGGGCGCGGGGGCGGCGTAAGGCTTGCCCGCGATCCCGCCGCCATCACGGTGGCGGAAGTGGTTCGGCTGACCGAGGGGCCGATCGAGCTGGTCGAGTGTTTCAACGCCGAAACCAATACCTGCCCCCTGATCGGGATCTGCAAGCTTTCTGCGACATTCCAGACTGCGACCCGCGCCTTCATGGCCGAGCTTGAGGCGGTGACCATCGCCGACATCGCACAAAACCGGGGCGCGCTTCTGGCGCGCCTTAACGACGGCATGGAAAGCTAAGGCAAATCCGATGAGTTGGAATGTCGCAATAGGAAGGATCTATAAAAGCCATAAATAAAAGTCGTATGACTTATGCGACTTTTAGGTGGAGACTCGATTTGGTGCGCTAAAGCTGGCGCATCAGATTTTGGAGATTGAAAAATGACCGAACTTGCACAAACCCAACTTCCGCGCATTAACGAGCCGGCGCCAGATTTCACTGCGCCGACCACACACGGAGAGCGGTCGCTTTCTGACTACCGTGGCAAATGGTTGGTCCTGTTTTCTCACCCGGCCGACTTCACTCCCGTATGCACCACCGAGTTTATCGGGTTCGCCAAGGCTCAAGAGCGCTTTGCAGCTCTGAACACAGAGCTACTCGGCCTGTCCATCGACAGCCATTTTGCTCACATCGCATGGGTGCGCAGCATCAAGGAGAAATTCGATGTCGAGATTAAATTCCCGATCATCGCCGATCTGTCCATGCAGGTCGCCCATGCGTACGGCATGGTGCAGCCGGGGGCCTCAAGCACGGCGGCGGTGCGCGCAACATTCATAATCGACCCCGAAGGGATTTTGCGCGCCATGGTCTACTACCCGATGAGCAATGGACGCGTCATCGCCGAGTTCGAGCGCTTGGTGCAAGCGCTTCAGACCGCCGACGCCGAAGGGTGCGCGACGCCTGAAGGCTGGAAGCCGGGCGACCCGGTGATCGTACCGCCGCCCGCCACCGTCGAGGCTGCTGAAAAGCGCGCATCTGAGGGTTACGACACAGTGGACTGGTACTTCTCAACCCGAAATCTTTGATCAATCCGAAGCGGGCGGTCAGCCTCTGACGTTACCTGCACGTCGCAAGACCGCCGTGGCGCGCCGGTTGCCTTTCCATCCCCTGGAAGGACCGGTGCGTACCCCCCCTCTTTTTAGCGTGAAAGGAACAAACATCATGCCCGACACCGCTATAGACACAGCCCGTGACGTGGTGCGCGCAGCGCTTGAATCATCGTCGAACCGTCCGATCGTAAAGGCCTTCTTCGACGACGCGACAAACACTGTGAGTTACGTGGTTCAGGATCCTGGCGGCAAATCGGCCGCGATCATTGACAGCGTGCTGGACTTCGATGCTCCGTCGGGACGCACGCAACAGACGTCCGCGCAGGCTTTGATGGATTATGTGCGTGAGCACGACCTGAACATTGAGTGGATTCTCGAGACCCACGCCCATGCCGACCACCTTTCTGCGGCGCCCTTGCTCCAAGAGCGCCTTGGCGGGCGTCTCGCCATTGGCGCAGACATCCGCATCGTGCAGGATGTCTTCGGCAAGACGTTCAACGCTGGTTCCACGTTTGCTCGCGACGGCAGTCAGTTCGACCAGCTGTTTGATGACGGCGACAGCTTCAAGATCGGCGCTTTGACTGCAGTGGTGATTCACACGCCCGGTCATACCCCGGCCTGTCTCGCCTATGTCATTGGCGACGCGGTCTTTGCCGGTGACACCATGTTCATGCCGGACGCCGGCACCGCGCGTTGTGATTTTCCCGGCGGCGACGCTGCAAGCCTCTATCAATCAATCCGCAGGCTGCACCAGCTGCCCGATGAGGCGCGCGTTTTTGTCTGCCACGATTACGGCACGTCTGACCGGCCCGAGGTCGCTTGGGAGACCACGATCGGTGAAGAGCGGCTTGAGAACATCCATGTGCGTGAGGGTGTCTCGCAAGACGAGTATGTCGCCATTCGCGAAGCGCGCGACGCAACACTGGCTATGCCCAAACTCATCCTGCCATCCATCCAGGTGAACATGCGCGCCGGCCACCTCCCGGAACCGGAAGAAGATGGCCGACGGTATCTCAAAATCCCGCTGGACGGGCTCTGAGCGGTGCAGCGTATAACCGCTCCGGCTTCACTGATCTCATCGCTGACAAACAGCGAGACCCCAGAGGCGTTCGCGAAGGCCACAAGCTTTTCCTGGACCATCACCCACCGAAGGAGAGTTGCAATGATTAAAACGCTTTTCACCGCGTCTGTCGCTACGCTGGCGGCTTTCAGCACCGCATGCGCCCAGCAAGGCGAGGAAGCGCCGCAGAGCGCAGAGGCAGGGCCGGGCATGCTGACGGTCATCACTGCTGCCGAGCCGCAGACCCAGCTTATGGCGCTAATTTTGACCCGCGCCAGCGCTCAGGCCGGAGCAGACACCCGAGTGCTGCTTTGTGACGCAGCAGGCGATCTGGCGCTCGCCGAGCCGCCGCAGAGCGCAACGGCGCCGCTGGCTCCGCGCAGCATGAGCCCGCACGGCCTCCTGTCCATGCTGATCGATAACGATGTGACAGTTCAGGTCTGCGCGATTTATCTTCCGAACAGCGAGCATGAAGCCGGCGACCTTCTGGCCGGCGTCAGTGTTGCGACGCCGTCTGAAATCGCAGCCGTAATGGTCCACCCTGGGACCAAGCTGTTCACATTCTAAAGCCTGACCCAGCTGTGTTTTCGTGTGAGCGTGCGACCAAGCGCCGCAAAGTGGTACTTCACGTACTACTTTGAGGCGCTTATGGGTAGAGATCGAGAATTCCCAACTTTGCTCACATCCGGGTGAGGGAGCCGACCCAATGTTTGAATCCTTCGACGCCACCATTCTTGCCCGCATCCAGTTTGCGTTCACCGTAAGCTTCCACATCATCTTCCCGGCCTTCTCGATCGGCTTGGCGAGCTTCTTGTTCGTCCTTGAAGTGATGTGGCTGCGGACCGGCAATCGCGTCTATCTGAACCTGTTCAAATTCTGGATGAAAATCTTCGCCATCGCCTTCGGCATGGGCGTCGTGTCCGGCATTGTCATGTCCTACCAGTTCGGCACAAACTGGTCGGTATTCTCCGACAAGGCTGGGCCTGTGGTTGGACCGCTCATGGCCTATGAGGTTCTGACCGCTTTCTTCCTGGAGGCCGGCTTTCTGGGCGTCATGCTGTTCGGGATGAACCGTGTTTCGCGCAAGCTGCACCTGTTCGCCACCGGGATGGTGGCGCTGGGCACCTTGATTTCGGCGACATGGATCCTGTCGGTGAATTCGTGGATGCAGACGCCGGCGGGCTTCTCGATGAATGAAGTCGGCCAATTCGTGCCGGAGAACTGGCTCGAGATCGTCTTTAATCCCTCTTTCCCCTATCGTCTGTTGCACATGACGCTGGCGGCGTATCTGACGACCTCGTTCGTGGTCGGCGCAGTCGGGGCGTTCCACCTCCTGCAGAACCGCGCCAATAAAGAAGCGCGCAAAATGTTCTCCATGGCGCTTTGGATGGCCGCAATCGTGGCTCCACTGCAGATCGTCGCCGGCGATATTCACGGCATCAACACCCTGGAACACCAGCCTATCAAGGTGGCCGCCATGGAGGGTCACTGGGAACGCCAGACCGGTGCGCCGCTGATCTTGTTCGGGATTCCCGATCAGGAGGCTGAGGAGAATCATCTCGAGATCGGCATTCCCGGGCTTTCAGCGCTGATTTTGACCCACCACTGGGACGGTGAAACGCCGGGACTGAAAGACGTCCCAGCCAGCGAACGCCCCCCTGTGGCGATTGTTTTCTGGAGCTTCCGGATCATGGTGGCGATTGGGCTGATGATGGCCGCGGTCGGCGCGATCAGCTTGTACCTGCGCTATAAACGCTGCCTCTATGATGCACGATGGTTCCAGCGCGTAGCCATCGCCATGGGGCCGAGCGGCTTCGTCGCGGTGCTCGCCGGCTGGGTGACGACCGAAGTGGGCCGCCAGCCTTTCACAGTCTACGGGCTGCTCAGGACCGGGGAGTCCATCGCCCCTGTGGAAGCGCCTGCGGTGGCCGCCTCGCTTATCGCCTTCGTCATTGTGTACTTCGCCGTCTTCGGCGCCGGAACGCTCTATCTTCTAAGGTTGATGAAGCAAGGGCCGGCAAACGCCGATGATCAGGTCGGCAAGCCGATCCGCACTGCCGGGACTACGCCAGCGCCGGGCCTAAAGCCCAAGACCATCCCACCCCAATAGGAGGCTGCCATGATTGGATTACCTGAAATCTGGGCCGGCCTTCTGGCGCTGGCCATCTTCATTTACATCGTGCTCGATGGTTTTGATCTCGGTGTCGGGCTGGTTTTTCCATTGCTGAATTCCGACGATGACCGGGACGTGGCGATGAATACCGTCGCGCCGGTCTGGGACGGCAACGAAACCTGGCTGGTTCTGGGCGGGGGCGGCTTGTTCGCCGCATTCCCCCTGGCTTATGCCGTGGTCATGCCTGCGCTATATGCGCCGTTCATTGTCATGATCCTCGCCTTGGTGCTTCGCGGCGTGGCCTTTGAATATCGCTGGCGCGACAAGGCCCACCAACCCACATGGGACAAAGCGTTCTTTTTCGGCTCGCTTTTCGCCACTTTCGCCCAAGGCGTGGTCCTTGGCGCGTTCGTCCAAGGCATAGAAGTGGAAGGCCGGGCCTATGCCGGGGGATGGTTTGACTGGTTCACGCCGTTCTCCGTCGCCACCGGACTGGCTTTGACCGCCGGATATGCGCTTCTTGGCGCGACCTGGCTGGTGCTCAAGACCGAGGGCGGATTACGGGACCGTGCCTATGCGCTTGCGCGCGTGGCGGGAGTGTCCACGCTTGGCTTCATTGCTTTGGTGAGCATGTGGACGCCGTTTTTATCCCCGGATATCGCTGAGCGCTGGTTCACCTTCCCATGGCTGTTCTTTGTCCTGCCTGTGCCAACCTTGACGCTGTTGGCGGCTGCAGCGTTGGTGTGGGGTCTCTACACCAAGCGTGACTGGGCGCCGTTTCCCAGCACGATCGCGATTTTCGGGCTCTGCTTTGCCGGCCTGGGCATCGGCATTGCGCCCTATGTCGTCCCGCGGGCCATTACGATCCGAGACGCCGCGGCGCCGGATTCCAGCCTGATGTTTATGCTGGTGGGCGCACTCATCCTTCTGCCGCTGATTCTGGCCTATACCGCCTACGCATACTGGGTGTTCCGCGGTAAAATCGATCCCTCGGAGGGCTATCACTAGTGCTCAAAGATCCAACCAAAGATGCGTCTGATACCGGCAAGCGCAGAACAGGAGGACGGGAGCTGGGTTGGTTTGTCCTGCTTTGGGCCGGCGGTGTTGTCTCCGTCACCCTTGTGGGCGGTGTAATCAAGCTGTTTCTGGGGACTTAAACCATGCTGCGCAGTATACGCTTGGAGGGCGCGGGCCGGGTCAGCCGTCTAGTGGGCAATGGAAGCCTGGGCTGATGACGCTGCTTGGCTTTCTGATGCGCGCGACGGTCCTAGGCGTTGCTGCGACTGTGTTTCTCGACCTGTGGAATCTCACGCGGGCTGCCGTTTTCGACATTGCGCTGACCCGCTACGAATTCATTGGGCGCTGGCTGATGTACATGCTGGATGGCCGGTTCGTGCATGAGTCCATCCGCGCGGCTGAGCCACGCGCCGGAGAACTCATCGCTGGCTGGACCGGGCACTACGCCATCGGCGTGCTGTTCGCCATGATGCTGCTCGCGGGTTGGGGGCATAAATGGCTGCGCCAGCCCCGCCTTTTTCCAGTGATGCTTGTCGCCATGGTGACGTGCGCCATCCCGTTTTTTATCATGCAGCCGGCCATGGGTTCGGGCGTATTGGCCAGCTTGACGCCTGACCCGGCGGCGGCGCGCATGAAGGTTATCGTCTCTCATCTTGTTTTCGGCGTCGGGCTCTATTTCGCCGGCTGGCTCTGGCGCCTGTTGGCGCGCGCGAAGTAGACGCGCCCAAAGCTCACCGCGCTCGACACCGCTTACCTGTAACCGCGCTGCTCTGACCATATCAGGAAACCGTGATCGTCACACTCCGCCTTCTCGCCGCCGCGCTCATTGCGCAGCTGATGTTCATGACCCCGCCCTTGGGGAATGCCGCATCCAGCCATGGCGCAAATCTGGCGCTGGTTTGTGGGTCAACGGGTGCCAGCCCTGAAGCGCTTGCGGCGCTGGCCGAGCTGCTTGACGGAGTCGGGCATGAGCCCGCTCCCGCCCACAACGAGCAGGCAGATCACTGCCCGGCTTGTGCGCTCGCAAAGGCAATAGCCCTGCCGGACATCGCGGCGGCGAGGCCAATCCTCACTTCATTTCATATTGCCCAAAGCGCTGCGCGGATTGATCGCGTTTCACCGCGTCAGACCGTCGGCCCGCCGGTGGGCCTGCGCGCACCGCCCCTGATTGCCTGATCCCGATTAGAACACCGCCTGGCCTGGCCGGCGGACCAAGAGCGCGCCTTGCGCGCCGATCAGACACGCAGGAAAAATCTCATGACCTCCACACTCATGCTGAGCGCCGCCGCGCTGGCCCTTCAGGCAGGCGCCCCGGTGCCGGATGAAAACCAGGCTGCGCCCGCGCGCTCGGTCTTTATCGATGTAATTACCGTCAACGGCCGGTCCGTCGACACGCAGAGCGATACTGTTATTGCGCTCAACGCACCCCCGTCAGAGCCGGACGCCGCGGCGCTGCTGGCGCGCCTTCCCGGCGCCGCGCTGATCGATAACGGCGCCCTGTCTGGTCAGGTCCAGTATCGCGGTCTGTTCGGACCGCGCGTGGCTGTCGCCATTAATGGTCAGCGCTTCGCCTCAGGCGGGCCCAACTTGATGGACCCGCCTCTACACTACGCACCCGCGCCGCTGCTTGATCGGATCGAGCTGACCCGCGGCCCGGCGCCTGTCAGCATGGGTCCCAGCCTGAGCGCGCGGGCCAATGCCGTGCTTAAATCGATCCCCTACGCTGACGGCGCCGAAGGCCTGCAAGCTTCCGCTGATGTGACCGCCATTACCCGCTCGGTCGATGAAAGCCTTGCCGTTGGCGGCGTCGCCGGCATCGCGACCCAGCGCCAGCGCGTTGAAGTGCTTGCGTCCCATGAGACCGGAGGTGAGCTGGACACCCCGCTCGGCACGCTCGACAGCGCCCAGCATCAGCGCATCGTCCTTGGCGTCGGGTATGCGGCGCGTCTGAGTGACGCCATCGAGGTTGAGCTGGAATTGCGGCGCCAGGAAACCGGCCCGACCGGCAATCCGCCCTTCCCGATGGATATCCGCTATTTCGACACAAACACGACGCGCACCGGCCTGAGCTTTGATGACGGCGGCACCTGGCGGTTCGAGGCGAGCGTGAGCCATGCAAGGGTTGATCACGCCATGAATAATTTCAGCCTGCGGCCCGCCCCTGCCATGATGCGGCAACGCGAGACGTTCGCGTCGGCTGAAACCGTTTCCGTGGACGCCCGGCTTGAGCATGATCTGGCCGGCGGCGTGCTTGGCTTCGGTGCAGACCAGGAGATGAGCCGGCATGACGTGACGATCACCAATCCCACAAACGCCGCCTTCTTCGTCACGCCCGCTTCTAATATCGAGTTGAGCCGCACCGGCGCCTTCGTCGAATGGCAGGGTCCGCGCGCCGGTTTCGACATCTATGCAGGCGTGCGCATCGATGCCCATGACGCCGCCGCCGGGGCTCCGCGTCTTGGCCCCGCCCTTCCCATGGGCCCGCTTATGCTGGCGGCGGCCAACACCGCCGCTGATCGAAGCTGGAATGATGTGACCGCGGACGCCCTGTTGCGGATCAGCCGACCTGTGAGCGACCAGCTGAGCTGGCGCGCCGCTGTGTCACGCAAGTCGCGCGCGCCGGGCTATCTCGAGCGCTTTGCCTGGTTGCCGACACCGGCCAGCGGCGGGCTCGCGGACGGCAACACCTATGTGGGTGATCTTGAACTCGACGCCGAAATCGCCAACGCCCTGGAAGCGGGCTTCGATTATGCAGGGCCGCGCGCCTATTTTCGGCCCACCGTTCATATCAGCTGGATTGAGAATTACATCCAGGGCGCCCCCGCAGATCCGGCAACGCCGGGCGTCGTGGATACGCCGCTTGAACAGGTGTCGGCCATGAATGGCGACCCGACGCCGCTGCGCTTTTCCAACGTGGATGCAAGGCTCTACGGCTTTGACGCAGATTTTGGCGTCGCCCTGAGCGAATGCTGGCGAGTCGACGGCGTGTTTAGCCTGGCGCGTGGCGACCGGACCGATATCGAGGACGAGCTCTATCGTATCGCTCCGGCGCGCCTTCGTACCGCGGTGACCTATGATCGCTCGGCCTGGTCAGCGACGCTGGAAAGCGTCGCCGTGGCCGAGCAAACACGGGTCTCGGCGGCAAACTCCGAGGCGCAGACCCCCGGCTATGTGATCGTCAACGTCTTCGGCCGGCTGCAGCTCAATGATCAGCTCAGCGTGTCGGCGGGTGTGGAAAACCTGATGGATCAGCCCTGGCGCGACCATCTTGGTGGATATAATCGAAACGCAGGCCTTGGAATACCAGTCGGCGAACGCCTGCCCGGGCCGGGCGCCGGCGCCTGGGCGCGCCTGAACGCACGGTTCTAGACGGCCTGCGGGGCCGGGCGGCTGTTTGCAGTGCGCTCGGCTCCGGCGGCGACTTTCCGCGAGCAAATTTGAACAGGAGCACCCAAATGGACCTTGGTTTCCTGGACTCTGCAAAGCGTTCTGTGACGTCCAACAGCAGCTGAGCCTGTGCTCTCAGACGCACGCGAACGGGTTTCTGAAATCACAACGCGCAGCCTCAAGCGGCCAGCAGTTGACGCCACTCTGCGAGCGCCGAGTTTCGGAGATCTTTGAAGCGGGTGCGGCGTTCGAGGGATTGGTCGTGGTTGAAGTGGTTGTGGACGGAGGCGTGGGCGGCGACGAATTTGTGCGGGCTACACATATGCCGAAAGCGGGCCGTTGCGCGCTCCCGTCTTCGCAATGGCAGGTGGCAGTTTTCGGTTCGATTATTGAGATGGCGGCCGGCCTCCTGCCTGTGGTCATTGCCGATTTCACGCATGGCGGCGGCGTAAGAAAGCAGCCGGTCAGTGATGACCTCCTGCGGGCGTCCAGAGCGCTTCATCTCCTTCTTCAGGAAGGTGAGAACGGCCTGTTTATCGCGAGTGCTGGTGGCATAGAACTCAAGGACTTCGACCTCTTGGTCGACGGCGCGCCGTAGGGAGTGGGTTTCGCCGTTAATCTTCACGACTTCGCGGCCGGTCCCGCAGGGAGATATTGATCCGGGGGATCAATATCAGGCGGAGAAGACCCCGGCAGGGGCCTCATCCAGATGCCAGCGCCACCGCGCTACCTGGCGAAGCCGCTGGGATCGGCGTCTGCGGATCTCGCGGGCCATCAGCGGCCCGACCGGTTCCACCAGAACCGCACCGTTTCGTGCCTCAAATCGATGCCTCGCTCATCGAGCAGATCCTCGACATTGCGTAGCGACAGCGGGAAGCGGACATACATCAACACGGCCAGGCGGATGATCTCGGGCGATGTCTTGAAGTAGCGGAAGGGATTGGTCATCGGTCAACGCTACGGAGCCGGGCAGGGCGGCTCCAGCGGTTTTCCTCTGACAAGACCCGCGCCATGGCTCTCTCGCCTTCGGAACGGAAGGTTAGAGGTTTCGGCTCGATTGGTTTCATGCCGCTCATCTGGATGCGGTTCCACCAAGAGCCCGGTCAGGTGGCCAGCAGGTTCTCCTTGCGGCACCAGTCCAGCGTCCGGTTCAGGGCGCGGTCCAGCCGGTCGAAGAGTTCGCTCAATTCGGCTTCGGTGATCACCAGAGGCGGGCACAGTGCGATGCTGTCGCCGATATTGCGCACGATCAGCCCTTCATCCAGGGCGAACTCAAAGCATTTCAGGCCAACCGGACCGACCTTGTCGAACCGGCTCTTGTCGGCCTTGTTCTTCACCAGTTCAGCCGCGCCGATCATCCCCACGGCGCGCACCTCGCCCACAAGCGGATGATCTTTCAGGCGCGCGAACCGGCCTTCGAAAATCGGGCTCATGGCGGCGACATGATCGGCGACGCCCCAAGTCTCCATGAGTTCGAGATTCTTGAGCGAAACGGCGGCGGCGACCGGATGACCGCTATAGGTATAGCCATGGCCGAACGCATTGTTGGTGTGGCTGCGCGCGATCATCGGCTCGTACATTTCACCGGAGATAATGGTCGCCGAAATCGGCAGGTAGGCCGAGGACAGGGCCTTGGCGAGGGTCATCGTCGCCGGCTTCATGTCAAAGGTCTGGACGCCGAAGGGATTGTTGGTTCTGTGAAACCCGCAAACGACTTCATCGTCGATCAGCATGATGTCATGGCGGTCCAGCACCGCTTGGATCGCCGGAAAATAACCCTCAGGCGGAAGGATCACGCCGCCTGCCCCGATCAGCGGTTCGGCGATGAAGCCGGCGATGGTGTGCGCCCCTTCGCGGTCGATCAGATCCTCCAGATCCTTCACCAGCCGGGCGGTGAACGCGGCCTCGTCCTCGCCTGGACGGCCCTCCCGGTAGAAGTGCGGCTTGGTCGTGTGCAGGAAGCGATCAATCGGCAGATCGAAGTCGGCGTGATTGACCGCCAGGCCGGTCATGCTGGCGCTGGCAATGGTGACCCCGTGATACCCGCCGGTGCGCGCGATGATCTTCTTCTTCTCGGGCCTCCCGATGGCGTTGTTGTAATACCAGATCATCTTGACCTGGGTGTCGTTGGCGTCGCTGCCGGAATTGCCGAAGAAGACCCGGGCATCGTCGATGGGAACCAGGGATTTCAGCTTCGCGGCGAGCTCGATGCCGGGCTCGTGGGAGCGGCTTGCGAACATGTGAGCGTAGCTCAGCTTCGCCATCTGTGCGCGCGCGGCCTCCACCAGTTCCTCGACGCCGTAGCCCAGCGCCGTGCACCACAGGCCTGCCATGCCTTCGATATACTGTTTGCCTGAGACATCGGTGATGTAAACGCCCTTGGCGGAGTCCATGATCAGCGGACCCTTGGCACGGTGGGAGACAAAATTCGTCGCCGGATGCATCAAGGCATCAAGGTCGCGCTCGCGAAGCAGGTCGGCAGTCGTCATGGCGTCACTCCCTGGCTGGCGCGTCAGGCGCCCAGCCCTCCCATCAGCATGTATTTGATATCCACATAGTCATCCAGACCGTGGCGCGAACCTTCGCGCCCATAGCCCGATTGCTTGACCCCGCCAAACGGCGCTGCGGCCGAGGACAGGATGCCCTCATTGATGCCGACCATCCCGTATTCCAGACTCTCCCCGACCCGAAACGCCCGGCCCAGATCACGGGTATAGACAAAAGCGGCGAGCCCGTAGGGCGTGTCATTGGCCAGCTGGATCGCTTCGTCCTCGGCGTCGAATGCAATGAGCGGCGCCACCGGGCCGAAAATCTCTTCGCGCGCCACCGCCATATCCGCCGTGACGTTCTCCAGAACTGTGGGGGCGTAAAACAGATCACCCGCCGCATGGCGCTGGCCGCCAGTCCGCAGGCTTGCGCCGGCGGCCAGCGCGTCAGCCACCAGCCGCTCGACCTTCTCAAGCGCCGCGGTGTTGATCAGCGGGCCAATATCGGCGCCGTCCAGCGTCCCCGGACCGACTTTCAGAGCGTCAACCCGTGCGGCCAGGCGATCGGCAAATTCGTCAAGGATCGAACGCTCGATCAGCATCCGGTTGGCGCACACGCAGGTCTGTCCGGCATTGCGGAATTTCGAGGCGAGCGCGCCCTCGATGGCGGCGTCCAGATCAGCATCGGCGAACACCACGAAGGGCGCATTGCCGCCCAATTCCATGGAGGCGCGCTTCACGGTCGTCGCCGATTGCTGAAGCAGAGTTTTGCCGACATCGGTCGAGCCGGTAAAGCTGATCTTGCGCACCCGCGGATGGCTCGTGAGCACCGCGCCCACCGCCGCGGGTTGCGCCGTCGTCACTACGTTGAACACACCCGGCGGCAGGCCGGCCTCGTGGCCCAGGGCTGCGGCGGCCAGGGCCGACAGGGGCGTATCCTCGGCGGGCTTGGCGACCAAGGTGCAGCCCGCGCCAAGCGCCGCGGCAGCCTTGCGCATCAACATCGCATTGGGAAAATTCCACGGCGTGATTGCGGCGCAGACCCCGACCGGCTGCTTGATCACCAGGATCCGGTTTGATGGCGAGCCCGACGGAATCACCTCCCCGTAGAGGCGCTTGGCCTCCTCGGCGAACCATTCCAGATAGGACGCGCCATACAGGATCTCTCCGCGCGCTTCGGCCAGCGGTTTGCCGTTCTCATCGGTCAGAAGGGCCGCAAGTGCATCGGCGTGCTCGACCATCAGGTCGCGCCAGCGCCGCAAGAGCGCGCTTCGCTCGGCGGCCGGTCTCGCCGCCCAGCCGGCCTGCGCCGCGTCCGCCGCCGCGATGGCGGCACGGGTTTCCGCTTCGCCGCAGTCAGCGACATGGCCGATGATGGCGCCGTTCGCCGGATTGCACACCGCAAAGCGTGCGCCACCAAGGGCCGGCGTCCAGCCTCCGTCGATGAAGGCGTCCTGCAGGGTGTGGAAGTCAGACGGCACGCTGGGATCTCCGCGCTGGGACGGCGCCAGTATGAGGCTGTCTGGCTGATTAAATAGAGCCAGTTTGACGGCTTCGGTCGCTCCAGTTCAGGGCGCAGCGGCAGCGCTGCGGCGCCGATCAAGCGCCCGCGCAGGGATGACCATCACGGCGGCGCTAAGCGCCAGCATGATCAACGCCCCATTGATCA
>Ga0307936_1001171_pt1 | contig 13308 bp, 13 predicted proteins | sample OrgLakmetagenom1_FD_201839 | JGI IMG/M metagenome (GOLD analysis project Ga0307936, IMG submission 201839) | Saline water microbial communities from Organic Lake, Antarctica - #1 | ecosystem: Environmental > Aquatic > Non-marine Saline and Alkaline > Saline | place: Antarctica: Organic Lake... | reverse complement strand
TGGTAGATCAAATTGAATATATTGGTTCGAGAACGTCTTCGCACTCGCTGATAGTGAGAAAAAGCATAAGATAACGCTTAATGATATCAAATTCGACCTAATCATGAAATAATCCTTGTCATTGAAATAATAAGTAAATATACCTCAATTTTAATATAGTTTAGCGAACTTACAAAGACTTAAATAAATTACCGCTCTTAAAAAGATGAATAATGGACAGTAAAACTCAGAGATTTAATATAGTTGGACCCTGCTCGATGGAAAGTCGAGATCAGATTGAAGCTGTTTTTAAAGTGGCACAAACTATTGGTGTAAGCTACGTGCGAGCACAAGTTTTTAAACCAAGAACAAACCCAAATTCATTTCAAGGTATGGCCGATGAGGGAATAACAATCTTAAAAGACCTCGCCCCTAAATACCCAGATTTAAAGTACGTATGTGAAGTGTGTTCAAACGAGCATTTTGATAAACTAGTCAACGTTGCGTCAGTGATTCAAATTGGTGCAAGAAATATGCAAAACTTTGAACTGCTAAAGTATGTAGCCGCTAATTTTAAAAATGAATTTGTTCTTTTAAAAAGAGGATTCTCAAACACTCAAAAAGAGTGGCTGAGTTCGGCTGAATATTTAATTTCTGGTGGTATTCCAAAAGATAAAATAATTCTCTGTGAAAGAGGAAGCCGCTCATTTACTTCTCCTACAGGTGTGAGTCTAGACTTCATCAACGCCCTTATGGCAAAGGAAGCTGGCTTTAAAGTAATTATTGATTCAAGTCACGGAACAAAAGAAGCGAGGTTCGTATTGCCTCTAGCAAAAGCTGCAATTGCAATGGATTTTGATGGAGTGATGATTGAAGCTCACCCCAACCCTGCTGAATCAGTCAGTGACAGAGATCAGGCAATTTCTTTGGAAGCATTAACTGATTTTTTTAAATAAGCTTAAAAGGTTTTTAATATACTAAGCACATTACTTAGTCTCGAATTAATCCGGCCCTTGCTACAATACCGGGCTTCAACTTTTGTTTAGAGAATTTCTTCGTTATTTTCACAATAGATTTAGAAGCACCAACCTTAACTACATAGCCCGAAGCAATTAACTGATTACCTTCAAGATAGTCAAAGAAATAGAAGTCTACTTTTGATCCTTTACCCACTCCCGTTTCAAGACCCATATCTACAGAGACGGCCCTTTTACTTTTAGACACTTTAGTTATAGATCCCTCATATTGATACTCTTTAAACTCTGCATCTTTTCTCGCAAAGGTTTTGCTTTTTGAATTTCTACGAACAAAGTTTAAGAAAAATTCATTTCCAAGAGTGGTAGATGCACCAGAGATTTTTGACACTGTCTTAAACTCCACCCTCCACATAGATCCGATTCCAATATTGATTCCAAAGTAAGGTGCAGTCCAACTTCTATTGATACTATTGTATTCAGGAGAACTTGCCCGCGATAAGACAGGTTTATTTTCTGGATCATCTGAAAAAGCATCTTGGTTTAGAGAATAGATATTCTCAACTCCAAAAAGAGCTGTGAAATATTCCCAAGCAAATGCGACTTCTACCTCAGAGAAAATTTCTGAAGAGAGCTTATCACCTGGATTTCTATATAGTATTCTTCCTGAGAAAAAGTTTTGGTCCTCTGTCATAAATGTAAAACCACCACCAACTGAAAGTTCAGTAGATCCCTCTCCTATGGCCGTAGATTCTGGAACTTCAGGCACTTCATTAACTTCAAAGTATTCATTATCATAAGTAGCGTTTCTATAGTTAACTTCAAATGAGTACTGCAGACGATTCACAGTGAGAAAGGAATATTTTAATTGAACTGAGATTGACTCTAAACCAGATGCAACAAGAGTTTTCTCTTCGTCATCAAAAGTTCCACGAGCTTGAACTAGTCTAAAATTAGTTCCAATACTTGTTTGTAATTGATCGGTAAATCCATATTTAAAATCAACTAATAGATCGGTTCTAAAATAGGCTTCATTCTCTTCAAAGTCTTCGACTTCACCATTGAAATTTGAAAATTGAGTTGGAACAAAGAATGAGGTGTTGATACCAAACTCGGTCCCCTTCTCGTTTAAGGTCTCAGTTTTGTTGACATAGGACTTTGCAACAGCACCCAAAGAAATCGATATAAGAATTAAAAACTTTAACATTCCATATTATATGGCAGTACTCTGATATTGTAAAAAGGCGTCTTTAGTGTTCTCAAATGAGATCAAATTTTCCTCTGTTGTCCAAATACCATATTTCTTTCTAAATAAAGATATTCCTGTAATTGTAAGATCACTATTGTTTTCAAATTCAAGTTTTATGGCATCCATAATTTCTACAAGTGGATCCGTTTGCTTAAATGATCCTAGAGGTAAGAACTGTTTAGGGTTGGCTTTGTATTTAATATTTCTTGGAATGAATGATGTACAGATATCGCGAACTAGATCCATGCAGTGTTCTAAGTCTGGTGAAAATTCTGGATTCAGATAGAGAATATTGTTTTTCTTTGTTTGAAGAAAGTTTACACCTGTGAAGCTCAGCTTTAATGGGGTTTCTTGACCGAAGAAAAAACTATCGAGTTCTTCTTTAAGCTCTTCTTTACAGCTTTCTAAATCTTTTGCGTGCAACTCAAATGGAGCTAGCAAAGACATATGTGAAAAAGAGGCTTTAGTGTAGTTGTGATCGAATCGCTTTCTAAAGCCTTCGATCTTTCGGGCAAGGTTGTCGTCACTTCTGAAAGTTAAACCTACAAAGAGTTTTTCATTCATACTATCCTCCTTTAGAGGCAAGCAGACATCGCTCTTATATATTGTAAAATAGAACTCTAGTTTATTACAAGAAAAATAAATATAGGGGCAGATAGTTCCTGCCCCTACTTGTAATATTAGCTATTTAATGACATCGAATTTTGCTGAATTTCCAAGCTCTTCTTCAATTCGAAGCAGCTGATTGTACTTTTCAATTCTATCTGACCTACTCGCTGACCCGGTTTTTATATGACCAGCTCCACTTGCAACTGCTAAATCGGCAATATAGTTATCGGCCGTCTCGCCCGATCTGTGGGAGATTACAGCTTTATAGTTATTATCGTAGGCCGTCTGAAGAGTATCAAAAGTCTCAGATATAGTTCCAATTTGATTAATCTTAACAAGAATGGCATTGGCTTCACCATTCTTTATACCTTTAGAGAAGATCTTCTCATTGGTTACAAATAAGTCATCTCCAACAAGAACTGTTTTAGAACCTATCTCTTTGGTCTTTTTAGTCCAACCTGCATGATCACTTTCATCGAGACCATCTTCAATTGAATAAATTGGAAGTCTATTGATTAGATCATCATAATATTTAATCATATCGTCGCTTGAGTATTCTTTTCCATCCATAGTATAAACATTTTTTTCTTTATTATAAAATTCAGAAGCTGCACAATCTAGACTGATTGAAATCTCCTCGCCAAGTTTATAACCGGCTTTCTTAACTGCTTGTTCGATACATACAAATGCTTCATCTTGAGATTGAAGGTTTGGAGCGAATCCACCTTCATCTCCTACGTTTGTACTATATCCTTTCTCTTCTAATACTTTTTTAAGGTTGTGAAAAATTTCAACCCCAGCACGAAGGTTTTCAGAAAATGATTTACCTTTTATATGTGGAACAATCATAAATTCTTGAATATCTAAATTGTTCGATGCGTGTTCACCACCATTGATAATATTCATCAGTGGAGCTGGAAGTCTTAAGTATCCGACAGCATTTGGACATTTTAAATTTTCATAAAGGTATTTATATAGTGGTTTATTTGCTTCAAGAGCCCCGGCGCGAGTAGCGGCCATACTTACGGCAAGCATCGCATTTGCTCCGAGGTTATTTTTAAAGTCAGTTCCATCGATCTCATTCATTTTATTGTCGAGAGCTCTTTGATCACTAACTTCCATTCCAAGTAATTGTGGTGCAATCTTTTCATCTATATTACTTATGGCCTTTCTTACTGACTTTCCAAGATAGTATGACTTATCTCCATCTCTAAGTTCTAATGCCTCTCGAGATCCAGTAGAAGCGCCAGATGGAACTGATGCACGTCCCATTTTTCCATCTTCAGTCCAAAGATCAACTTCAACAGTTGGATTACCTCTAGAATCTAGAATTTGGCGCGCTTTGATTGATTTAATTTTACTCATGATATATCTCCTTATTACTTTTAATTTCGAAGTAGTTTAACGTAAGCCTTAACCTTTCACATAGGGCGGTGCATATAGGTTTTAATAAACCATTTTAATATCTAAGGAGTTAATAATTATGAATATAAAGTTGTTAGTAGATGATTAGAAGTAAACTCATTTCACATCTGATTGGCTTCACTTTTAACTTTTGGCTTATTTTTAGTTGATCCATTTGATTCAAATAAAGTTTTAGAGTTTAGTTTTCTAGAAGTATCATCAGAAATACCCGACACCTTAGCATCAGAGAAGGAAACCTTTATAACTTTAAAAACATGTTGTTCAACCATTGGGTTTGGCATATGTCCTTTTTCAAAAACAAAGTATCCTATAACAAAGGCATCTTTACTTTTGTAATCTTCTTTTGAAATTTCAATTTTTGAAAAATCAGCTCTAGCGTTAACATCCTTCTCATTTGACTTAAGAGTAATGCTATCTGCACAGCCCATAGCTTCTATAGATTCATCCATTTCACAAATTTTTAAAACAGCATCGGTTTTATAGACGTATTTAAAGACTCTTTGTTCGGCCATAGGATTTGGCATATGTCCGGACTCTTTCGTGATGACCCCATAACTACCCAAAGTCATGCCCATCGTTACTCCAGAGCTTTTCATCTTTTGTAAACCATCAAAGAAGTTTGGATCAAGACTGTTAAAATCGAGAGTTATATTTTCTCCGTCGATTCTAACTGTAGGAACGCATCCGAGCATATCTGCTTTACACTGGTTTATATTAACTCGTTCGTATTTTTTAGCATTGATGATTTCATCATCCCCAATTGACTGGGCATATATATTAAAAGTACATAATGAAAATATAATCCACTTAATCATTCTCACTCCGATTTAAACGCTTCTATTATGCAGCCTGTTTTTTCTTATCTGCAACAATATATGGAATTGCCCACTCAGCTGGCTTAAACTTAGATTTTGGAAATGGAAGTTTGTTAGAAACAAACTCTTCAAACCACGTTGGAATATATCCGCATGGTACCATCTCTCCGATAAATAATCCTGTATCAGGATCTTTACCGGTTTGAACCCATCTAAATATGTCTTTTGTAATATATCTTCCGTGCTCATCAACTCCAAGAACCTCAGAGATATGAGAAGTCCTACGTCCACCGTCGTGATAACGAGAACACTGAACAATTAATTGAAGTGAAGAGGCAACCATTTTTCTAATAGCATCAGGTGGAATTCTTGTCTCACCCATTAAACAAAGTGTCTCTAAACGAGTGCAAGCATCTATTGGGGTATTGGCATGAACTGTCCCCATACTTCCCTCATGTCCTGTTCCCATAGCATTGAGAAGATCTAGTGCTTCGGGTCCACGAACCTCTCCGACAATAATTCTATCGGGACGAAGTCTAAGAGCAGATTCAACGAGGTCACGGATTGTGACTCCTTTGATTCCACGAACAAGATCTTCTTTTCTCGTTTCAAATTGTACAACGTGCTCGGCATGAATTTGTAACTCTACTGCATCTTCTATAATTATTAATCTTTGAGTTTTAGGCATACGAGAACCGAGAACATTAAGCATCGTTGTCTTACCAGAACCTGTTCCTCCCGATACGAGAGTATTTTTTCCAAGGTACATACAACAATCTAGAAACCTTGCTCCATCAGGAGAAAGTGATCCGAATTCGATGAGGTCTTTAAGACCAAGTTTTTCTTCTGAAAATTTTCTGATGGCAACGGTAGTTCCACTTTTGGCCATAGGAGGAATAACAACTGCTATTCTTGAGCCATCTGGGAGTCGTGCATCTAGTCTTGGGTTGTCTGCATCGATTACTCGGCCAACTGATTGAGCAATGGCACGCATTGATGCCATAAGAGCTTCTTCATCTGCAAATTTATTTTCTACTCTCGTGACGAGACCTTTTTGTTCAACGAAGATTTCAAACGGTCCGTTAATCATGATTTCGGAAACCTCTGGATTTTCCAATAAGTTCTTTATCGGAGCAAGCAGTGTACCAATGGCATCTTGAAAAACTGAACTCATTTATCTTCCTTTACTTAATCATAGTCCCTCGGGGTCCAGTGGCTTGGTTTTTCACTCGCTACTTCCCTGGTGGGCAAAACACTTTTTGATATATTTTCAACTTTTGGTTTCTTTAAAACCGTAATCATTCCTTTGTACTGACTTGATGGACAATAAAATTTGTATTCTCCAGCTTTCTTGAACACCGATTCACCATGAGTAATCTTTCCCTTTGTGGCCTCTAAAAAGATCTTGTGATCTTCTACAACTAAGCACTCAGGTTTATCGATCGTAGAAGTGACAAAAAGTTTTACCTTGTCTCCTTCAAAAGCCACAATCTTTCGTGGAAAATATCCGCCTTCAGTTAAGATGACAGAGAACTCTCGATATGGATGTTCAAAAACTTCTGCTCTATTTTGAGCAAAACTAGTCTTCATAATACTTATCGGTAAAACCAATAGAAATAATAAGAAAAGACAGAGATTTTTCATGTATTCTCCTCAAGGTATATAATTATACCTGAGTTACTTTATCGGAGAAGATTGAAAAAACTTTAATCCATATTAAATCTGTCTTCTAATTTTATGATATCGAAGGCAATTGATTCGTAAGGGTGTGAATTCTTTAGTGCTTTAAGAGCTAGTTCCATTTGATTTTCTAGAACTAGAATCTCTATTTTAAGCTCTTCTACTTTTTCAATGACTCCAACACTGCCAATTGCAGGTGTCGCTCCAATAAGGGGTTTGAACTGTCCAACACCCGTGGTTTCAAAGCAGCAGTGAGAATAGTTTCCGATTTGTCCGGCTCCAGTTTTAAAAATGGCTTCCTTTACAATATTGGCCGATTCTTTTGGTACGAAAAAGATGAGTTTAAAACGCTTCATATTACTCCTTATATAAATATCTGCAAATAACTTCAAACAACTTCTTACAAATGTGAATTTCATTTTACAAGGAATAGTTAATTTCTTCTAATATAATGACTGAAACAAATTATAAATATTCACGGAGGAATATATGTTCAAAAAAATTATGCTCACGACGGCAATCACAAGTATCTTAGCACTTCCCGCATTCACATGTACTATCGATGGTAAAGAAGGACTTCTTCCAGAGAACAATGAATGGATTAGCACTGATGCAAAATCAATGGCGAATGCAAATTTAGACGAAGCAAAATTTAACGAAGTTATTGATAGCGTTGTTACTGTTTATGCTCCTATTATTTCTTCAATGGGTGGAAAACTTAAAGTTGAAAGAAATTGGGATGACGGTACTGTAAACGCATATGCAAGTAGACGTAGTGGTACATGGAATGTTGCAATGTTTGGTGGTTTAGCTAGACATCAAACAATCACACCAGATGGATTTGCACTAGTTGTATGTCACGAAGTTGGTCACCACATCGGTGGAGCTCCTAAGAAAGCTAGTTGGATGTCTTCATGGGCTTCAAACGAAGGTCAGTCTGATTATTTCGCAACTTTAAAATGTTTAAGAAAAGTATTTAGAAGTGATAACAATATTGAAATTATGGCAAAGGTTAAAGTTCCAGCTGCTGTAGTTACAACTTGTGCTGCTCAATTTAACAACAGTTCAGATCAAGCTCTTTGTCAAAGAGGTGCAATGGCCGGAATGAGTACAGCGAGACTTTTCCAAGAACTAAGAAAGCAACCAGATGCTCCGAAGTTTACAACTCCTGATTCAAAAGTAGTTAAGAAAACTGACGACGCTCACCCTGCTACTCAATGTAGACTTGACACATACTATGCAGGTGCAATTTGTGGTCAAATCGATGCTGATGATGTTGATCAAGCAAACGAAGACGAAGGTGTTTGTTATAGAGCTAACGGTGACTCAACAGGTGTAAGACCAAAATGTTGGTTTGCTGCTAAAAAATAAATTAAAACTTTATTTTAGATATAAAGAGGGAGTCATTAGACTCCCTTTTTTATTTTATCTACATGAGAAACTATATTTGCACGAGCATACTTTAGGATTTTTTCTGGAATATCAAAATAAATAGCAGCAAGCATCTGCTCAATATCCATCCCTTTGTCCATCATCTTTTTAATTTGGTCTTCACGAAACTTGCGATGCTCTAGGGTCTTCTTTAATATCTCAGTTCCACCAAGAGCGATCCCATGACTTGGAATAACACAGTTAGGGTTTAGCTCTATTACTTTTTGAAGTGTGTGAAAGTACTTGGTCATATCCCCTTCATCTCCACCAACAACAACTGTTCCGATACCTTGAAATAAATCTCCGGCCAAAAACCATTTCTTAGATCTTGGCATAAGCGCTAATTGACCTTCATCGTGTCCCGGTACTTCAACAACGACAACGTCCTCACCCAACCAAGAGCAAAGAACATCGTCCTCTTTTAAGAAGTGAATAGTTATATCCTCAAAGTAATTTTCATCATATGTTAGAATTCTACTATGTGTATCTTTAGAGATATAAATATCGAGTTTAAAATCTCTGGCAATTTGGGGTGCATACTTATGGTGATCTGCATGATGATGCGTGATCATCAGTTTTTCAATATCATAGTCTTTAATGGTAAAGAGAAATTTTTTAAGTTCTTCTTCAGTCATTGGACTTGGGTCAATTAATACTTTCTTCTCATCTCCGATTAGAAATGCATTTGTTCTATCTGCGGGTGGAACTGTAAGTGACCTAGGCATTACCTGAATAAAGTTTCGAATAGGCTCAATCCAAGGAACCTCTATATCAAAGTTAAACCGGTCTTCAAAAATAAGTTCCTCTTTAAAATCGAGATCTTTTTCTAAATGCTCTATAAAATATCTAACAGGCGGAACCATTAACCGCTCCCCTCTATCAAAAGACTTAAGGAGATCAAGAGGTTTTAACCATTCAAAGGTTTGGGCTTCATTAGTATCAACCTTGAAACTTGGAAGTACTCTGAGTTTAATTCTATAGAAGTGAGTGTTAAATCTTAAAGGATTAAATTTTGGGGTTAAGGCCCTTCCAACGTAGTCAATTCGAACTACTTCGTCGGACAAAATATCAAAATCTAATTCTTCCAGTGCTTCTCGTCTAGCAGCCTGAATAAGAAAGTCAGAGGATTCGCGATCAGCGAGGTCAACCTTTCCGCCTGGAAAAGCTGTATAACCGGGGAAAGCTCGAAGAAAGTTTTGGCGAACTATAGCAAAAATCTTATCTTCAAATATAAAAATTAAGGATACGGCATCACGGACTGTATTTTTCATTTGATGATTATAGCCTATTTCTTACAAGAGTAGTAGCTATGAAGGCTTGGATAACTTTGAGATATAATTCCGCATTTTTCTCTCTGACTAAGCCCTACGGCTTTCTCAGCCTTACTAAAGCCCATAAGAAATAGATCCTCTAAGCTTTTGTCTAAGCTTAAGTTCTTTAGTTGGAAGTATTTGGAGTTAATATCTTTTAGGTATTCGTATAAAAAAGAAAGCATCTGTTTTTGATCTAGTTTTCCTTCTTTAAGAACCTTATAGAATGCATTGGCAAAGACAGCACCTACAGTATGAGGATCTTGATAGTTTACACTTTTAAGACAGTCAGTTTGTCCAATTTTCCTTGTGCTGAAAAATTCGGATAAACTTTGTTTATTAAGTATCTTTGATTCTCCGTTAGCGAAAGTATCAGAAGTTACATCTCGACTGTCTTCTAAGCAAGTTAGACCTTCCATTGTTATTTTTTTATCGATAACAATACGAGAAAATAAATCAGCAACTCCCTCATTAAGGGATTTCATAATATCTTGAAACTTCACATTTCGATCTTGATCACCACCTTCAAAGTGATCATCAAAACAAACTCTGGGCTTATGCTTAATCAACTTATCATTGAGGTAGTTTGTCATAAAGTGAGAGAAAACATGATGGCCATATTCATGGGCGCTTACAAACGGAATCTCCCACATTGGGATTCCAGAAAAGGGAACAAAACCATAATCTGGTGTTCCTTGAGGGACAAAGATTATTTCCTTATCTTTAGAATTATAAAAAGCATTATTTATAAGTTGTTTTTCTTCTCGAACTAAAACTCCATCTTCTGAGGTCTCATAAATATTTCGAACAGTTGTTGCAACTCTTAGTCTTACAGGACTAATAGAGGCTGGAAGAAGATGTTTAATTTTTTCAATTTCTGAGAAACTATAAAGTGCACTCGCCGCAGCGCTTTGATAGGATTTATTTTTCGTATAATCGTGACCGCCACAAGCCTTGAACATTCTTCCCATGATACTCAATGGACTTCTGTATCTGAATCCAATTGTACTTTTAAAAACTTCTTTTTCTCCACCTAGATAGACAGAATCAATGATTGAATTGAGATGAGAAAGTTTTTGTGCTCTATGTTTATAGTCATAGTAGATATTTGTTTTGAATGCTTTTGTAAAATTACAGTTTTTTGGAATCTTCTCCTGCATCAGTGGTGAAGGTGTCCCTTCAGATATATCCACAACATTTACATCTAGATCTTTTGTTGTTCGAACGGCCACTCCGCAAGAGCTCAATACAAGAAGTAGAGATAAAAGAGATAAATTAATCATGACAAATCTTACCAAAACACAGATAAGACTGTGAAATTTCTGATAATATTGTAACAATTACATAAAAAAAGGCCCCGACATAGTCGAGGCCTGCAAGCTTTTCAATTTCTCTATTAATTAACCAATTAATCTTAGTGCATTTTGACCTTGAGCATTTGCTTGAGCAAGTACTGAAGTCCCAGCTTGGTTAAGAATATTGTTTTTCGCATTATCTGCTGAAGCTTGAGCATAATCTACATCTCTAATTCGAGAGTTGGCTGCACTTAAGTTTTCAACTGAAGTTTGGAGGTTGTTAGATGTACTTGTTAATCTATTTTGCAGTGCACCTAAGTTTGCTCTTTGTCCTGAAACATTCTCAATTGCTGAATCGAGTACAGCGAGAGAGTCTTGAGCACCTTCTTTAGAACCAACACTAATTCCGTCTATCCCTAAGCCTTGCATTGAAGAGTTAGTTTTTTGAGCATCAAATGAGATTCTATCTTGAAAGTCATCATTCTTAATACCAATTTGAAAATCTAACTTATCTCCACTTCCATCGAGAAGTTTCGTTCCGTTAAATTCTGTAACTTGTGAAATTCTCTCAATCTCTTGTTTAAGATTTTGATATTCCATATCCGTAAAACCTCTTTCCGTATCGCCTACAGTATCTGAAGCTGACTGGATTGATAGTTCACGAAGTCTTGTAAGCATCGAAGATACTTCATCCAAACCACCTTCGGCCGTTTGAATTAGAGAGATACCGTCGTTGGCATTTCTATCTGCCTGTTGAGTTGATCTAATATTTGCTTTTAATTTTTCACTGATCGCAAGTCCTGCAGCATCGTCTGCAGCTTTAGTAATTCTTGAACCACTAGAGAGTTGAGACAAAGTCTTTTCTGTTTTTGCATTACTTTGAGTAAGTGAACGTTGAGCTGAAAGTGACGAAATGTTTGTGTTAATACGGAAACCCATATTACCTCCATGTTAGATTCGTTCTTTCAATACTTGAACTCTTCCTCAAACCATGAGGGAGATGAGCATACTGCTCGGAATAGGTTGTTAATGTCTCCTAGACGTTAATGCCAGGTAATATTCTTTTCGGGTGGTTATGGAATTACTTAATACCTGAGGGGTAATTATTTCCTTTTTTTTCTTATATTTAATTAAAGTCAGTAATATTGGACACTTACAAAGATCAATTTTATATAAATTGATTAGGTTAATTCAATGTTAGGGTTTATCCTAAGTAAGTTATGAAGATTATCTTAATCCTCTTCATTCTATCCTCGACCGCTTATGCTGATACCCTTTCGATATGTTTAGAAACTAAGAGTGCTCCTATATCGGAGATCGATGAAATCCTATTCCCAAAAATCTATGAAGGTCTTGTTAGATATAACGCTCTTAAGAAAAAGTATTTTCCAGTTTTAATAGAAAAAATAAGTATGACTAACTCAAAAGTTATTCATATCGAAATAAAGAAAAAAATCTACTTTCACTCGAATAAATACTTCTCCCCTACGAGAACATTAAATACTGATGATGTAATCTTTAGTTTTAAACAAGCACAGAGTTTAAATAATAGCTTTATATCGAATATAGAATCAATAAACAAAGTTAGTAATACTATGATGGTGATTAGTGGAAAGACATCATTTACTGATGTGTATAAAGATCTAAGTGTAATTACAGCCGCAATAAAATCAAAAGAGTACTACGATTATACAAGAACGCATTCGAATAAAGAAATTTTTAATTCAGAACCTATAGGTACTGGCCCGTATCAAGTAGATAAAATAACAAGTCACTCAATCACCTTGAAAAGTTTTGTAAAACATCCTTCCAAAACTGGATCAATAAAAGAAATTATCTATAAGTTTAAGGACTCAGAAAATAAAAAGTCATGCAATATTAACCAAGTCATCGCAACAAAGTAGTAGATTTTCAGATTCTATAACTAGTCTTTTGTTTTAATTTTACATTTGCTTCAAGTCTAAGTGGTGAGTCTACCTTTTCAAACAAAATGACTATCTCCATACTTTCACTAAATAGTTAAACTCCTTCATTGATATTAATAATCTTTCAATTAGATCTCAAGGAAGAAGTTTATCTGAATAAGAATGAGATAATGCATGATCAACCATACAAGTTAGTACAACTTGTTGATTTCCTTCCTCCACTCACCAGTTGGATCACCCCCATATATATATCTCTTAAAGAATACACATCCTTTTAAGATCTATTTTGAGAGATGATTGTTTTAAGAAATATATTATATAGATTAAAATGAGGAGAATCTGTACTTGGAGAAAATTCTATATGGGATCTTAGCTTTGTTGACACTTTTAAATGATAAAAAAAGCCCCGACAATTGCCAGGGCCTTCTATTAATATAATCTTTTAAATAACTTTTACTTAGCCAATTAGTCTTAATGCATTCTGACCTTGAGCATTTGCCTGTGCAAGTACTGAAGTCCCAGCTTGGTTAAGAATATTGTTTTTCGCATTATCTGCTGAAGCTTGAGCATAATCTACATCTCTAATTCGAGAGTTGGCTGCACTTAAGTTTTCAAC
>Ga0307936_1001168_pt1 | contig 13326 bp, 14 predicted proteins | sample OrgLakmetagenom1_FD_201839 | JGI IMG/M metagenome (GOLD analysis project Ga0307936, IMG submission 201839) | Saline water microbial communities from Organic Lake, Antarctica - #1 | ecosystem: Environmental > Aquatic > Non-marine Saline and Alkaline > Saline | place: Antarctica: Organic Lake... | reverse complement strand
TTAATTATAATACTACATACAACAAAATACAACACCAAACACAAAAATACCGACTTTATTTTTTAAAAAGGTTCAGGATTTTAAAAACAACCAATACCGTCTGAGTCGTCCCAGCCGTGACCGAATTTTGATCTCTCATATTTACCCGCACCCACTGCCTTTTTTTGAGTCGGTGCACCATTGGCTGATTCAAGTGTTATGCCTCCAGTCTTTAAAACTTTGACCCCACCTTTGGGCTCAACGAGAGCGCTGCGCAGCGAACAGCCGCTCGGAACGTGGGTGCTCTCGTTGTCTGATAGGACTGAATCAAGGGGTAGCGGCACGCTCAGAAGCCAGGGCGGGCATTCTGCTATCATCGATCTAAAGCTTTCAGACCAGGGAATCCGGCGTGAGCGCAAAAGCATCGATCGCAAGCGGTGAAAACTTCCATCTCTACAACGAAGAACTGATCTCAGACAATCCGCGATCGGTCTTTCTGACGCTTGAAAATCCGCCGTCCTTTGAACTATCGAAAGACATTTTCCAGGGCAATGTCATCGAGAGCTTCACCGCCGAGATTCCGTCAGAGGCTATGGATGAGATGGCTATAGCGTGGATCAAGCACCGCAAGCTCCAGGGAGCTGTGGGCGGGCCGGTTGGTCAAGAGTGGGGGAGTCCGGATTGCGAGTGGCAATGAAGTCTTTATGAGCCTGACCGTCCTGTCGGACGAAAGTGCGAGGGGTAGGGGTTGGGTTTTATTGAACGACTGGAACGAGAAAAAGCCCCTGGCCGGGGCTCTTTGGTTTCACCAGGGCCCGCAGGCCCAGGGTGTGTGATTAAGCTGCGGCTTTACGCTCAAGAGCGAACTTAACCAGCTCGTCTTTTTTCGTGTACAGATTCTTGATCAGCACTTCGCGCTTGCTCACATAGCTGCGCTCTACATCTTTCACAAACCAGACACTGCCGGAAAACTCAATGGTCACCTGGGTCGACAGCGGGGTGCCGTTATACGATCCGGGGAAGCTCTCACCGCCGGCCTCATCGATCAGCACTTGAATGCCTTTCCAGTCTTTTTTGTAGAGCAGGGTGCTCAGGTGAGCTTCAGCACGCTTGACTGCTTCAGTGACGAAATCAGCACCCATTTTCCGTGCGCTACAGCCTTTCTCAACTACAGAAAGGGAAGCGGTAGTTTTGGCGATGTTGCTAACGTTAAAACCGATTAAGTTGCTCATAAATTTTTCACTTTGCTTTGTTTGGTTGCTTTCTTAAATTTATATATAAACAATATCAAAAAAATCACAAAGAAAATTTTTTAAAGTAAATAAACCCAACAAAATCAACTACTTTTTTCATTATTTTCAGTCATAGCAACGAAATAATAATTTAAATTATTTTTAATTTATTTTCATAAATCCAGCTTTTTAGGGTTTTTTTGCTGAATTTTTACCATTTCACCAGGTAACCCGGGGAGTAAAATAATCAGACAAAACCCACACAGATAACCCAGGTCCCACCACCACCTCGCCCTCCGGCAACGCCGGCACACATCCTTTTCCGGCGAAGCCGCCCAACCTCAAATCCAAACCCCCCTCGGCCCCAACCAAAAATTACTTGAAAACAAAATTCTTGAGACCAAAAAACCGTTGAAACCACCCCCCACTTTGTAACCAACCCACTCTTTTTGGTTTCAACCTGCTTGATCCCAATCAGGACGCAAGCACCCGACATGGCCATGGCTTGGAACGAAGACCCGCAAGGTGCGTAGGGAGCGCAGCGAGCGGAGTCATGGAGGATCGTACTGGTACTCAGCTTCGGAGAATGTCATCTGGCCCATGGCAGCAGCGAATCTTGTGCGATTGGTAATGGATGGAGCTACTATTGCCGATTTTGGAAAGTTATTCAGAGGTTCCTTAACGCGGGTTGAATGGGCAATTGATACCCCAAAATCTTGAAAAATAGCTCTGTTTGGATGTGTTACGCCCCACAAAATGGGGCTACTGTTTATTGAAAATACAGCTCTTTTGCTCTTCTATGCACTGCGCATAATCGGTTATGGTGAAATCCACCAAAGATTCATAATCTGCCTAGAAAATATGTCATAAAACATCCATACCACCCCACAGAAACAACGGGCAGTAGAAAATCACCGCGCCCCGATTCGAAATGGATTGCGGAATTTCAACGTCCTAATGGTGTTAAAGAAGCGATTGCACTGAATCGGAAAAGAACGATGTTGACCAGGTAAGGGTCTTTTTATCAATCGACGGAGCGTTTAGTGCTTGCGAAAGTGTCGGCTTCAGAACAGCAAAAGTCATCGTGCAATAAGGACTTTTTCTTGACAGAACTTGCTGTTCTATATATAAAAAATGTCTTTTAAGTCAATAATTTGCGAATAACTTGAATGCTAGTGTAGACTTTAATAATGCAGAAACGAAAAAACCCCGCGAAGCGCGGGGTTCTTTCGGACGTTGAGAGCCTGTCAGCTTTCAATCGTCGCGGTCTCGGAAATTCGGTTGCTTTGGCGGGCACTGAGACGAGACCGGAGAAAATCATTATAGCGCGCTAGCGCTATATCTCAACCTTCTCCGGTTTCCCGAGCCTTTAAAATAATGGCAAGGAGCTGGAGCATGGTGTGCAGTCCCCACAGTTAAAACTCGATTTAGGGCTCGAAGAAGCTCAGAACTATCACTCGACCGATCGGTATGGGTACTTCTCGATTTTCTACGTCACCGGGAAATTAAACTCAGCCGGATATCGCAATAAGCGCCAGGAATCGTATCTTTTACGAGATATGCCTGATGTTCTGAGCAGCCTCAGCGGCTCAGAAGATGTGTACCTATCGCAGAGCGAGTTCAAAAAAGCCAATCGCAGAACCGCGAACTTTCTTCGCTCAGGCCTAAGCCATATCGATCTCGACTATTACAAGATCCAGGGTGTGGCTTTCCGGTCGCCTCAGCAAATCCTCGATCGAGTGTTCCAGGTCCTGACAGCCGCACAAGTTCCTTTACCCAATCTAGCTGTGGACTCGGGGAGAGGGTTACAACTCAAGTGGATCTATAGAAGTCCGATCCCTGATCGTGCCTTGAAGCGCTGGCAATTGGTCCAAGACTACTTAGTGCAGATGCTCCGGCCGCTAGGTGCAGATCCAAACGCCGCCGATGCGTCTCGTGTTCTGCGACTTGCTGGGACGTTCAATAGCAAATCACGCACGATGGCCCAAGTGATTTATCAAGACCCGGTATCTTACGCGTTCGATGATCTGGCTAATGCTGTGCTTCCTTATTCCAGGGACGAGCTGGCCGAGCTTAAGCGCCAGCGGGCCGAGGGCAAGCAACGCAAGATTGAGCTGGTCTCTAACAATCCCGAGATTGCCCTGACACCATCAGGACTCAAGAAAAAGGGCTTGGGCTCCCTGAACTGGCAGCGTTTCCTTGATCTTCGCCATCTTTGTGAAAAGCGCGGGGGCATCGATGAAGGTCAGCGCATGTACATGCTGATGTACCAGGTTAACTTTCTGATGCTTTCCGGCGCGTCCAATCCTCAACAAATCTGGAACGAACTCGTGGCGGTTTCCCGCACAATCGATCCGTCCTGGACTCCTGATTACTCCGATCTCTCTACCGTTTTGGAGAAGGCTCAGGCGCATTTCCGGGGAGAGCGTGTTGAGTTCGCTGGTCGCGAGTGGACACCGCTCTATACGCCTCGAAATCAAACACTCATCGATCTTTTCTGTATTGAATCAGATGAAGAGCAGAAGCTTCACACTATCATCAGCAAAGACGAGCTAAAACGGCGAGACAGAGAGCGCCACGCGGCTATTCGCCGAGCGTCTGGAGCGGTGACACGCGAAGAATATGAGCAAAAATCAATTTCTCGCCAGAAGCCTTGGGAAAAGCTTGGGATGTCGCGCAGAACTTGGTATCGCAAGGATTGCCCGGCCGTTCTTTAGTTTTGGCACAAGTCCGTCCTGTTAACTATGGTGGCGTAGCCCCGCGGGGGTAGGATTCTGTTTTTCTGTGTTTTCACTCTGAACGAGAACATAAATATTGTTAGTAAAAAATGAGTAGAAAGAGGTAGAGCTAGTGCCGGATCAGATACCATTCTTCTTCAGTAGTGCGAACGCTTTTTCTAAGGTTTGTTTTTGTGAGAGGTCGTGTGACACCGACCAGGTTTTGAACTCTCTCCGAAATTCAGCGCTTACTTTGAAATTGAGATCGACAGGTTTTCCAGCTTCTTTTTTGTGTGTGTTCGAAGAAACCTTCTCAGGAGCCCTGTGAGCGTTCTTAGCCTCTGGGGCTGGTCCAATAGTAAGTTCAAGTGTTTTCGCCATTATTTCGCCCTCTTAAGTCGATCTGCGACGGACTGGACGAGAACTCCAGCCCTTTCATTGAGATGTTGATATTTGGTTTCAGTTGCGCAAAAGCCTTTATCAAATGCTTCGATGTATCCAGTTTTGACACCAATTTCACTAGGTAAGACTGTGAACCCGTAACCTTCCAATGTTTCCCTACTTTCTCGAGCCTGAGCGGCGCTAGTCGTTTTGTAGAGCGCAAAAACTATATTTTCGCTATTTAGCGAATTCGATAGCTCGCTGGCAAGTAAAACAGCGGGTTCGAGATCGTCCATGCTCGATCCAGTTGGAATGATGACCAGGTCTGATGCGGCAGCTGCATCTGCCGTGCCGATAGTTGCGTGTGGCGCACCATCAATAATGGTCAACTGATAATCTGAGCTGGCTTTAATCGCTAGTGAAGCAGTTGAGTAGATCGCGGTAGCGATCTGCGGTTCTATGCCTGCTACGTTACGCCGCTTCTCAGACCAGCGATTCGCAGTTGCTTGGCTGTTGTCGATGTCGGCGAGCAGCACTGACCACCCCGCTCTTGTGAATTCTACCGCTAGTGTTCTTGCGATTGAGCTTTTTCCAACCCCACCCTTTTGCGCTACAACGGAAATAATCATTTCTCACCTTTTCGCTAATTCGCTAAATAGCACTTTAGCGAATTATTGAGTGTATTTCAATGAAGTGTTGCATATCAAAACCGTATCGTATAAAATAATATGTATGATACACAATACGATACACAATACGGATGGGAAAATTATGGCTAGAAAAGGTATCACTTACGATGAAGTTGCCCTGGCTGCGGATCGATTAGTATCCGAAGGGGTTAATCCAACTATTGCACGAGTGCGAGAAGAGCTTGGAACTGGGTCACCAAACACGGTTCACCGCCACTTGAGTAATTGGAAAGAGCGTCAACCCCAGGCTCAGCGCGAAGCAGCTACGTTGCCCTCAGGGCTCGCTGATGCTCTTGTTAAAGAGATTGAGCGACAGGCTGCGGCAGCGCGTGCGAATGCAGAAGAGAAGGCTCTGGATGCACGACAGTCAGCCGACAACCTTGCCGAAGTTGGAGAAGCGCTGGAAGAAGACAACGAGTCTCTCAAAGAAGCTGCGGAGCAACTCGAACGTGAAAGAAACCAAGCTCAAACGCGTGCTGATGAACGTGAGCATGAGGTTGCTCGTTTGGTTTCTGCTTGCGATCGTGAGCAGCAAGCAGCTGAATCTGCGCGCGTAGAGCTTGCTAAGGCACAGCTGACTATCGAGTCATATGTGGATCGAATTGTAGAGCAAAAAGAATCGGTTAAGCACTTGGCCGAAAAGCTGGACGCGGAGAGGGTGCTAAAGCAAAACGCGGAGCAAAGAGCAGCTGTTTCCGAAAGCAAAGTGACGATACTGTCCGATGAAAAAGAAACTTTGAAGTTGGCTCTTAAAGAAGTTGAGTCTCAGCTCCGGGATGCCGAGCGTGTCCGTACTGAGATTGCTGTGTCGGAGCATAAAGTAGCGTTTCTGACAGAGAAAGTTTCCGAGTTTGAGGCCAGATTTACCAAAGCTGAAGAAGAGCGATATAACGCCAGGCTGTCAGCGGATCGGAACGAGGAAAAACTGACAGCTGCGAACAAAAAGTTTGCTGACCTGGAGGCCAAGTTCAAAGCTGCCCAAGATCCTAAAAATCGCTAAATCGCTAAATCGCTAAATCGCTAAATTGCTAAATTGCTAAATTGCTAAATTGCTAAACAAAATAGGTTGTTGCGACCAGATATTTTCTGGTTCTAGATTTTAATGGGTTTGCCTCGTCACGAGGCACCCCAATATCCATCTGTGAATCTGGCATTAGATCGAAGCAGATATCACTATCGGTTCAAGCGGAAACACAGGCTCCTATCTCTATCTTCGTGCCAGCATTTTGGGCATTGGCAGGGTGCCTCGTTACGAGGCACCCAATTCCATGAGAAATCCACGAACTTTTTTAGTCCAACCCCTGAGTGCTTCGTCACGAAGCAGGCAATAATCAAATCTAAAGTCTGAATCTGAACAGCGAGGGTCATGACGACCTACGATTCTCAAAATTTAATTCGCTAATTCGCTAATTCGCTAAAATATTAACTGATCGGTTTATTAAAGCCACACCAAGGTCACCATATACACTCGATTTTCCGCGCAAAGCGCGGCCCCCTTTTCATTCATAGTTTATGATAAAAGAGGCACAGGACTACTTTCAGGAGCCCGTATGTTTGATGATCTTTTTGATTTAGGTGACAACGATATTGCGGACCTAGACCGTGCAAAGCGTGAAGATCTCCGTTGTCGAAACCCCAATAACGAGCCTGAGGTTCATCTAGAAAAATGGACCCATGCTCGTTTGCTGAGAGACGGAAAAGTCGTTCGAGAAGTTGTCTTTGGCTGCGTTGTTTGCTGCCTAACTGACGATTACCAGGTTGGCGACATCGTGTGTAGTCACGCAATCATTTACACCCCGGATTATTCCAGTCGTCGCATTTATGCAACCCAGAGGCTTCGCTTTGAGTGTTTGAAAAACGGTAACGAAATCACGGTTGATGAGTCTGAATTTGAGTGTCGCTTTGACCTAGATCTTTAGCCAGAAGCGGCAGGCCAAAAAGCTCTCGATCAGAATCGCGAGTCAAAAAGTTGTCCATCCTTCTTTGCATCGCGGCTTTTTTCTTTAAATCATCCTCAATGAGATCTAGGTACATCGATCCAACGAGAATTTTTTTTCTCGTCTCATCTTTGCGGTGTTGTTTTTGAATAGCTCCTCGTACTCGCTGCTTCGCTTTCGCGATCTGCGACTTCTCTTCTTTCGCTTTGCGCTCAATCTCTAGTCGCTTTTCTTCCAGCTCCTGTAAACGTTCTTCCTGCGTTTTCTTGGCCATTGTCATTCCCTATCAATTCGTCTGAGTTTTTAGTCTTCTTGTTATCATATCAAGGAGATGAAGATTTCAAATTTGTGAGCAACTAACCCTTGCCTTATCCCGCGCGACAGCGGGGGATAAGGAACTACAAGGGCGCACTTATACATCGTTCCGATGTGTGCGGTTTGCGACGCCCTCCGACTTTCAGTCTTCGCACCAGCTGGACATGACGTCCACCTGCTTGGAAAAAAACAGAGATAAACGATGGCGATTTACCACTTTTCGGCACAGATGATTAAGCGCAGTGATGGTCGTTCCGCGACCGCCGCAGCGGCCTATCGTGCTGCCGAAAACATCGTCGATCGAACCACTGGCGAAGCCTTCGATTACACCCGCAAAGGAGGTGTTTTTGGTGCATCCATCCTGGCTCCGTCGATGGCTCCATCCTGGGCGACTGATCGCTCCGAACTCTGGAACCAGGTGGAAGAAGTTGAGCGTCGTCGAGATGCCCAGGTCGCTCGTGAAATCGACCTGGCGATCCCTATCGAGTTGGATGACCACGACAGGATCGAGCTAGTCCGTGAGTTTGTGCAAGAAAGTTTTGTTGACCTGGGTATGGTCGCAGACGTGTGTTTTCACGACTTCGAGTCGGGTAATCCCCACGCGCACATTATGCTCACGACGCGAGAAATTGGACCCGAAGGGTTTGGTAAAAAACGCCGTGATTGGAACGAGCATTCGCTCATGCCGAGCTGGCGTGCAGCCTGGTCAGCTCACGCCAACCGGGCCCTTGAATCGGCTGGTTTCACCTGCCGAATTGATTATCGATCTTATGAAGCCCGGGGCGTTGATTTAATCCCAACAGTGCACATGGGGCCCGCCGTCGTCGGCATGGAGCGCCGGGGAATCTCGACGCGCGTCGCCGAGATGAATAAACAGATCGAAAAGACCAACTCGAAGTACATGGATCGCCAGGTTGAGCTGGAAGTCGAGCGCCTGGAAGTGACTGCCGAAATCGAACGCATCCGCAAAGAAGTGCTGGCTCAGGTTTCCTCCACTGGCACGTTCAGTTTTGGAACTCCCAGCTCGGACATTGCCGATCGTGCTGAAAAAGAAGCAGCGAGGTACAGCACCGGGATGAACCGGTTTATTGGGGATCAGTACAAAGCGAAGCTTTTCCAGGAAATCTGGCAGTCTGATCTTGATCCGGCGATTTTAAAAACCCTCAAATGGGTAGATGTAGATAGCCGCTCTTTGACGCTCCGCTCTGGCGAGCAGATCCAGGATAAAGGTACTTCTGTCAGCTTGAGCAATGGATCTGATGAAGGTATCGCGGCAGCCGTTCAGATAGCGAAAGCTAAGGGATGGGAAAGCGTCCGCGTTACTGGCTCTGACGACTTCCAGCTGCGGTCTGCACTGGCTCTAGAGAAAGCTGGAATTCAGCCAAATCTAGATAGCAAAATCGCTAAAGAGCGATTTAGCGAATATATGGAGAATCGCCATGAACCGGTTTCTCCGATTTCTGAACTGAAACCCGAACCTGCGCCAGAACCAGTACCTGAAGCTGTGCCTAAACTGAATTCACAGTCCGAGCCCAGGCCAGAGCCACCGGCTCCGAAGCCGATCGATATCGGTGCGCTCAAAGACTTGGCGCGTCGCTCGGTTGGGAGTACACCATTGAAGTCGATTCGACACATTGAAGACGACCCAAAGCGTCTTCAGAAGTGGGCGGATGCTCGCTGGTCTGAGCTGACGAAATCAAGTGAGCCGAAGGGTCTATTTGATGCTTTCCGAGCCGTTGTTGAAGAACAGGCGTTTATGGCGGGTTATTCCGTTTACTCAGTTCAGAGCGCTGGTTTCGACTACGAGCTGAGCAAATCGATGCCGGGTTATAAACCGAGCAAACCAACAGAGAAAATTCGCCCAGCGACGCGGCCTAGACCGCGTCGCACATGGGGTCCGGAGGCTAACAAGTCGAACTCCGATTTTCAGTAACCCAGTTATCTTCAATAATAGCCCGGCAGCCAAAGTCGCCCCGACGAAAGTCGGAACGATCAAAGGTATCAGGATGACGAGTATTAAAGCTGTTGTATGACAGCCGTTCAGTACAGTTATTGGATCAATTTTCATAATGCGTTCTCCGTGTTTGATTTTATTTTTAAGCTCCAGAAAACCTGGAGCTGTCTTTATTTATCAAATGGAGAATTCAAACGGAGATAATTACTGAATATGCTTAAAACGCGGCATTCTCAGATAGTGTGGGACACTATCCAATCAGCGATTGCGAGAAAGCAGTGAGATATTTGCGCGGCGCACTATACTGATCGTTATGCACATGAAACCGCTCCTCTGCCTTGATCTGGAAGGCACCCTCATCAGCAACGCGATCAGTCAGATACCGCGACCAGGGCTGCACGACTTTCTGGAAGAAGTCGCTTTACTGTGCGACCTCGTGTTGTACACGAGCGTCAGTGATGGACGCACTCGGGCGATCCAGCAGCTGCTTGTAGAAGAGAAAGCGGTACCATGTTGGTTTGCTGGTTTGGATATTATTCGGCCGGCCGGCACGATCAAGTATCAATCGGCATGCGGGCGCTCCGACGCTTACTTGCTCGATGACCAAGGTGGGGTGATTGCACCGGGGGAGAGGAAATGGTGGATCCCCATCAAGGAGTATCTGCCGCCTTACTCGAGGGATGATAGGGGTCTTGTTGACGCTCTGGATCGGATCAGGAAGCTTGCATGAGATTGGTTTGCATCTCTGACACGCATACACGCCATCGACATATGATGACAGGCTCAGAAACGAGACTCCGCAGTGGGCCTCTGCCTCCAAATCTTCCGGACGGTGATGTCCTGATCCATGCTGGAGACTGCACTGCGAGCGGGACCCTCTCGCAGCTTGACGATGTCGCCCAGTGGCTCGGCTCCTACCCGCACAAGTACAAGCTCCTAATCGCTGGGAACCACGATTACTGCTTTGAGCGGGAGCCTCAGCATTCCAGGGAAATATGCGAAAAATACGGCGTTATTTACCTCGAAGACGAAGAAATCGCCATTGATGGTGTCCTTTTTTATGGAAGCCCATGGACGCCAACCTTCAGATGTATGTCTTTCAACGCTAGCGAAGAAAAAATGTTTGAGCTTAGAGCAAAAATCCCAGACGCAGTGGAAGTCTTGATCACTCACGGCCCGCCCCTGGGCATTTTCGACTTTGTTCCGCAAGATAATCTGCGCGTGGGTTGCTATCCTCTGTTAGTGAGAATTGGGGAGCTTTTAAAGCTGAAAGTGCACGTCTTTGGCCATATCCACGAAGGGTACGGCGCTCAAAGGCGGGAAAGTGATGGTGTGAAATTTGTGAACGCCAGCACCTGTACCGCCCGATACAAGCCAATCAATCCGCCGATCATCATCGACCTTTAAGCCAGAGTCTCGAAACCAGAATCGAACTGACACTGGCACAAATCGCAGAGTAAACGACCTAGCTCTTTCCAACGCGGGCTCACGGTGTAGTGGTCTAAGGATCGGTGATCCCGGACACAAACATTATTGGGAAAATAGCTGCCACAATTTAAGTATTTTATGGTCGGCAAACGGTAGATTTGCATTCCATCATTCGAGAAACCATTAATGCAGCTTCGACTTTGCCAAGCGGGCACTCTGTTTTTTGGGGTTATCTTCTCCACTCAGATGTTCGCGATACAAGTTATAAAGAAATCCAACAGCGGCATTTGCCATCCACCACAAAGCAGCTGGTATGAACGCACCAAAAACTACGCCGCCTTTGAGTCACTCGAAGGGTGCGTGGCTGCCGGTGGACGTCTAACTAAGGGCGTCTCGCTTGGACCTTCGAGCGGATCGGAAGCTCTGAGTAAGTCAGTGGGCATCAGCAAGTACAAGCGGTCTAAATTTGGCAGCAACTGGACCACCAAAAATTGTAGGGATACCCGTGCGCGGTTGTTGGTTGAGATGTCCACATTACCGGTGAGATTTGCCACGGATAAAGGGTGTCTGGTTACCTCGGGCCGTTGGGTTAGCTCATGGACGGGGAATGTGCTGAACGCAGGCGACATCGATATTGATCACATAATTGCGCTTTCCTGGGCTTGGCATCGCGGAGCCGCAACATGGACGAAGGATAAGCGGGTCGAGTTTGCAAACGATCCTGTGAATCTTGTGGCCGTCGAAGCCTCGCTTAACAGAAGTAAGTCTGACCAAGGCCCTGATCAGTGGCTACCGCCAGGCGGTCAGTGCGGTTATGTAGCTCGCTTTTACCGGATTGTGAAGCTTTACAGGCTTGAGCCGCGGCCGGCTGAAAACGAGTGGATACGAGCGTTTCTGAATGACTGCCGAAGCTAATAGGCTACCGGCTACATTGCCGGGAGTACCGGTCATTAAGGCAGTGAAGGAGAGCGAGTTATGTCTATCAGACGCATTACTGAGCAGGCGCTGCTGGAAGGCCTCGACGCCAAAGGTGCCCACGCGGATGAGTTGATTGAACCACTCCCGCAGGAATTAGAGCCTCTAGATCGGCTCAGGGGTTCAGTTAAACGCTACGACCGGCCAACCGATCCCGTCTGGGATGAATACTGTCATTCCGATGAATGAGTTCCCTAGACCACCTAGTCTCTCCAAAGCGGATCCACCAAGCTCCCTATGTCAGGTGTAGAAGGGGGGGCTATTTAAAAGGTGCGACAGGAGTGTATAAAACTGGAGTTCAGGATCGAAAGTAGAGCCGGCCTCTCCCTGGCAGTCACACCACTAGGCAGGTGTCGCATTTTAGCCAGGCACAAGAGCCGGCATGGACCCTCAGTCATCCTGACCAAGAGACACACTTTCATCATACAGATGGCGATCAAAATATCTATAAACGCCGCCCAATTTTCCGCACTAAAAAGACGAGGGTCCAAATAACGGTCGTTTTCTGGACGCTCCGACCAACGACTTAAAAGACCATTATCGGCTTGTTTAACCGTCCAACCATTGCGTACAACAGGTCTTATGGTAAAGAGAGCGTCGCACCCGGACGCTCACGCCCCGACAACTCCCCGGTTTTGCGCTACCCTCGACCGCTCAAATTTCAAATTTGCAGGAGCAAAACGCCACTGTGCGACTCGACCAGTTACGCCTGTTGTTTGAGGCCGGCAACCTGATGGCCGCCGAGATCGTGCCCGCGCCCCTGGAGCCGGGCCCCGCCCCGCGCTGGAGCTGTGAGTTTCGCCGGCGCAACGGGGCAAGGGTGACCCTGGACCTGAACCGCAAACGCCAAGGCGCCGACCAGGTGCGGATCTTCAACAGCCTCGATGCCGCCTTTGCGACGTGCCAGGCGGTGGGGTTTCGGGCCGTGACGGTGCATCAGGGGTAATAACCATGCTGCACTTATTGCTGGTTGGGAACCATGTCCACCGGCCACCCCGAGATAGCGGGTCCTATCTCCGATGTAAAATTGATACCATCGCCTATTCTAAAAAAGGACTTACGTTTATGCCCCCCTTCAGTAAGATTATGTTGCTAGCCGGAGCTTTCGCTTTTGGGGCCCTTCCAGCGCTTGGTCAGTCATTATCCGAGGGATTTGATGCTGCTCAAAGCGGCGATTATGCCACCGCGTTGGAAAATTTTGAACAGTTGGCCGGACAGGGAAATGCTGCCGCTCAGTTCAATCTTGGCATTATGTACGACAACGGTGAAGGGGTGCCCCAGAACGACTCCAAGGCCTTTGAGTGGTACAGAAAAGCCGCCGGACAGGGATTTGCTGCCGCTCAGCGCAATCTTGGCAACATGTACCGCAACGGCAACGGGGTGCCTCAGAACGACTCCAAGGCCGTTGAGTGGTTCAGGGAAGCCGCCGAACAGGGATATGCTGACGCTCAAGTCAATCTTGGCTATATGTACGACAACGGCAAAGGGGTGCGCCAGAACGACTTCAAAGCCGTTGAGTGGTACAGAAAAGCCGCCGAACAGGGACTTGCTGGCGCTCAGTTCAATCTTGGCAACATGTACCGCAACGGCAAAGGGGTGTCCCAGAACGACTCCAAGGCCGTTGAGTGGTTCAGGAAAGCCGCCGAACAGGGATATGCTGACGCTCAAGTCAATCTTGGCTATATGTACGACAACGGCAAAGGGATGCCTCAGAACGAC
>Ga0307936_1001167_pt1 | contig 13337 bp, 13 predicted proteins | sample OrgLakmetagenom1_FD_201839 | JGI IMG/M metagenome (GOLD analysis project Ga0307936, IMG submission 201839) | Saline water microbial communities from Organic Lake, Antarctica - #1 | ecosystem: Environmental > Aquatic > Non-marine Saline and Alkaline > Saline | place: Antarctica: Organic Lake... | reverse complement strand
CGGCCACCAGCCGGCAGCGCAATGACTCCAGCGCCTCCGGGTCTTCGCTGGCCAGCGCTCTGAGCGTATCAAAGGCGGGTAATTCTATTACAGAATGAATCATAAGCACCCTCCGGGATGTTGAGGTCAGCGCAAGGCGAGCACAAACGACATCAGGCATCCGAAATGAAAGTATCCATCGACCTTTATAACAATTTATACTGCAATGCAAACTAACCAGACCTTTCCGTGTCATTAATTAATCTAGCACTACTGACCGTTAAATGGCAGTGACGCTGTTCAAAAAATGGACAATCTGTGCCTTCACGTAAAGGTCGGGAAAACGGCTTTAATCTTCGCCACTCAGGCGGCGAGAAACATGCGAAACTATCGATATGACAGCATTATCAATGTTTTTCTCCAGACTGGAGCACCGCTTGAGTGATCATCAGCCACGCCTGCTGACGCTGGATCAACCCAGGGCAGGTGTATTGGTGCCTCTGGTCGCCGGTGAGACCGAGCCGTTGTTGTTGTTGACGGTCCGTGCTCGTCATCTCAAATCGCACCCCGGGGATATCGCGTTTCCGGGCGGTATGTGGGAACCCGAAGATGCGTCTCTGCAAGCGACGGCCTTGCGTGAAACCCATGAAGAATTAAATTTACCGCCGGATCAGATATCGATCCTGGGTGCCTTGTCGACCGGACTGTCCAAAACCGGGGTTCAGGTCTACCCCTACGTCGGGCGAGTGTTGACGCTTGATGATTGCCGGGCCAGCCCCGACGAAATTGCACAATGGTTTACCGTGCCCTGGTCATTTTTTGCAGACACGGCCCCGCAAATGCAACCAATGGAACGTCACGGTATCTCGTTCCATATCCCACACTACGAGTTCGATGGGCATCACATATGGGGGTTGACCGCAATGATATTGCTCGAACTGGTCAACTTAACAGAAGGTACTGACTGGCCCTTACCGGCTTTTACCGGGGTGACCCGACCAGGCCGGACCTGAAGACTTAGCGGCAATAGTTCAGATCGGGGAGTACTGGCATGGCAGCGTCAAAAAAATGAGTTTACGAGTGTCATATTTTTTCTGTGTTACACTGATAACAGTTCAGGTGGCCCGCAATAACAGGCCCTGGAGCTCTTTGACAGCAGTTCTGCAAACATGGATGGGGCAGGTGGTTAGCAAGCATGTCTGAAACACGCAATATGATCATGGTCGCGTCACTCGAACGCCACCTTTTTAAAGAACGCAATGTGCTGTTCGAGGCCATTATGGCCCAGCAATGCGTCCCCACTGGCCTGCCGTATCCTGCGGTATCTGCCAATTATCTCTGGAAGCTAAACCAACTTGCACTGAACGATGCTGACTACGTTTTTTTACTGGTCGGAAACGAATACGGCCCCTTGACCGAACAGGGCGTGGGTTACCTGCATCAAACCTATGCCACGGTCAGGGCTCAGCATAAGATACCGATTGCTCTGGTCTATACCGGTACTGCAAAAACCAGCCCCAGCGATATTGACCGAACCCGGCTGAACCAGCTGGTAGGTTTGTTAAAGACCAGCCTGTGTTATCAGTGGGACAGTGAAGAGACCCTGCGTGACGTGGCCGAGCGCGCCATCGAACAGGTGCGAGAGACGCATCCGGCCGACGGTTGGCAGCGCCGATTAACCGAAGCGGAACCCACGGCACAGTTGTCGGCGTTGCGTGCCGAAAACGAACGACTGAAGCAGGAGTTGGCCGCAGGGCGCTCAAACCGTGTCGCTGCCGATCATTCAGCACTGACAAACCCCACGTCAGTCTGGCACAGCCAGTTTACCTGCAAGGCATTTCGCGAAGGCCAGTTGAAAGTATTGACCGGCAGTGCATCGGTTTCCTGGAAAACGGTTTTTACCTGGTTAGCGGCCCCACTGCTATCGCCGGTCACTGAAACCAAGGTAAAAGCCTTACTGGCTGACTACCTGCAGCCACTGGCATTGATCGATATCAAGCGTCGCTGGCATGGTAGCCATGCAGTGGCAGATGTGAAGCTTGAACGTGCCGCCCTCGATGAGCTTAAACTTCAATTGCATTCGATGGCGCTGATTCGTTTCGATAACCTGGGCCGCTGGAGCCTGACGGAAGCCGGCGAATCAGTGGCGCTAAAAACCGTTCCGGCACGGGCCAGCCGACGCGAAGCCTGATGAGTTTTTCTGAACGCCTGCGCCTGTTAATCGCCGAGCGATCGGTCAGTGACTTTGCGCGCAGGGTGAATCTCAGTGAAAGTCTGATTCGCAAGTATTTGAAAGGATCGGAACCCTCCTTGTCGCGTGCGCACCAAATTGCCTCGGTTTGCCAATGTTCATTGACCTGGCTTGCCAGTGGCGAGGGTCAGCCCTTCGATGCGACCAGCACTGTAGACAGTGACGCGATGCAAGCGGCGCTGCGCATCATTGCCGAACAGTCAGGTCAGACTGACGCTTCACTGCCCAACACCGATAGGCTAGAACGCATCATCGCACTCTACCAGTACCTGAGAAATAACCGGTTGCGGGACAACACCCTCGATGAACACCTGGGCCAGTCATTCGCTCGGTTTTTGAAACAGGAAGAGAAACTCCCAGCCAGCAAAAAATCTCTGCCGGGTTAGCAGGCGCTGTAATTCTGCGAATTTCAACAGCCTGCTAGTTTACAAAAGCAACCGAAAAAGCCCCGGCACCGAACAGAACGGCCGATGAACCCGCCATGCGACTTAGCCACAAATGTCCGCCCTGATCCGATACAACCTGATGCAGCCGCCGTATTGCGGGGTGCTGCTGGACGTGGTCCACAGGGCCTGCATAACTGGCGTTCACCGCTGAATGGTTTAACCGGTTTTGCGACAGGGCAACACAGACATGTTCAACCACATGGGTGATGACATCTGCGCCAGGCGCTTTTCCAACCAGTCGTTCTTCACCATTGCGTGCCTGAAATAACGGTACTGTCCCCTGACGCTGCATAACAGTGCGCCGCCACCAGGGCAAGGTTGGAAACGCTGGTTGCACGGGTTTAACAGTCGGCTGTGCAAAGGCCGGGACGCTGAAAAAATGGTGGATTCGCTCTGAGAAAGCCTGCATGGGTAATCGCAACCTGTCGATCGACAGGTTCAGGTCGCGGTGCATTCGAGCCACCTCCTGAACCAGCAACCCATAGGCTGCAAGGCTCTGACCACTGTCAACTACGCGCAACCGGAAATGGCCCGATACACTGGCAGCATGACGCACCCGGTCGAGCTGAGGCTGCAAAATGGCGGCTTGAGGATTCCAGTGGTTGTATCCGGGGTGGCGCGCCCTGGACGGGGTAATCAGTAGCACGCCGTCACTGGTCAATAGCCAGGTGTCGTCCAGGTACTGGCTTAGCCGGGGATCGGTGATCGGGTTAACCGGCATCCAGGGTTCGGCGGTATCCAGTTTCTGATACCAGGCGTCGGTGACTTCAGCGGTGCGGTTATCGGGTTGCAGTTCAGTCGTGGTGCTCAGCCACGCAAGCGGCAGTGTGCTCAGTTCCAATCGCTGGAACACTGCTTTAGGCAAGTCACAACTGGCATCCACAGCCAACGTCAGATACTGCATGAGATGAACATCCTGTTCGAGATTCCATAGGTCTTAATCTTACTGTAGCTCAGTCTGTCTTGTCTTTGAATTCACATAAATTTTCAATGATGCAGGCGCCGCAACGAGGTTTACGCGCAATACAGGTGTAGCGGCCATGCAGGATCAGCCAATGATGCGCGTCCATCAGGAATTCAGCTGGAATCAGTCGTAACAGTCGCTGCTCGACTTCGACAACATTTTTACCGGTAGCAATGCGCGTTCGATTGGCAACCCGGAAGATATGAGTATCTACCGCCATGGTCGGCTGACCAAAGGCCGTATTCAGTACCACATTGGCGGTTTTGCGACCTACACCGGGCAATGCTTCCAGCGCCACGCGCTCAGACGGGATTTCACCAGCGTCCAGATTCAGGTGGCTGTGCTGGTCGAGCAGCAGGTGACATAGCTTGTGCACGTTTTCTGCTTTGCTGTTAAACAGACCAATGGTTTTTATATAGCCTTTCAGACCGTCAACGCCCAGGTCGTAAATCGTTTGGGGTGTGCTGGCGACCGGGTACAGCTTAGTGGTCGCTTTATTGACCCCTTTGTCAGTTGCCTGGGCCGACAGCACCACGGCAACCAGCAGCTCAAATGGCGTGCTGAAGTTCAGCTCGGTTTCCGGATTCGGGTTGGCCGCCCGCAAGCGACTGAAGATCTCCGTTCGTTTGGCTTTATTCATGACGGTAAATACAACCCTTAAATACAACCAACAGTCGTTGGTTGGTTGATCTGTTAATGGCTTCGGCCTCTATTCCGGGGTGAGGCGGGCCGATAGGCCGGGTATTTTTTAACCGATCATCCCGGTTACCCGCACGCGCTTGGAGCCAGCCACCGGTTTTTCGGCCCTGGCGTCCTTGCGCTGCTGTATACCCGTATCGATCCGGTTTTTGACCGCAATCAATAACCCCAACCCGACAAAAGCGCCGGGCGGCAAAACCGCAAACAAAAAGTCCGGATAATCTCTAAACAGGGTGATCTCCCAGTTCACAGCAGACGGACCGAAAATCAGTTCCATATTGGTGAACAAGGTGCCCTGGCCAATCACTTCTCGCAGGCCGCCCAAGACAATAAGCACCAACAGAAAGCCCATTGCCATCATCAAGCCGTCGAGCATGGACGGCAGCACTGGATTCTTGCGGGCGAAGGCGTCGGCACGGCCAAGAATGGCGCAGTTGGTAACGATCAGCGGGATAAAAATACCCAGTACCTGATACAACTCGTAGGTAAAGGCCTGCATCAGCAATTCGGCACAGGTGGTGAACGACGCAATGATCATCACAAAGGCGGGTAACCGCACTGAATCAGGCACATAGTTGCGAATCAGCGATACAGCCGTATTCGATCCGATCAAGACCACCATGGTGGCAAGCCCCAACCCGAGCGCATTGACCACCGAACCGGTTACCGCCAGCAGCGGGCACAGCCCCAGTAATTGCACCAGCGCTGCGTTGTTGTTCCACAGGCCATTCCTGGTCAGCTCACTGGCGGGTGGGCTGCTGTTGGCCGCAGGGGTATCGTTCATGAATCGGCTCCAGGGGTGTCGGGTGTAGTGCTCAACAAAACGCTCCGGTTGGCGTCGAAGAACATCAGGCTTCGGGCGACAGCGCGCACCACAGCGCGTGGCGTGATGGTAGCGCCAGTCATCTGGTCAAAGGCACCGCCGTCTTTCCTGACCTGCCACTGTTCAGGCGCAATGGTATCAAACGATTGCCCGTCAAAACCGGTAATCCAGTCGGATTTTTTGACTTCAATCTGGTCGCCAAGCCCCGGAGTTTCCTTATGAGAAATCACTCGCACGCCCAGCAGTATGCCGCTGGCATCAATGGCAGCAACGAGTCGAATCGGTTCGGTGTAACCCTCGGGGGCGACAAGCGGAAGAATAACGGCCGTGACCTCGCCGTTCAGCCGGGCCTGATACCAGTTAGCGTCCCGGTCCAGGCGCAGTAGGGCTGTTTCGGTTAACGTTGGCAGTGCTATTGAATAGGACGTTTCCAGCAAGTCATTGTCACGCAGTGTCACAGGTGTCAGGGCGTAAAGGGCCCGGGCTTCGAATTCACGCTCGTTGGCATCAATACGGTCTGCAGTCAATGTTTGGGTAACTGCAATGATGCCCGCGGTAAAAACTGCGAAGATAGCCAGGCCGATACTGCTGCGCCGAATGGCCTGGCCCAGGGTAATAGGGGTTTGTTCACCGCTCACCGGCGGCACCTGTGTGTGCTCATCGTCCTGGCTGTGATCAGTCATTTTTGAAGCCTTTGACCGCTTTGTTGTGGCCATATACACGGGGTCGGGTGTAGTGATCGATTAACGGCGCGGCGAAATTCATCAGCAAAACCGCAAAGGCGACGGCATCCGGGTAGTTGCCCCAGGTGCGAATCAGGTAAATCAGCACGCCAATGCCGGCACCATAAACCAGTTTGCCGCGGTTGCTGGTGGCGGCGCTGACCGGGTCGGTGGCAATGAAAAATGCCCCCAGCATGGTCGCTCCCGCAAACAGATGCAGATCGAGCGGCACCCGGATATCCGCATCCCAGCTAAACAATACAGCCATAATGCCCAGACCGCCGAGAAAGCTGACCGGAATGTGCCAGGTGATGATGCGTTTCCACAACAGCAAGGCACCGCCGGCCAGAAACGCCAGGCTGGCCGTGTCCCAGCCGCTGGCAATCCAATTGCCAAAAATCGGGGCTTGCAGCACTTCAGCTGAGGTAAAGCGGCTGATATCGAGCTTGTAGACATCGAGCGGTGTGGCGCCGGTACTGCCATCGATCGGGATTTGACCGGCAAAAATGACGGACAGCGTATCCATAACAGGTAGCGAAAAATCCGGGCTGGCCCAGCGCGTGGTCATATACAGGGGCAATGACACCAGCAGCAGAGCATACGCCACCATGGCCGGGTTAAACGGGTTGTTGCCCAGACCACCAAACAGATGTTTGGCGAAGATAATCGCAAACAGCGTACCCAGAATGGTCAGCCACCAGGGGCCAAGTGGCGGCAGCGCCAGTGCCAGCAGGGCTGCAGTCACCAAAGCACTCAGGTCTTTCAGAAAAAACACCACCGGACGGCCGCGTAACTTCAACAACAGGGCTTCTGCAGCCAGCGCGGTGCCCATTGCCAGCACCATGTTGATTGCATAACCGATACTGAAGCTGACGATCAACACCAGCCAGCCAGGGATCAGTGCCAGCAATACCCAGCCCATCACCCAACTGACGGAGGTGCGTCCGGTGGTGTGGGGTGAGGTCAGATTAACCGCCGTCATGCATCAGTTCCCCTGTCTGGTCTGGTTTCAGTGGTTGCTCGCGTTGCTTCATCCCGCGTTATCCGGGCTTGCTGATGTTTTTCTTCAAGCTTGGTCACTGCCTTGCTCAGGGCAGGCACCATATCAGGCGATTCCTGCTGAGCAATAACCAGTCGCTCATTGGCTTTCTTAACCTTGGTTGCCGCCAGTTCCAGTGCTTTTTCCAGATCGTCAATGCTCAGCTCGATGGCTGACTTTGCCTTGTCTGCTTTTTTAGCCTGAGCGCGGGCCATGGCCGCTCTGATAGCATCGTCCTGCTGGTCTGGCTGGCTCCCACCATTAGCCGCTTTCTGTGCCCGTGCTTCGGCTGCCGCTTTGGTGCGGGCTTTACGCCGGACTTCTTTTTCCAGTTGTTCTTTTTCCAGGCGCGCCTGGCGTGCTTCAAACCGGGTGCGGGCACGCTCTGCCTTGATGGTTTCTTCTTTCTCGTTGCGCAATTCGCCCTTGGCATAACGATAATATTGCACCAGCGGGATGCGACTCGGGCAGACATAGGCGCAGGCACCGCACTCAATACAATCGTTGATCGAATGCAGTTCGGCGGCCTCCAGATTTCTATGCTTGGCGGCCCAGAACAGCTGCTGCGGCAAAAGGTCGACCGGGCACGCCTGTTCACAGAGCCCGCAACGGATGCAGGGGTTATCCGGCATCGGCCGAGGCAACTCCTTGCGTGTTGGCACCAGCAAGCAGTTTGTGGTTTTTACCACCGGAGAAGTAATATCCGGTACCGCAAAGCCCATCATCGGGCCGCCCATGATAACCCGGTCGGCTTTTTTAAGGTGCACGCCGGCCTGGTTGAGCAGCGTTTCCATCGGGGTACCAATGGGGACCTCGTAATTGCCGGGCGCGTCGACCGCTTCCCCGGTTACGGTGGTGATTCGGCTGATCACCGGTTCATCAAGCACGATGGCCCGGTAAATGCTGGCCAGGGTACCGACGTTCTGACAAACAATACCCAGGTCGGTGGGTAAACCACCCTGCGGCACTTCCTGGCCGGTGGTCATTTGTATCAGTTGTCTTTCACCACCGCTCGGGTATCGGGAGGCGACGACGCTGATACGCATATCAACAGACAATCGCTCCGCAGCTGCGCGCATCTCGGCGAGCGCTTGCGGCTTGTTGTCTTCAATACCCAAGCGAAGGGTGTTAGCACCGAGTATGTGTTTGGCAATAATGGCTCCGGCCAGAATCTCGTCGGAGCGTTCACGCATTAGCCGGTCGTCGGCCGTTATGTAGGGTTCGCATTCGGCCGCGTTGATCAGCAGAGTGGTAATCGGCCTGTGCCTGTTGCGGTATTTTACGTCGGTCGGGAAGCCGGCGCCGCCCTGGCCAACCACGCCGCAATCGTGAAGTCTCTGGATCAGGTCGTCAGTCGGATGTGAACGCCAGTCGGCTAAACCATGGCGCTCGCGCCAGTGATCCTCACCATCAGCCTCGATCAGAATGCAGGGCGAGCTCAACCCGGATTCATGAGCGATGATGCGGTCTTCAATCGCACACACCCGGCCGGACGTTGGCGCATGAATGGTCGCACTGATACCGCCGACAGCTATTGCCAGAACATCACCCTTGCACACCGTAGCACCCACCGATACTACCGGATCGGCTGGCGCACCCATGTGCATGGCCATAGGCAGGATCAGCAGCGGCGGCATAGGCACCGCGATAATCGGTGTGCTGTTCGACAGGGTTTTGCGTTCATCCGGGTGAATGCCACCTTTCAACCGAAATACCTTATCCGTGATAATCAGGGGTTGAGCGGTCATGCTGCGCGCTCCCCCTTTTGCTCAAGGCCTCGGGGCCTGTCGGTCGCAATCAGGTTAACGCCCGGTGCCGGTTTGTCCCAGTGCCAGCTGCGCATTGTCATTTCTACCGGCACCATATCGATGCAGTCGACCGGGCAGGGCTCGACGCACAGATCGCAGCCGGTGCATTCACTCTCGATAACCGTATGCATCTGTTTGGCAGCGCCCAATATGGCGTCAACCGGGCAGGCCTGAATGCATTTGGTGCAGCCAATGCATTCGTCTTCGCGGATGACGGCCACCGTGCGTGTCTTTTCTTCGCCGTGTTCAGCATCCAGCGGTTCGGGTTCGACATCAAGCAGGTCAGCCAGCGCCTGAATAGTGGCCTCACCACCCGGCGGGCATTTGTTGATTTTATCGCCACCGGCAATGGCCTCGGCGTAGGGGCGACAGCCAGGGTAGCCGCATTGGCCGCATTGTGTTTGCGGCAGAATCTCGTCGATGTTATCGACAATGGGGTTGCCTTCGGGCCGAAAACGTACCGACGCAAAACCGAGTAGGCCGCCGAAAATAGCGGCGAGTATGAGCAGGGTGACAATCGCAATCCACATAAGTTACCCCAAGGTCACCAGGCCGGAAAATCCCATAAAGGCGAGTGACATAATGCCCGCCGCGACGAGTCCAATGGCCGCTCCCTGAAACGGCACCGGTACATCGGCTACCGCCAGTCGTTCGCGCATGGCGGCAAACAAAATCAGTACCAGCGAAAAGCCGATCGCCGCGCCAAAACCGTATAAGAAGCTCTCGATCAGGCTGTTCTGGCGGCTGATGTTCAGCAGGGCAACCCCGAGCACCGCGCAGTTGGTGGTGATCAGCGGTAAAAAGATACCCAGCACGCGGTACAGCAACGGGCTGGTTTTACGTACCAGCATCTCGGTGAACTGCACCATAAAGGCGATCACCAGAATGAAACTGATGGTTTTCAGGTAGATCAGGCCGAGCGGCTCCAGCAGCCATGTATAGATCACATAGCTTGCCACCGACGACAGCGTCAACACAAAAGTAGTCGCCGCCGACATACCCACCGCCGTCTCCAGCTTGCTGGACACACCCATGAAAGGGCATAGCCCGAGAAACTGAACCAGGACAAAATTGTTTACCAGAATGGTGCCAACCAGCAAAAGCAGGTAGTCGCTCATCGAAAAGACGGCCTTAATGCAGTGTAAAAACGCGATTACTTTGAAGACAGGTATTATCGTGGATTGTTATATGCCTAACAAGGCGAATAGCGGAATCGGTTTAGTGCGTTTCGTTATGCTTACAAGCAACCTGTGTTATGTATGAGTAATTCTCGGGGTAATCCAGTTAGGTGCCTGCCCCTTTTGAAGTGGCATTCGGACGATCGGGTACGTCTACCGGGGGCACGCCGTTAATACATCCCTGTAGGCTCGGAGCTCACATCCATGTGTGCTGACGGCCCCCGGTAGACGCATCCGACAGTCCTGGGAATCCGAGTGCTTAAGTCGACACGAATGACTGAGTCATGACGCTGGTGGTATATGGATATGCCGGCAAAATCGATGACGCGTTAGTCACTGATTTTGTAAGAAAAGCAAAAATCGCACTGTTTGCTTTTCGTGTTTTGGAAAAGGCAGTAAGCCTTTTTCAACAACCTGCTAATGAGCTGCCCCATTTAACGCAATCACAGCCACGCCAGCCACCGCCAATAGCATCCCGCCCCATGCCTTCCTGCTTGCCTTATGCCCTCGAATCAGGTCAATCGAAAATGCCATGATGGCGCAGGTTGCGATCAGTGTTTGCACAACACCGGCTTCGGTACGTTTGACCGCCAACTGCTGAAACCAGATGGCCAGCAGCGTCCCGACGAAGGTACTGATTACCAATATTCCCCATTGGCGACGGGTCAGGCGTGGCCAAAACGGTCGACGCTGCACCGCAATGAGAAACGGAATAGCGGTTATGCCGGCCGCCAACCGCAAGAATGAGGCCTGCGATGCGGGCATATCGACCGCCAGGAACACTTCGCGCATAAACACCATACCCAGTGCCTGACACAGAGCTGCACCGAGTGCGAAGGCCATGCCCAGAAACGGATGGCTTCGATGCGCCGGATTTTCCGGTTCCAGCACCCAGAACAGGGCCGGAATGATCATCGCCGCCCCTAACCATTGCCACAGGGTCAGGAATTCGCCCAGCCAGAGCATGCCCAGGCCAATGGCGAACAAGGGTGCGCTTGATTCAGCAATCGACAGGGTCGTGCGCTCTCCAATACGGTTCAAGGCTGAGAAAATAAAAGTGTCGCCCAGAGTAATGCCGATAAAACCGCTGAGCAGTAATGGCATCAGAACCTCAGAAGGGATTGAAACCCACTGGCCAGATACACCGATAAAAGCCAGTAAGCCGGTGCAGGCCAGCAAACCCTTCCAGAAGTTAAGCTGTAACGGTGACAGGGCGGTTCCCAGATGGCGAAAGCCATAGGCGGCCAGTGTCCATGACAAAGCGGCCATGATTGCGAACATTTCACCCATGAGTGATAGCCATCGAAGTATCTGCACTGAAAAAGGGCGTGTATCTAACATCGACCGTTGGGTGAAGGTCAAGTGAGAGCTTTTATAAAGAGCGTCTACCAGGCTGTTGATATTCGCAGAATGTCAGCCGCTTGCTACCAGAAGATGTGGTCCGACCTGTCGGATGTTCTGGTGAAATCGGCGATTGATCAGTCGTGGATTTTGCCAGAACAGTAAAAGCACGGTGCTTGCTATTTGTGTTCTAGCAGACTGTTGAAATTCTCGGAATTTCGGCGGCTTGCTACCGGTATATGGATATACCGGTAAAATTAATGGCGCCTAAGTCATTGATTTTATGAGAAAAGTAAAAATAGCAATGTTTGCTTTTCGTGTTTTGGAAAAGGCAGGACGTCTTTTTCAACCATCTGTTAGATAAGGCATTAAGCCTTTTTCAATAACCTGATAAGGTATCGCAGCCCTCTGTTACCTGCGGTAAACTGCCCGTATATCGACTACTCACTTACACAACGTTAAGGGATAAACAATGAAAATTACCGTTTTTGGCATTGGTTATGTGGGCCTGGTGCAGGGAACCTGTCTCGCCGAAGCCGGCCACGAAGTCATCTGTGTTGATGTCGATGCCAAAAGAGTCGAAAACCTTAAGAAAGGCCTCATCCCGATCTACGAACCGGGCCTTGAACCCATGGTCAAAGCCAATTTTGAATCCGGTCGTCTCAGCTTTACCACCGATGCACCTGCAGCAGTTGCGCACGGCGACATCCAGTTCATTGCCGTTGGCACCCCGCCCGATGAAGACGGCAGTGCCGATCTCAAATACGTGCTTGCCGTGGCCCGGACCATTGCCGAAAACATGAACCGGCACACCATCGTGGTCAACAAATCAACCGTCCCGGTTGGTACTGCCGACAAAGTAACGGCAGCGATCCGGGACGTGTTGCAACAACGGTCCGATGCCAGCTTGACCTTCGATGTGGTGTCCAACCCGGAATTCCTGAAAGAGGGTGCAGCGGTCAACGACTGCATGCGTCCGGATCGTATAGTGATCGGCACTGAAAGCGCCGAGTCCATCGAGGCGATGCGTGAATTGTATCAACCGTTCAACCGCAATCATGAAAAAATCATCCAGATGGACGTGCGCAGCGCCGAGCTGACCAAATACGCAGCCAACTGCATGTTGGCGACCAAAATCAGCTTTATGAACGAAATTGCCAACCTGGCTGAGCGCCTGGGAGCTGATATCGAAGCCGTGCGCCATGGCATCGGCAGTGACCCGCGCATTGGCTACCAGTTTATTTACCCGGGTGTCGGTTACGGCGGTTCCTGCTTTCCCAAAGACGTACAAGCACTGATCCGCGCCGCCGAAAGCATCGACTTCGACGCCAAAGTACTCAAAGCGGTCGAAGCCCGAAACTACGAACAGAAAACCACCCTGTTCAGCAAAATCAATGCGCATTACCAGGGCAACCTGAAAGGCAAAACCTTCGCCGTATGGGGCCTAAGCTTCAAACCCAATACCGACGACATGCGCGAAGCACCCAGCAGAGTATTGATGGAAGCGCTGTGGGAAGCCGGCGCCAAAGTGCAAGCCTACGACCCGGAAGCGATGGAAGAAACCCAGCGCATCTACAGCAACCAGGATGCGCTGACCCTATGCGGCACCAAAGAAAGCGCACTCAAAGGCGCCGATGCCCTGGCCATTGTCACCGAATGGCAACCCTTCCGGGTACCGGACTTCGACAATATCAAACAGCAACTCAGCGACCCAGTAGTATTCGACGGCCGAAACCTGTTTGAACCCAAACGGATGCAGAAAAAAGGCATCAAATACTATTCAGTAGGTCGCAATCCGGTTTGATAGCGCGGGGCATGCACAGTCGTAGGAGGCCAGCCCCCTGGGCGACCGATAGCTTTATGCGCAGGAGGCCAGCCCCCTGGGCGACCTGCATCTTTTGTAGGAGGCCAGCCCTCTGGGCGACCGGTAGCTTTTGTAGGAGGCCAGCCCCCTGGGCGACCGGTAGCTTTTGTAGGAGGCCAGCCCCCTGGGCGACCGGTAGCATAAGTAACCGGCGAACTAGCCTTTTAGCAAGGAACCAGATTCACCGGTTCCGATACAAAGGTCGCGCACGGGGTGCCCTCCT
>Ga0307936_1001156_pt1 | contig 13394 bp, 14 predicted proteins | sample OrgLakmetagenom1_FD_201839 | JGI IMG/M metagenome (GOLD analysis project Ga0307936, IMG submission 201839) | Saline water microbial communities from Organic Lake, Antarctica - #1 | ecosystem: Environmental > Aquatic > Non-marine Saline and Alkaline > Saline | place: Antarctica: Organic Lake... | reverse complement strand
GTTGGGTCAGGCCCGCCCGCTGCACCCTCGACCAAGTGGTGGCGCATCATAGGGCAACACGGCGTGTGCGTAGGCACGTGTCCGCGGTCGCTCCGATGGTTTAAGTAATTGTGGGGCTTGGAGGGCGGGAGCGGACCTTCGCTACGCCCCGCACGGAGGTCTGCTGTACCGGACAAAGTGAGCTTTCGTTGCAGGTACACCAATGTCAGCTTCGGGGAGGCGGTTCAAAAACGGTCGTTTTTGGGAAGCTTTTTCACAAAAGTCTGATGACCAGTCATCTAACTAAAAACTTGCTGATCTTCTTTGCTTAGTTAAGGGTAGTGACTGATCCATCTGATCTGGCTGAGCTGCTAATTTGTAACGCTCCAATAAACGGACTTTCATATGACCAAAAACCATAGAGATGCCAATTCAACGGTAGGGTACGGTGAGTATGATGCAGAAACTGTTGAGCGCGTTCATCAGGAAAATATTCGAAAAAGTCGTCTTGCCGCGGAGCTGAGCAGCCAAGCGGATTCTGCTGAAAGGATCAGTACCCCAAAACAATACACATGGAAGTCACAACCCCGCAAAGTCGGTGATAGTGAAATTAGCCCTTATCAGGGAAGTGGTGATAAAAAGCAGATGCTAAGGGCCCAATCTCGAAAGCGTCGCCAAGTTCGACACCAAGAATCCAGTATTTGGGATGATCTTGTACCAAAAGAGGTGCACGGTATCCTAAACTTTATGCTCACCGTAATTTTTATTTTGGGACTTGTTCTCGCCTTTGCTTTCAGTGGTGGTCTTTAAGCTTTACCTGAATGACGTCAGCCGATATTACTCACGTCTATTACTGTGGACGTCTAAAAACAGTGGTTTTTGAACCCCGCGAATGACCGCTCGCAGCCCCAAAGCTGACATGTTCGCAACCCGCCCCTACCTATGCTATTCTGCTACGAGCGGAGCGTATTTTCCGTATCTGAAGCCCAAACGTCTGAAAGCAGACCCAATTTCGTCGGCCTGAATACCGAGCACGCGAAAGATGTGGAAACGCGACAGTGCGCAAAGGTCGTAGTTGAGCCAAACCATCCTTTGATAATCTTCAGCAGACAGATTTACACCTCGACCATGAGAGACGGCATTTCTGATTCTAGTAATTTCGGATGTTAGAAAACGGCCTCGAAAACCACTATCCGACCAGCTTTTCTGTAACCGATCAAGTCGTTCCGCTAAAGCAAGACGGTTGGGTTGTGTTTGCGTAAGATCATCCAATGTCTGCAAATCAGCGTCGGTTCCATTTTCTGTGACAATTTTTCGCAGTGCTTTTCGCATACGTCTCACATCCTGCGATGATCCGCTTCCATTGATATTGATGTCAAACTCTTCAAGACAGCCAATTAGCTCACTAAAATCACTTGCTGACAGTTTTTCTGGTTTTTCCATCAGAAGCACCATGTTCATCAAATAAAATATAGCATCGGATTTTTCAAATGTAATATTCAACAATTCTTCAGGGCTAAGCTTGCAGTCGCGCCTCAGGAAAAGTGCGTCGTACCACTTAACGTGATGCGTCTTACTATTGAATACGGGGCGGAAGAATAACTCGGCTGTGATATGTTCGTCTTGCCCGTTCCATTGCCTCGTGTGGTTAGTCTTTAGTCGATAAGGATTTTGGGCCATTTGGTGCCCTAGCAAAAATGAAAACATGGTGTTCACCCGCCAAATCCATGTTTGGACAGTAGCATAGTCAACGGCATCACTAAATTCGAAAGTTAGCAGTGTTCGCAGAGTGACCTTAGTTGTGTCTTCGTCATCACTGGTCCCAACAAAGCTGTTGATGATTACATTTGTCCTGTCTGTAAGCGCAAAATTTTCACGCATAGGGCGACTAATTTTAACAGAGACTTTAGGGGGTGAATTTTCTTTGCTGTGTTCATAGTCTGTTTTTACGAGCTGAGGCGCATACCATGAACTGAAGGCGGGCAAGTCCATATATATGGTTGTGAAACACTTTTCGTTAAGGTCTTCCAAATGAACATTTTTAAGTACTGCGCTAGCAATTATGCGCGACTTGGCACGAATGAGAGGTGTATCCACACCAATACTTCCGCTACCTTGTGATTGCACCCACGGCTCAAGAATGGTCGTTGGACGCTGATAATCTAAATATCCGGTTATGGTTCCTTTATCACAATCTGGCGCATCATAGTGGTTTCCAGATTCAGGTAAGTGAACAGCTTCAAGTACGATTCCATTCTCACTGAAATTCAGATTTCCAGCCCATATATCGTCGTCATCATGTCGGTTGCGAATGGCAAACCATTCCTCAAAATCTTTGAACATTAACAACTTCTTTCAGCTTTTATCGACCCTGACACGAATGCTATAGTCTCACACACAACTTTGCAAAGCCCGCTCCATGCGCATAGCGGCCACTCGACGCGCGTTCAAAAACGCTCCTTCTGGGCACGCCTGCAAAATACCTAGTTTGAAGCTGCCACAAACCCCGTTCAAAACTCAAACAGTTGTTGAAGGTTTTTGCCTCTACCGTGATAGCACATTTTAGCCGCATTGCAGAAATTCGGTCAAGAGGGCTCGAGCCGGTCCTCCGCTGCGCCAAGCACCAAGGTCCAGTTCGCGACCGACCTCACCCTGCAACCCCCACGACCGGCAGGGTCACTTCGCTTGCGACGGCCGCATGCTGGATCTCCACCCGGTCGGCGTCGGCCCGGACTGCCGTCAGAAAATGCCCCCTCGTACCTATTGGCACAGGCTCGCCCAAGTTCGACGAAATTGTTAGCCGATGGTAGATGCCGTCCTCGACAGCCCCAGTAATTGTTCGGAACCGCAGCGCATCAGGCATTTCCAGCATGATCGGGCGCCCGACATAGGCGGCCAGCGTCGCAACGGGAGCAACCCGCATCGACACCGAGCCCGAGGTCATCACGACGCGCACCTGCAGCTCACGCCCCCATGTCGGCAGCCAGAAGCTCGCCTGCCGCCCGCGCAGGGACCAGAGCCATCGGCGCAGCGCATGACGTGCGGTAGGACCTTGGGCCTTTAGCGTAATCGCCTCATTGCGTTCAAATACATCACGCAGCGGCTCAATCATTACCGGGCCAAAGCCGTTGTCGACATATTCGACGGCGCGCCGCAGGCTGGCGCTCAGCGGGCCACGGACAAGGCTCGGGTCGGTCTGAACCGGGCGGCCAAGATAGGTGGGCAGTGTCGGAGCTGCCAGATCGGGCGCATCGCGCAGCAAGAAACTTGCAGTGACCGTCCCATCACCCTGGCGTCGGCGGGCGATCTCCACGGCCGAGGTCAGCACACCGGCGCGGACCGGCGCGACCGTGATCAAGCGGGCGGCTCCAGTCATACCCGGCAGTTGCGTTCCCAGCGGCTCCGCAAGCATCAGCCGGTCCGCTTGAACGGTTGCAACTTCCACGGGCACTGCTTCGCCACCATCGACACCGATCGCTACCAAACCACCCGCCCGGAAGTCCGACACGCCGGTGTTCAGCAGGATCTCCGTCACACCCTGCGCCAGATCGGTGTCCGGCTGCAGCGCCATATGCCAGAGCGGTACCAGCCAGTCTCCCGCAAAGCCCGCCCGCGCCAGTTCGGCCGCCCGCGCCATGCTCAGCGCATCCAGCCGGTGGCGAAACGTCACGATCTCACGCGGGCGGGATCGCAGCGCGATGCGCTGTTCGCCAGCCCGCGCCTGCAACACGTCCGTGCGCCATTCCAGCACCTCCGTGATCTCCTGCGCTGGAGCAAAGGGCCAGAGCGTTGGCTGGCCATTGGCGTCAGGCATTGATCGCCCCGCGATTGCGGCGGATGACGTTCAGGATCGCGCGTTCGCCAGAGGGCGTGGCGAGGTAGTCGCCAACAATCGACGGGTCGAGCACGTTGATGATCCGGGTGGACATTGCAGGCGCGGCAGAGGCCGCGCCATCGCCGTTCATCTGGCCGTTCATCTGGCCGTTCATCTCGACGCCAAGCCGTCCACCCCGGCCCCGGCGGAGCGGCAGGATCGCCTCGGGCCCAGCTTCACCCATCAACCCGATGCCGCGTGCAAACGGAAATACCGTCGGTCGATCAACGACCCCACCCCTGGCAAAGGCCGTGAGGTCCTGGCCACCGCCAAAGACACCGCCCCGCGCAAACCCGAACAGGCTTGCTAAAAAACCGCCACCGCCACTCCCGCCTGCGCCACCGCCAGAAAAGGCGCTGATCAGCGCGTTCTCGATCGGCTTGAAGGCAAGATCAATCAGCCGGTTGGCGAGGTTCCCCGCGATACCTGCAATGGCACTGGCGAATGTCTGCCAGCTGAACTCGCCAGACTTCAGGGCGTCCTTGATGGGTCCGGTGATATCCTGCGCGAGGCCTTGTGCAATCTCCCGCGAGCGATCCTGCGCCGCGCGCACCGCGTCAGTGGTCGCTTCCCAGGCCGTGCGCGCGGTATCGGCGCCCTCGCGCAGCGCGTCGCCAGCGCTCCGACCGGCGCCGCCTGCACTGCCTGCTGCCTCTTCTGTGGCCTCCAGCGTGTCTTCCAGCGCCTCGGCAGCCGCACGCGCGCCATTCAGCCCGGCCTCCGCCGCCACCCCGCTCGCCGTGACGGCCTCACGAAGTGCCGCAACCGACTGGAGTGGAGCCGTCGCGGCACTGACAACACCGGCCATCATCTCGCGCAGCGCCGCTGCCTGCGTGCGGGCATCGGATGCGTATTGGTCGAGCCCGAGATCGGGCGGCGCAATCGGATCGGAGTTGAAGGCGGCTGCGAATGCGTCGCGTGCCTGGGTGCCTGCCTCTGCTGCGGAGCCTTCAAACGGGTTATCGATCCGGCCTAGCTCCAGATTGCCGATCAGCGACACCCGGCGCTCCACGCCGAGCGCCTCGAGCCCCGTGTTGATCCCCTCCAGAAACCCGTTGATGCGCTCACCGACACCATTGAGCATGGCCTCAACGCCCGCGATCAGCGCATTGGCCGCCTGGAATGCAAAATCCCCGATCGTGCCCGGCAGCGCGCCCCAAAGCACCTTGATCGCCTCAAACGCGCCTTGGAATGTGTTGAGCACGGCATTGCCAAAGCCGACCACGGCCGCGAGCGAGGTCTGCAGTGCTTCGGCAATGGCGGCTTTGATCTCGGACCAGCTGGCGATGATCCGCAGACCCATGGCAAGTGTGCCCAGCGCCATGCGTTCCGCGACCTCGCGGGCGAGATCGCCCAGCAGCGACAGGGCGTTGCCAAAGCCGCCCGCACCGCGCACGAGGCGACCGAACCAGTGGACCAGTTCTCCCGCCCCGACGATCAAGGCGATAAAGGGCAGCCGCAGCAGTGCCCCGCGCAGGATCACCAGTGCCATGGCGAGACCGCGCACTGAAACAGCTGCCGCGATCTTGGCCGCAACGAAGCGCCCCGCCATCAGGGTGGCGATGCCGGTTGCGTAAGCCGTCAGTCGTCCGAGGTTCTCGAAGAGTGTGCGGATGGCAACGCCCAGCGGTCCTGTTGTGCGCGCAACAGCAGCCATCGCACCAGCCACGGCCTCCAGCGCGGGGGCGGCTGCAACTGCCAGCTGATTTGACAGCCCTCGCCAGATCAGACCCAGCCGTGAGATCGCGTCATTGGTCCGCTCGATCTGCGCGGCATCCTGATCGGAGACCACCACCCCGAAGTCGCGCACATCTTGCGTGGCCTGGCGGAGCGTGGCCGTATCAATGCGGGTGAACACCAGACCAGCACGATCACCAAACAGCTGCGAGGCTACCGCAGCGCGCTCGGCTTCGGGCACGAACTCTGCCAGTCGATCCTGAATAAGCGCGATACGCTGATCGAGCGGTAGCGCTTGCAACTCGGCCGCCGACAGGCGCAGTCGGTCAAGCGCGGCCGCAGCAGGCCCGGTGCCCGCAGCGGCCTGGCTCAGCCGCCGCGTCAGCTGCATGGTGGCCTGTTCGATCTGCCCCATCGACACGCCCGCCAGATCGCCCGCGCGCTCCAGAACCTGAATGCTCTCGACCGTGGTGTCGAGCGAGGCGGCCAGCTTGGCTTGCGCATCAATTGTCTGGAGCCCTGAGCGGATCATCGCAGTCGCTGCGACCGCGATTGCGGCGGCGGCGGCAGCCATTGCCACGCGGGCGCGCCGTGCAAAGACTGCCAGCCGGGCATTCGCGCTCTCCATCTCGCGCGACAGCCGCCCAAACCCGCGCGCACCTGCATCGCCGACACCCACCAGCTCGGCCTGCACCTGTCGCCCGCCGCTGGCGGACAGGCGAACTGAAACCCGCTTCTCATTCATGCTGTCCTCCCAATTGCGTGTCCGTTTGTTCGTTGAGTTTGCGCACCATCACAGCTTCAATGACCGGCAGGAGTTCGACAGCCGCGCGCGGATCGATGCCCAGTGCATCCGCCATGGCCAAGGCCACGCTCATGTCCCAGCCCAGCACGACACCACCCATTGCGCCCGGCATCGCGCGGATCTGACCACCCAGCCGTCCGGCCAGGTCCCAGACCTGCCAGCCGTCCAGCGTGTGTGGGGCGTTCAGGATTTGCGGGCAGTCCTGGCAGCTTTGCGTGCACGCTGCACAGTAGGCTGCGCCCCCGCCGTAGACCCAGTCGGCAAGGGCGCGGAGACGTTTTTTTCCGCTTCCAGCTCCAGACCCTTCGCAACATAGCCCATCTGGAAACGCTCGAAGATCGGCCAGATATCGAGCAGTGCGGTGATCCCCTCCGGGCTGATCGGCATTGGAGTGTCCTCGGCATCGCCGACACCCTCCCAATCGAGGATGGCACGTTCGGCCAGCGCCTTGCCGAAGATCACGGCGATCTCGTCATCGCTGGTGCCCTCAGGCAGGCCGCGCACGGCCGGGTCGCTGCGCGCCGCCACCATCAGCGCGGTGGTCAGCGGTTCGACCCGGACGCGCACGCCAAGGCAAAGAGCGAGCCAGTACGGCTCGCGGGCAAGGTTCAGGCGCAGCATGGATCAATACTCCTCAATGCCGTTGATCAGAGTGACGGTGCACATCCGGCCCAGCGTGCTGTCGCGCGCGGCCTGCCAGTCGAAGGTGGCCTGCACGCCCTGCGGCCCAGAGATCTCGATGCGCGGGCGCGGCAGATAGACGGCATGGGCGGTCAGCGTCAGGCTCTCTCCCGACGGCAGCACATAGGCAAACTCAAGCGCGCAGGGATCGCCGTTGATCGCCTGGTTCACCAGCACCTGATCTGCAAACCGCACCTCGACCCGGCCGGTAAGTGCCGCAATAGACGGGTCCGCCCCATCAATGCGCCCGTCGGAGCGGATGGTCTCCACCCGATCAAGCGTATTGGCATAGGTGATCTCGGCCGAGACGATGTTGCCGAGCGCCGTACCGTTGCGGGTGATCGATCCGTTGAAATGCCCGAACCGCTGCAAGCCGAGATCAGTGAGCGTGCCCGCAGCGGATGCGGCGGTGATGTTCTCACCCTGTGCCACAAGGCTGGCGGTCGCGGTCAGGAGGCCTGAGCGCTGCATCTGCCAGCTGAGCGTATCGAGCACGCAGCCCGAGTACATGGCAAAGCGCGGGATCTCCGGCATGCCGGTCTCGATCGACAGCGACGGCAGGGTCCAGCCACCGGAGCGGAACTCATGGGTGTAGGGTCCGACGCCGGAGGTGATCGGATCACCAAAGGCCGCCTTCAGCCAGAAGCCGAACGCCTCCGCGTCGATCGGCACGACAACGTTGCCGTCCGCCGTCACCGCATCCTTGATCGGCGGCAGTGGGTCGCGGCCGTATCCGAGCAACTCGCTGTTCAGAAGCGGCTGTTCCGATCCCAACGATGTGCTGGCAAAGGGCATCTTGGTGAAGCCGCCCACCGGCGGCGTTCCATAGGTCGTCTCGAACGCAAGCGCCATCTGCGCCCGCGCCCCTTGGGCTCGTGCCATGTCTCAACTCCTTCATGATGATGGTAGTGTCGGCTTGCGATCGCTCCGACGATGACGCAAACGAGCGCCATGAATGCAGAACAGACGACGTCCCCCACCGGAAAGCGCGCGCGACGCTTGATCGGTGCCGCGCTGCTGGGCGTCCTCGCCAGCTTCGTTTCGTGGCATGGCCCCGCGTTCGCACAATCAAATACTGTCAGCGGGACGGTGAGCCGTGTCACGGACGGAGACACATTCCGGATCCGTGGGCTCGATCGTGCAATCCGTGTCTGGGGGCTTGATGCACCTGAACGCAACGAGGTCGGTGCGGCTGCGGCAACAACAACCATGACCCGACTCGTTTCTGGACAGGACCTGACCTGCCGCGTTCGCGACATTGATCGATACGGCCGCATTGTCGGTCAGTGCTTTCTGCCTGATGGCCGGGATATCGCTGCGGAAATGATCCGCGCAGGGGTCGCAACTGAATACTGTCGGTTCTCCGGCGGCTATTACCGGACCTGCTGAACGCCGCTCATACCAGCGGATCAGCCGTTGAATAGTGCAGCATCACTGGAATGACGGCTGCCTTGAGCGCCACAGCACCCTCGACGGGCAGATCAACCGGACGGGGCGCTTCCGCCTCGACCCAGTCGCAAAGGCCGCCGAGTGTGCGGTCGGCGGCAATCACCACGCCGATGCTGGCGGTCAGGGTGTCGAACGTGGCGTCACGGTCAGCGCCCTGCACCACTGCCTCGATCTCGGCGCGGTGCTGGTAATGGTAGCGCAGCGGCGAGAGCGTCACCTCGGGCTCCCCCGGCTCTCCGTCGCGCAGGATTAGCAGGCCATTGGTCGGGACGCGCTCGGGCAGCACGTCGCCGCGCAAGGCGATGGCGGGCAGCGCCTGCAGCACGGTGTGCAGGGCCGCGAGGATGGTTTCGCGGAGTGTGGGCATACTTGCTCAATCTGTTGTTCGTCAGCGCAGCAGCAGCTTCGAGACCGGATCAGGGTGAAAGCGCGAATGCAGCATTCGACACGAGGTGACGGATAGCAGACCTTCGATACATCAAGCACCACGGTCTGCAGTGCTGACTTTGCTGCCGTCGATCGGACGGTCGCTTTTGCCTAAACGTCCATGAAGGCAATCTGTTTCATAGGCGGCTAGGCACCTTGGCGTCCCACCAATGGCATTTTTAAGGGGATCAGGCGACAGCGATGCAACCAGCAACGCTCTACGAGACGGTCGAACGCAAAAACTTCACATAGGAAAGGCGCTCCTTATGTTTCATTTTATTTCGCCTGTAAAACACTGCAGTTTAGTGTCTTGGTTCCAGCCCACGCGGAATGAATGTCAATTCAGTGCTAATATCTTGAGGAAACGAGTGCATTCTCAACCTGTCATCGGTTATTTCTTGAATATAGATTAGTGCGTCTTCAACATACGGAAACCCCCGCTCAAGCTGTCCCCACATCTCGCGTCCCAGTATCCTAATTTCTGGAACATTTAGCGCTCTAATACTATGAAGCCAAATCATAGTACCAGTCGCATCTGATGTCTGCCCCATTTTTTGGTATTGCTTGATTACGTTTGATAAAGTGATTGAGGCCATATCGCATTGAAGCGCAAGAGTTCCGTGACGAGGTATATCCATGTTTAGTGCGGCTGGTGGAATTTTCTTGGACTCAACAAGCCTAAGTCGCAGAACATTCGCTACCACTAACAATGTCGATAACTCTTCGTCATCAGCTCCCACCAAGCCATTAATGAATCGGTCGATATCGTTCTTCATTACATCTGCGGATGCATCCATTGCCCGTTTTCTCACCCAACCAAACATTAAAATATCCTTCTCAAACTGACTAATTCCAAGCAGTACCTCTACCCCCAACCGGCGGTGTTTTTCCGAGTGCTAGATCCCCTGATCACTCGCGGTTCTTAACCTGTTACGGAGCACACTCACTTGCCATTCGGTCTCCTCAAAAAAACTGCACCGAGACGACTGCTTCTCGTGGAATTTGCTCCGAGCCAGCACCAAATTTATTTAGGAATGTGCAGGCCAAGCCTTGCGTTTGTCAAGATTGATTGTACCGATCAAATTATCACGCTTGTTAGATGGCTGGAAGTTGAGAATCTGCAAAGGCCACTCCCTGCGCGGAACCCTCATTTGTCAGTTTTGCAGCATCGACAAGTAGGGGCTCACTGCTGTTGTTAGCTGCGCCGTCCACGAAGGTCCAGCTTGGGCCGCTACAACGGAATTCATGGCAGCTTTCCCTCCACCCAGTTCGCTACGATCAGCCCGGGTACACCGTCCACTGCGCGCTCCGCATCCCGCGCGAGGTCCAGCCGCTTTGGCAGCTTCACCTGCGGCACCAGCAGGAAGATCGGCACAGTGGTGCGCCCGCGACCGGTCTGTGAGCGTGAGGCCACACCTTGACCACGGCTGTTCAGGCGCCCATCGGCCACCAGCAGGCTGGGCCCCGTCCTGCGATAGACAAACCGCAACCGTAGTCCACGTCGCCGCTCCCATTCACCGGGGGTGATCCGGCTGCCACGCGCTCCCTTGCCAGCCGCTGCCGTCGGGATTGCCAACCAGAAGCCATTCCTGGACCGGATCAGCGGCCCGGTGTCATGCGCGCCGATGATCACCGGTGCCTTCGACCAGACCAGTGCAGCGGCGTTCAGGCTTTCGCCCGACCTTGGGAAGTTCTGGCTCTGGATCGAATTGGCGAGCCGCCGCCCAAGGCCCGCGCCGGTGATCTGACCACGCCACGCAGTTTTCAGCCCGGTTCCAGCCTCGCGCATGGCGGTGGACACAGCTTTTTCGCCCGCCACAACTTCGGCGGCCATCATCGCGACGATGTCGGGATCGATGTCGAGCTTCAGCCTCATGCCGGTCGCAGATCCACGGTCCAGACCAACCGCTCGCGATCCCGCACCGGCTCGCCCTGAATGAGGAAGGCGTCACCATCGATCTCGACCCGGTCGCCGGGGCGCGGGTTCGGGACCTCTGCCGCGTGCAGGTCAATCCGGGTGGTTTCCGACCAGAGCCGCGCCTCACCGAAGCCGGTGATCTCGTCCGCGCGGCGTGTGATCACGCGGATGAGGGTCGAGCTGCCGCCCGTGGACGTGTAGACGGCGTCGCGCGCCATATTCGGATCACCGAAGAGCGTCTCGATAGCGATAGCGAAGATCGACATGGCCTGTCCGATCAGTTCGAGCTGTGCAGGCGGATCGCGAGCCGCGGGCGCTTGTTGACCGGCAGGATCGATCCTTCCGTCATCAGGTCGATCCAGCGGCCTTTGGCGTCGATCATCTGGCGGGCATAAAGCGGCAGCCCGATCGTGTTTGCGGTCTCCAGAAGGTTCGCAGGCCCGCCATAGGTGGTGAAGGTGTCAAACGTGCCCATGGGAAAGGCGATGCCCTCACCGGTGGGGATCAGCCGCTCCGAGGTGCCGCCCGAGAGGGTGACCGAGCCGTTGTATTCCTCAAAGAGGACGCCCGCGAAGGGGAAGGCGCGGCGCATGTCCTCGCGCAGCGGCTGGCCGCCAGTGGCCGAGAAGAACTTGTAGGCGTCCTCGGTCTTGGGGTGGCTGATCAGCTTGTCGAAGAACTCCGAGCTGACCAGCGCATGCGCGGTGGTCATGGTCTCGCCCATCAGGTTGTCCTCGATGGCGCGCAGGGTGGTGCGAACTTTGCCTTGGATGTTGGTGCCTGCGGTCCCAAAAACAAAGTCGACCGAGATCTGGTCCAACCCGAACTCGGTGAAGTAATTGTAAAGCGTGGTGCCCGCGCCATCCTTCACGATGCCGCGGAGCGCATTCATCTCCATGTATTCGCGGGTCTGAGCATGCTTGCGGCGCATCAGCGTCAGCTTGCGGTTCATCACCTCGACCAGGGGATCGGCCACGTTGGACATCCCCAGCGCGGGCATGCCCTGGATATCGCCGGGCAGGATCACATCGTCATGCGGGATCCACGGCAGGGCGAAGGACCGCATTGAGCGCGCCTCGCGGTTGCCAACGGTGGCGGGCGCGCCGAGAGGGACCGATGGCAGGAGGCTCAACACACCCTCGCGCTGTTCGATGACGATGGAGCGTTGAGAGACGCCTTCAAAGCGGAAGAGGCCGATCTGGCCAAGGCGGGTGTAGAGGTTGGGCAGGATATTGATGGCCTGCGTCATCTCGGCAAGCGAATAGCCGCCCGTGTCGAACGGGTTGCGGGTGATGGTCATGGGGGAACTCCAGAGAAAGAGGGGGGCAAGGTGATGACTGCGCGAGGTGATAACCGCCTGGTACGGTTGGGCTGGATTCAGGCGGTGTCGCGCGGGACGATCCCGAGGCTGGCGAGCTGGCCTAGCTTGGTGGTGATCTTCCCTGCGTCATCGACGGTGGGATCAAAGGTGAGGGCTGCGCGGGACACGATGACGGGACCGCGCACAACGACAATGCCGACCGCGTCAGCCAGGGTTGCATCGACGGCGTAAAGCAACACGGCCGCCGCGGTCTGCGCGCCGTCTGCACCGCCGGAGGTGGCGAGTTTGTACTTGCCGCTTGCGGTGATGCGGCCAAGCACGGAGCCGACGGGATAGGCGGTGCCAGCGAGCAGGGTAACGGTCTCGCGGGTGTAGTTCGGGTTGACCTCGTATTTGAGGACATCGCCCATCGAGGGCGGTTGGGTCAGCACAGACATGGGAAGGCTCCAGAGCAGGGGACAAAAAGGTATCCCCCGCCGGGGCGGTACGGCGGGGGATCAGTCAGGCAGAGGGATGTGATGTGTGGCGTCAGGCGCGGGCACCTGCTGCTGCTGCCCGTTTTGCAGCCGCGACGATCGGGCTTTCCTTCGCCTGCGGCAGGACGGGTGAGGGCGGGGCGGCCACGATGTCGCGCGCGTCTGCGGCCGCACTTGCGCGCTCAATCACGAGGCGGCGCAGGGCCTCGGGCGTGATGCCCTCGCGCAGCGCTTTCGCCGCGTCGATGGCGACACCGAGCCTGCCTGCCTGCGCCGCGATCTCGGCGATCTCTGCCGCTGTCTCACGGAACTGAGCCGATAACTCCGCCAGGTTGTCGGGTTGCGCGGCGGCGGGTGCAGACGGGGCAGATGCCGCAGGGGCTGCAACCGGAGCCGAGAGTTCAACATCCTCAGCATCAGTCTCGCCGTCTGGCGCATTCGGTGCTTCGTCGATGGCGTCCTGCAGCGGATCATCCTGATCGTGTTCGGTGGCCATGTGTGCCTCCTGTTTGGGGTGGGGACGGGATGCGCGCTGAGTGCGCGTGGGTGAAAGCGTTGGGGTGCGGGCCACGATTTGCCGGAAGCTGGCAAAGCCGCGCGCAAGATCGGTCACTTCGTCGGCGAGGCCTGAGGCGATGGCATCTGCCCCACGATAGGCTGCGGCCTCTGTGGCGAGCGCGGCCTCCTGGCTCAGCCGACCGGCACGACCGGCCGCAACGGTCTCGGCGAAGAGGAACCGCAGCACATCGATCTCGCGCTGGATGTCGTCCCGGATATCTGCGGGTAGT
>Ga0307936_1001145_pt1 | contig 13507 bp, 12 predicted proteins | sample OrgLakmetagenom1_FD_201839 | JGI IMG/M metagenome (GOLD analysis project Ga0307936, IMG submission 201839) | Saline water microbial communities from Organic Lake, Antarctica - #1 | ecosystem: Environmental > Aquatic > Non-marine Saline and Alkaline > Saline | place: Antarctica: Organic Lake... | reverse complement strand
TGGTCAGCGATGACGATTACCTGAGCGACCTGAATCGCAGCCTGGATATCAGCCAGGCGACTCATCTTCAGCGCCGCAGTGGCGTGCGCTATCAGGATGCCAGTCAGTACTTCGACGCGTATCTGAACGATTACCAGACGGTGGCGGAGCGCATCGCCGACGTGAACCGACCTTACGCCCAGTTACCGGAGGTTCTGTATTCGGCCCTGACGGATGCTGGCGCCTTGGAGTTGGGCGTTGAAAGTCAGTACACCTATTTCCAACGCGACAATGACAACCTGAGCGGCCTGGATCGAGCCAATGGCCAGCGCTTTCGCCTGGTACCAGAACTGGCTTTGCCGATGCGCGCGCTTTGGGGTTACAGTCGGCCTTCCCTCAGCGTGGACTACACCCGTTATCAACTAGAAGACTACACCTTGGGTAGCGGTAATCTTGAACGCACGGTGCCGGTGGTTCAGTGGGATAACGGTTTGTATTTTGATCGCCAGGGCAGCTTGTTTGATATACCTTTTAATCAGACTCTGGAGCCGCGGTTTTATTACGCTTGGGCCGACGCCGACGCCGACCAGAATGACATCCCTGATTTTGACACTGATTTGAAGTCTTTCCGCTTTGACCAACTGTTTCAGCGCAACCGCTTTACCGGTGGCGACCGGGTAGGCGACACCAATCAGTTAACGGTGGCACTGACGAGCCGTTTTAACGATCTGCAGACCGGTGCCGAACGCGCTCGTTTTAGCCTGGGCCAGATCCAGTATTTTGAAGATCGAGACGTCAGCCTGTTTGGCGTGGGCGCGGAAGACCGCAGCCGATCGCCGATGGCAGCTGAGGTGGTGCTGAACCCGCTGGATACTCTGGAAATTCGCAGTTCCCTGCTGTGGGATCCGGACGCCAACCAAACCGAGGAAGGCCGCAGTCAGTTAACCTTCCATTCTCGCGATTACCGCTATCTGGCCAACGTGGGCCACACCTACAGCAAAGGCACTACCGCGGCGACCCAGCTGGAACAGGCCGATGTGGGCGTGGTGTTCCCGGTCAGCAACCGCCTGAGCCTGATTGGGCGTTGGGTGCACGACACCGATCTGGACCGTACCGTGGGTTCGCTGGCGGGAGTGGAATACAATAATTGTTGCTGGAGTCTGCAGTTGGTACACCAGAATTACTTTACCGACGATCAAGAACTGGACAGCCGTATACTGTTCCAGATCCAGCTTAAAGGCCTGGGGGGCACCGGCGGCGCCTCTACCAGCATTGCCGACGCCATTTATGGTTTTGATGAGCGCGAACGCCGCCGCTTTAGCGCGCCGTAACACAATTTTGGAGCTTTTAAACGCTATGCCACTGTTTAACAATGAGGTGACTATGAAGGCGACCTTTCGCCACTGTGTAACATCCCTGATGCTGGTGTTGGCATTGCTGCCGCTGGCGGCTCAGGCCGAGCGCCAGCTGCTAGACCAAGTGGTTGCGATTGTCGATGACGACGTGATTCTGGCCACCGAGCTGGATGCCCGCATCGACACCATTGTTACCCGGCTGCAAGCCCAGGAAACCACCTTGCCGCCGCGAAGTTTGCTTCAGGAGCGGGTGCTTGAGCAGCTGATTACAGAATCGGTGCAGCTGCAGATGGCGGGCAAAATGGGCATGCGCATCAGCGATAACGAACTCAACGAAACCATGATCAGTATTGCCGGTCGCAATGGCATGAGCCTGGAACAGTTCGAACAGCAGTTGGCCAGCGAAGGCGTCAGCTACCGTGATGCCCGCGAGCAGATCCACAATGAACTGCTCACCAGCCGGGTTCAGCAGCGCCAGGTAGGCAGCCGTATTCGGGTAACAGACCGCGAAGTGGAAAACTATCAGCAGGCGCAGCAAGCCGGCAGTGGCAATACCGCCGAGTATCGCCTGGCTTACATCTTTATCGAAACCGAGGACCCTAGCAGCGATACGTCGGTAGAAGCCGCTCGCAGCAAAGCCGAGACACTGCGCCAGCAGATTGTGGAAGGCCGGGATTTTCGCGCGGTTGCGGTAGCAGAATCGGATGCCAGCAACGCCCTTGAGGGCGGCGACATGGGCTGGCGCGCCGAAAGCCAGCTGCCGTCGTTGGTGGCTCCGGTGGTGCCCGATCTGGTGGCGGGCCAGCCATCTGAAGTATTACAGAATAGCAGTGGTTTTCACTTGGTAATGGTGATGGAGCAGCGCGGTGGCGAACAGCAGAAACTGGTTCAGCAAAACCGGGTAAGGCATATTCTGGTGCAGCCGTCTGACGCGATCACTGAAGCCGAAGCCGAGGATAAAGTCCGCGACCTTTTCGAAAAATTGCAAAACGGCGCCGATTTTGCCGAACTGGCCAAGGCCGAGTCGGACGACACAGTGTCGGGTTCTGACGGCGGTAATCTGGGTTGGGTAAATCCAGGGCAGATGGTGCCAGAATTTGAACAGGCCATGCAAAACGCCACCGTGGGGCAGATTGAAGGCCCGGTGCGTTCTCAGTTCGGTTGGCATCTGTTGCAGGTGCAAGAGCGTCGGCAGAAAGACATGAGCGACGAATTCCGCGAATCGGAAACCCGCCAGACCCTTTACCAGCGCAAGTTTGAAAACGAACTACAAAACTGGCTGCGGGAAATTCGTGATGAGGCTTTTGTCGAGTTCAAGCCGGGCTATGCCGAAAACGGTGACACTGAGGCCGCCGCCAACATAGATGACAGTGCATCATGAGTGAGCGGATTACCCTGGCCCTGACCGCGGGGGAACCCGCCGGCATTGGGCCTGAATTGTGCCTGCAACTGGCGGGTCAGGAACGGCAGGTAGGCATTGTTGTGGTGGCCAGCCAGCCGTTGCTGGAAGCCCGTGCCCGCTTGCTGGGGTTAAGCGTTCAACTGATAGCCTGGCAGCCCGGAATGGCCGCCAGCACTGCCGCCGGCGAGTTGTCAGTCTTGCACGTTAACGGCTGTAATAGTAATCAGGCTGGCCAGCTGGATACCGGCAACAGCCAATATGTGCTGGATACCCTGACTTGCGCTGCTGAAGGCTGCCTGAACGGCAGTTTTGACGGCATGGTGACCGCACCGGTGCATAAGGGGGTGATTAACGACGCAGGCATCGCCTTTAGTGGCCACACCGAGTTCCTGCAGGAGTTGTGTGGTGTTGAGCGGGTGGTCATGATGTTGGCCACCGAAGAGTTGCGGGTGGCGTTGGTCACCACCCACTTGCCCCTTAAAGACGTGTCGGCGGCCATAACCCCCGAACGCCTGAGCCAGGTGGTGCGGATTCTGAACGCCGATCTGAAAACCTTTTTCAATATTGCCCGGCCGCGCATTCTGGTGGCTGGACTGAACCCCCACGCCGGTGAAGGCGGGCATTTGGGGCGGGAAGAAATCGAAGTTATAGAACCCACGCTGGCGCGGTTGCGCGCCGAAAGTATAGGTCTGACGGGCCCACTACCAGCAGATACTCTATTTACGCCGCACTGGCTTGATAACGCCGACGTCGCACTGGCGATGTTTCACGATCAAGGCCTGCCGGTGTTGAAATTTCAGGGTTTTGGTCGCGCGGTGAATATCACCCTTGGCTTGCCCATTGTGCGCACCTCGGTGGACCATGGCACCGCGCTGGATTTGGCTGGCACCGGCAAAGCCGACGGCGGCAGCCTGTTAACAGCCATTCGCGTGGGTGAACAAATGGCCCGTGGCTTGCGCGCCAATCAGATGAAGAGAGAAATACCGTGAGCAGACAACCCGGCCATCAGGCCCGCAAACGCTTTGGCCAGAACTTCCTGCACGACCCCGGCGTTATCGAGCGTATTGTCCGCTCTATTGCCCCCAAACCCGATCAGTCTATTGTTGAAATCGGCCCCGGCCTGGGCGCCATCACCGAAGAAATTCTGGCGGTGAATCCGCGCCTGCAGGTGGTGGAGCTGGATCGCGATTTGATACCAATATTGCGCACCAAGTTCTTTAACTATCCGGAATTTCGCATTCACCAGGCCGACGCGCTGAAGTTCGACTTTAACGAGCTGGTGGGCGAACAGCCGCTGCGGATTATTGGCAATCTGCCCTATAACATTTCAACTCCGCTGATTTTTCACTTGCTGGCCCACAGCGGTGTGGTTCAAGACATGCACTTCATGCTGCAAAAAGAAGTGGTTCAGCGTATGGCGGCGGTTCCGGGCGACAACAATTATGGCCGTCTGGGCATCATGACCCAGTATTTCTGCAAAGTGCAGCCACTGTTTGAAGTTGGGCCGGATGCCTTCCGCCCCGCGCCAAAAGTGGATTCGTTCATTGTGCGGCTGGTTCCGTACGCCACCTTACCGCACCCGGCTAAAGACCTGGGTACGCTGCAGGCGGTGGTGCGCAGTGCGTTCAACGCCCGCCGTAAAACCCTGCGCAAGGCCTTGGGCGGTTTTGTTACCGCCGCCGAGCTCCAGCAGTTAGGGATCAATGACGGCCTGCGCCCGGAAAATCTCGGTCTGGCGGACTATGTCGCCATCGCTGACTATCTGGTAACACGCGCACCGGGTGCTGACTTCGAGGCGCCCGGTGCCGACAATGAGTGACCTTCTATGAGTGAGTATGCCGTTGGCGACATTCAAGGGTGTTACGACGCTTTGCAGCGGGTTTTAGACAAGGTCGGATTCTCGCCGTCGCGGGACCGTCTGTGGGTAGCGGGAGATTTAATCAACCGCGGTCCGCAGTCCCTGAAAACACTGCGCTATATTGCCAACCTGGGCACCAGCGCCGAGGTGGTTTTAGGCAATCACGACTTGCACCTGCTAGCGGTGGCTATGGCAGACCACAAGACAAAGCGTAAAGACACTCTCGACAGCATTTTAACGGCGCCCGATCGCGATCAGCTGCTGGATTGGCTGCGCCAGCAGAAACTGTGCATTTATGATCTTAAGCGTGATCTGTTTATGGCCCACGCCGGGCTTCCTCATATCTGGACGGTGGAGCAGGCCTGCATTCACGCTCGCGAAGTGGAACAGGTGATCCGTGGCCCGCAAGCCGCCGAATATTTTGCCGGCATGTATGGCAATCAGCCCGCAGGCTGGCAACCCGGTCTGAGCGGCATGGACCGCTGGCGGGTGATCACCAATTACTTCACCCGCATGCGCTTTATCTCCGCCGATGGCGCTTTAGAATTGACGGCCAAAGAGTCGGTGGACACCGCACCCGCGGGCTTTGCGCCCTGGTTTGACTATGCCCGCGACGACAGCACCCGCGTGGTGTTCGGCCACTGGGCCGCATTGGAGGGCCATACCGGACACAAACGCTTTATTGGCCTGGATACCGGTTGTGTTTGGGGTGGAGCACTGACCTTGATGGACCTGGATAGCGAGGAGATCACCTGCTGTGACTGTTAAGCGTTCTGAATCGGGACTGGCTGGCCCCGCAGACGGCCAGACTGCCGCTCGTCCGGCGTTGATGATTTGGGCTTTGGTAACCGGTGCTGTGCTGGCACTGACCGCGGTGATGGCGGGTGCCTTTGGCGCCCACGGCCTGCGCAATGTGGTCGATGCTCGTGGTTTGGAAGTGTTTGAGATGGCCGCGACCTACCAGATGTACCACGCCCTGGGGCTGATTCTGGTGGCCGTACTGGCCGGCTTTGGCTTATCGCGCAAACTGCTGACAGTGGCGGCGGCTTTCATGCTCGCCGGTGTGGTTTTGTTCAGCGGCAGTCTGTATGCGCTGGTGCTGGTCCAAACCAAGGGTATTGGCCTGATTACGCCGATTGGCGGGGTATGTTTCATGCTCGGCTGGCTGCTGCTTGTGGTGGCGGCACTCACATGTAAAGCGCATTCAAAACGGATTGAATAAGGTAACGGCTATGAAATTGACAGTAAACGGCGAGCCAATGGCGCTGCCAGCTGGCGCCACCGTTGGTGCCTTAATCGAACATCTGGGTCTGGTGGGTAAGCGTCTGGCCATTGAATTGAACGAAGACATAGTGCCTCGCAGCCAGCACGCAGAAACGGCTCTGGCTGAGGGCGATCAGGTAGAAGTGGTGCGCGCCATTGGTGGCGGCTGACCGTTAATAACCAGACGCTTTGCGCAGAATCTCACGCACAGGCTGCCACAGCTTGGGTGCGCTGATCAGGATATCTTTGCCCCATAAGTCCGCGGGTTGATTTTCGGGTACCTCGCCGAAGTGTCCGGCGCGGGCGCCGGCCTCTATGGCTATCAGCCTTGCGGCGGCAAAATCCCAGGGGCTGACATTTTCGTAGTACACATCCAGCCGGCCGCAGGCCACCCAGCATATATCCAGAGCCGCAGAACCAATTCGGCGCAAATCACGGCATTGGTGAATCATCGCATCCAACCGCTCTAACAGCGGTTCCAAGGCGTCTTTTGTATAAGGGAAGCCGGTGGCAAACAATGCCTGGCGCAGTTCGCTGGCGTTGCTGTGGCGGATCGCATGGCCGTTTAGGGTTGCCCCTGCACCGCGGGTAGCGCGGAAGGTTTCACCTTTGCCGTTCTGGCCGGCGAAGGGTGCGTGCACAACGCCTGCCTGCACTTGGCCGCGCTCGGCGTAGGCGATGGAAACCGCAACTTGTGGGTGGCCGTAGGCGTAGTTCACGGTGCCATCGATCGGGTCAATCACCCACAGCGGCGTATCGATGTGCTCGGCCTGAGCCAGGTTGGGCATGGTTTCTTCCGACAGAATGCGATGTTCCGGAAAGCGTCTGCGGATGGCACCGGTAATGAACTCGTCCGCCATTACATCGGCGTGAGTCACCAGCTCGGTTTGCTGTTTGTAATCGGTCCGCAGGGTGTTGTGATCGCGCTCGTGACGAATCAGCTCTCCGGCTTCAAGGGCCAGGGCTTGGGCGAAATCGGTGATCTCGCGCAGGGAAACAGAATCAGACATGGTGCCTCCTGGCCGTAAAGCGGTTTTCAAAGCCGGTGGGTATCAAGTTCGGTGTGCACAATGTGCCGGCCCAACATAATGATGCGCCCGCTGTAGCGTTCTTCGCCGGTGCTGGTGAAGTCAAACATGAAACGTCGCCATACCCGCAACTGTCCGCCGCTGTCGCGTTTTACCCATACGCCGCGCAGATACACAGCTTCGTCCAGCAGCATCACATCCATGGTTTTGCAGTAGCGCTTGGCCGCAATCAGCACTCCATCTTTGATAGCCGTGGCCCGCCACCAGTACCAGGTGGCGAAGCCAAGAACAAACAGCCAAAACAGATTGAGCAGCGTCAATGCGAATTAGCTGGCTGGAGCGTGGTTGGGCTGATCGCGATTTTCTCCATTGTCATCCTCATGCTTGTCTTTGCTGGCGGCGTTGTGGTCCCGCGCCAGCAGCACGTAAAACGCCGGCAGTACAAACACAGTGAGCAGAGTACCAATGCCCAGCCCGGCAGTAATCGTGAGGCCGATCGCGAAGCGACTTTGAGCGCCCGGTCCGGATGCCAGCAGCAGCGGTACCATCGCGAAGATCAGCGCCAGTGACGTCATGATAATAGGCCGCAAACGAATAGACGCGGCTTCCACCACTGCATCCAGTTTGTTCAGCCCTTTGCCTTTCTGCAGCTGGTTGGCGAACTCCACAATCAATATTCCGTTCTTGGACACCACGCCTATCAGGGTAATCAGACCTACCTGGGTGTAGATGTTCATGGTAGCAAAGCCCAGCACAATAAACGCCATGGCTCCGGCTACCGACATGGGCACTGAGATCAAAATGATCAACGGGTCGCGCCAGCTTTCAAACTGCGCCGCCAGCACCAGGTAAATCACCAATAGCGACAGGAAGAAGGTCACCATCAAAGCGTTGCCCTGTTTTGCTTGCTGACGGGTTTCGCCCTTGTAGTCAAAACCAAAGCTCTGGGGGAAAATGTCCGCCGACGTCTGCTCCATGAAATCCATAGCGGTGCCAGAGGCTACACCAGGCGAAACCACGCCTTCAAGAGTCAGCGAATTTTGTTGGTTGAACTGGGTACGGTTCGACGGTTCTACATCGCGGCTGAAAGACACCACGCTGGACAAGGGCACCAGTGCGCCGTTGTCGGCACGAATGTAGTAATCCTTCAGAGCTTGTTCGTCTGTGCGGAAGTTTTGATCCACTTGGGGAATAACCTGATAGGAGCGGCCTTCCATACTGAACCGGTTAACGTAACCGCCGCCGAGCATACTGCTCAGCTGCTGGCCTACGTCTCTCATCGACAGGCCCAGGTCTGATGCCCGATCACGATCCACATCGATGCGGGTAACCGGCTTGTCAAAGCTGATGGACTTGCGCAGGAACATGAAGTTGCCGCTTTGCATAGCCGCACCTACCAGTTCGTCGGCAATGCTGCTCAATTGCTCGTAACTGCCGCCGGTGGTCACTACAAACTGAAACGGCAGGCCGCCGCCAGAACCGGGTAGGGACGGACGGGCAAATACTGCCGTTTGCAAACCGGTCACTTTACTCAGTTCAGCGGTCATCTTGGGCTGCACTTCAAACTGGGTTATGTCGCGCTCTGCCGAGGGCTTCATTTTTAATCCGCCAAACACCGCGTTTGGCGCAGTGAAGCCCAGAACCATAAAGTCTTCGTAATAGCCGTCGACTTTTGATAGTCGCTCTTGAACTTCTTTACCGTTTTCGAGCAAATAGTCGAGGGTGGAGGTTTGGGGCCCCAGGCCCTGGTAGAACAGAATGCCCTGATCTTCGGTCGGCGCCAGTTCATTCTGGCTCATGGTGACCATGAAGTAGATTGAGCACAATATCGCCAAGGCAAAAAACACCACCACCGACTTGGTTTTCATCAGCGACACAAGGGCCGTGGAATAGCCATTGGCTATGCCCTGGAATGTGCGCTCTACGATGCGTTCGAATTTGCCGGGATCGCCGTGGGGTTTAAGAACTTTGCCTGACAGCATGGGCGACAGGGTCAAGGCTACAATCCCGGAAATCACCACGGTGCCAGCCAGAGTAAAGGCGAACTCGGTGAACAGTGAGCCTACAAGGCCCCCCATAAACCCGATGGGCGCATACACCGCAACCAGGGTTGTTGTCATGGCAATAATGGGCACGGCCATTTCACGGGCGCCATGGATGGCGGCATCGTATCGTGATTCGCCGTTCTCAATGTGCCGATGAATGTTTTCCACCATGATGATGGCGTCATCCACCACCAGGCCGATCGCCAGTACCATTGAAAGAAGGGTCAGCAGGTTCAGCGAAAAGCCGAACAGCAGCATCACAAACGCACCGCCCACCAACGATAGTGGAACCGCAATGGCGGGAACTACAGAGGCGCGCACAGAGCCCAGGCATAAAAACACGACGATCAAGACAATCACCAGTGCTTCGGCCAGGGTTTTAATCACTTCGCTGATGGATTCCTCAATAAACTGTGAGCCATCGTAGGCCAGCTGAACCTCAAGGCCTGAGGGCATCTGGCTGCGAATACCCGGCAGTTCATCTTTTACCAGCTTGGCCACGGTTAGCGGGTTAGCGCCCGGAGCCAGCTCAATAGCGGTGAAGGTGGCCGGGATGCCTTTGTACATGGCTAGCTGGTCGTAAGATTGTGCGCCCAGTTCAACTCGCGCAATGTCCTGCAAGCGGATCTGGGTGCCGTCTTTCTGTTTTACCACGAGTTGTTTGAAATTTTCAGGGTCGGCAATGTCGGTGTTGCTGGTCAGCGCTACCTCGGTAAACTCACCTCTGGTGGTGCCAACCGCGGCCTGATAGTTATTCGCACGCAACTGATCGACAACCTCTACCGGGGTCATGTCCACCGCAGCCAGGCGTTCCGGGTCCAGCCATACCCGCACAGCAAATGTGCGCCCAAGCAACTGGGCCTTACCGACGCCGCTAATCGCTTGCAACTGGGGCTGCACAACCCGGGTTAGGTAGTCGGTAATTTGCGGTACGCTTAATGCGCCTTCACTGTAAAACGCGATGTACATCAGTGCAGTGGAGTCGCCGGTGCTGGAGCTAATGACCGGGTCTTGGGCTTCGGTTGGCAGCACGTTACGTTGGCTTGCCACTTTCGACTGGATTTCAGCAAGGGCCGCGTTGGCGTCGTAGTTCAGCTCCATGTAGGCTTCAATGGTTGAAGAGCCCTGGGCGCTGGTCGAAATCAGATAGTCGATACCGCTTGATTCAGCGATGGCCTGTTGAAGTGGCGTGGTGATAAAGCCTTGAATCAGATCTGAGCTGGCGCCCGGATAAGCAGTCGAGACGGTAACGGTGGTGCTTTCTAATTGCGGATACTGGCGTATTTCCAGGTCCATGGCCGCGCGAACACCCAGCAGCATAATCAGCAGGCTTACGACGGTTGCCAGCACCGGGCGCCGGATAAAGATGTCGGTGAAACGCATTATTCAGACGCCTCCTGTTGACCTTGGCTGGCGTTCTTTTCAGCGTTGTCACTGGCTTCCTGAATCTTCACGGGCTGGCCCGAGCGCAGTCGCAGCAGGCCCTTGGAGACGACTGTTTCGCCCGCTTCCAGGCCCTCAAGAATCGCAACCCTGTTTTCACGGGCATTGCCCGAGCGAACACTGCGACGGTTGACCACTTTTTGGCCTTGATCATTGTTTTCTACTACAAAGGCGAAATCGCCATAGGTATTGTAGGAAATTGCGGTGCGTGGCACGGTCACTACGGTTATGTCGTCAGGTTGACGCGTGCTCACCGTGGCAAACATGCCCGGGCGCAGCAGTTGGTCGCGGTTTGCAAGGGTAGCGCGAATGCGCACAGTGCGGGTGTCGGCGTTCACCGAGGTATTGATGGCGCTGACGGTGCCTTTGAATTCAGTATTTGGCGCTGCAGCAACGGTGGCTGCCACAGAATAGCCCACGGCTACGTCAGGTAGATTTTTTTCCGACAGGGTGTAATCGGCGTAGATGGGGTCGAGCATGTTGATTTCAACAATCGGCGTGCCGGTTCCAATGTACTGCCCCTGATCCACCAGGCGAATACCCAAGGTGCCGTCAAAAGGTGCGCGAATTACTTTTTTACTGAGCTGGGCTTCAGCTTCGTTCACCCGGGCGTTGGCGGCATCATAATTGGCTTTGGCTTGATCATACTGCGACTGCGATACCGCGCGTTTCGGCAACAGATCGGCAATGCGCTGGAACTCCTGGCGGGCGAGCTGGGCCTCGGCGCCGCGGGTGCGCAGGGCCGCTTCTTCAATGGCGGCGTCCAGGCGAATCAGCACGTCGCCCTTGCTGACAAGGTCGCCGGATTCAAAGTTGATCTGCTGGATAACGCCCGGTACTTCATTGGCTACATCAATGCCATTCACCGCCACAATGCTGCCGACGGCTTTCACGGCCGGTGTCCACTGTTCGGTCTGCGATTGCACCACCGAGATTTCCGCCGGCGGTTGCGGTTGTGACATTTGTTCCTGCATCTGGCCAGTTTGCCAGAATGTGTATCCGAAAATACCGCCAAGAACGACGCTGAGAAGAACGATAACAATAACGAAGCGAAAAGCAGTGCGCATGATGACAGACCTTGATAATTCAGATTACGCCCCATAATCGCACAGGCATGGCAGCGGCGGGGAAAATTAGGTTAAGCGAAGAAGCATAGCATCCTATAAAAGTCGCTGAAACGTTCATCTGCTTTTATGGATAGACTTCGAGGTCGGTGATGCTTGCACAGCACCCTCGAAACGATACTGAAACTGTGTCGAAACCCTGTTGAAACTATGTCCTATCTGGCTTTGTACTGGCCGTTGATGACAGAATTACGGCCGACGTTACCATGGGGATTTAAGCATGCACTGGATTTTGGGAATTGCCTTGGCCGCCGTGCTGTTTGTGGTGTTGCGGCAATGGGGGACCTTGTCGCCAGAAAAGAAAAAAGCGGCCACCTGGAAAGCCATTCTTATTGGCGGTGGCGGGCTGTTGCTGCTGATGGTGTTGACTGGGCGCATTCACGTTTTGACAGCCGCTGTTGCCGCTTTGCTGCCTTTGCTGAGAAAGCTGCCAGCGCTGTTGAAATACCTGCCCTTTATTCAGCGCACTCTTAATGGTCAGGCGGGCAATGGCCAAGGCCAAGGCCGCAATAATCAGGGTAGCACTGACGGCGAGGAGCGCCAGCGGACGGGCGCTGATGTGGCCGGGCAGGTCAGCGAGCGCGAAGCCTGCGAGATTCTTGGAGTAGAGCCAGGGTGCAACCGCGATGACATTGTGATGGCCCATCGCCGGCTGATGCAAAAAATCCACCCCGACCGCGGCGGCAATGACTACCTGGCAGCCAAAGTTAACGAGGCAAAACGTGTCCTACTGCGTGGGGCCAAAACCTGAGGCTTAGGGCAGAATGTCCACCCGTACCCGAATCTCGCTGGTGCGATTTTCACTGCTATTAACTTGGTACACAATGCCGGAATTTTGGTGGCTTTCGCTGCGCTCAACGCCACCCAGAGAAACCCACTGCCCGGGTTGAACCTGGCGAATGGTCATTAGCGCTTCCGTGTCATAACCCGGCAGGGCAGGGGCGTCTTGCTCAAACGACATAATACTGAGTTCTATATTCTGCGGTGAAATCATCCGCGGAGTCACCACAAAGCCGCTGCGGGTTTCCACCAGCTGCAACAATACAGCTGGATTTCGGCCGCCACGGGCCGCGAACGGCAAACTGCGAATTTGGCCGGCACTGACCTGAGCCGATTGCCCGTCTTGCACAATCAATGAGCGCTCGCGATTGCCGGATGATCGGGTCGTTTTGCTCTGCGCATTGATGGTGACTGTATTGCTATTAATGATGTTGCGACTACTTGACGCGTTATTTTGAGTCAGATTGACGCCGCCACCGTTGCGTTTACCGCCGAGATCTTCCCGAGACTGCACGCTGATGCGTAGCTGTGCCGTAGCAACGTCCAGTTGCTGAATAATCTGACCGATCTCGTCCAGTAGGCGAGTCTCGCCGCGAGCTATAATTTTCTGCCCGACAACGGTGACATTCACTTCTTCGTAAAGATCGCGAATTTGCGCGGCCACATCAGCAGCCGGGCGTTGGTTCAGGTTGTAAGCCCGGCTTTGGCTGGCCGCAAAGGCATTGGCTGAAACCAAAAACAGGAGGAACGTAATAAACAACGCCATTACGTTTGGCGCTGTGAGTCGGGAAATACTGGGACAATTCATCGATTTTGCGCGGGAAACCCCGTCCTTTTAGGTCGGGGAGGAAGTGCGCGTCGTGCGTTAACACGACAGACTTTCCTGTTTCCCTTCTCCTTTTTGTGACGTGGGTTGTAGGTGATAGCCGTAGCCATCCGCTCTTTGCATGAGCCGGCAGTGCCGGTGATGAATGCCTTGAACGGCTCCGGTTGAGGTTTGAATGTTGAAGCTGCCGGTTTTTCGGATGGCGACCCGGCCTAGCCAGGTGCCTTCCTTTTTGCCGGTTGGGACAATCGCTCGAATCATATCGCCGGTTTGGAAACCGTAAACCGACTTTTCTCGCATCAGGTAACCGCGAGGGAAGCCGTGTTTTGTTAAGCGGGTGCGTTTGTAACTGCCGCGACCGGTGGCTTTTATCCGTAGCGTGGGCTTTTCCCAGTCAAACACGT
>Ga0307936_1001105_pt1 | contig 13871 bp, 18 predicted proteins | sample OrgLakmetagenom1_FD_201839 | JGI IMG/M metagenome (GOLD analysis project Ga0307936, IMG submission 201839) | Saline water microbial communities from Organic Lake, Antarctica - #1 | ecosystem: Environmental > Aquatic > Non-marine Saline and Alkaline > Saline | place: Antarctica: Organic Lake... | reverse complement strand
TGGTTAACAAATTCACCGATATTGATACCAGCTTGTCCGAGTACCGGCCCTAGTGGTGGCGCTGGTGTCGCTTTACCACCAACTGCCTGTACCTTAATTTGTTTTACGAGTTTCTTTGCCATGGTTTAGATTTAAAATTGTGTGGTGCAGGTTGGGTCCATACCAACTCACACCTGAAGCCCCGGTACAATACCGAATATATTGCGTTTTGGCAAGGTTCTGGTATAAGTAAAGCAGCGAAAGGAGAACCTGAGAATGCTTTACCGCAAAAACAAAAAAATAGAGAAGCACAAACCGAAGCGGTCACCAAACCCGCGCGCACGGGTAAAAATCACTGATGTAGGGGCTGCGCTTGAGCTAACGAAAGATCCAAGGAGGTCTGTGGCAGTTGCTCAAGTACGGATGCCGAGTGGCGCAAAAGGGTGGCACATCCAGTTTAAAAAACCCAAAACTGGTAAGAGCGTAAAGAGAGGTAGGTTGTTACCAACTTGCAGAACAAGAAAAAAGGGTAACGAAATCATCACAACCTTGCAGTTGAGCAACGAGGCTATCAGTCTTCTGTCGGATGCACTGGATAAACTCCGTGCCCAAGAAGCAATCAAATAAAGCAAAACATCCGCCCGAAAAATTCGGGCGGTTTTTTATTTCTTACCCTGATACCAAAAAGGCTTAAATTAGATGAAATACGCGGAGTCTAGGTAAAAAGCCGGCGACCGGGGCAAGTGCACAAGGAGCCGGCTTTTGTACCGTAACGACAAAGTAGTTAGCTAATTTTAAACCTTTTTGACTTGGAGGAAATCTAGTTCTACTGGAGTCTCCCGTCCAAACATGGACACGAGCACCTTGACCTTTCCACTCTGCTCGTCAACCTCTCCCACCTTACCTTCGAGATCTTTAAATGGACCGTCAGCAATAGTCACAATATCACCTGCTGAGAGGTCAACTTTGTGCTTGACGTTATCGTTGGACATTTGCTTCATCAGGGCGTTATATTCAGCCTCAGTGAGTGGCACTGGCTGGGTGCCGCTGCCCACAAAACCAGTTACTCTTGGAGTGTTTCGTACTACGAACCATGACTCATCATCTACAATCATTTCAACCAATACGTACCCTGGGTAGATGCGCTCTTCTTCAGTCACGCGCTTCCCTCCCTTGACGCGGATTTTCTTTTCGGTAGGCACTACCACGCTGAAAATCTTATCGTTCATACTGAGTGAGTCGATGCGTTGCTTGAGATTTCTGGTTACCGCATTTTCGTATCCTGAGTATGTGTGAATTGCGTACCAATGACGCTCACCTGTACCATGTTGTTTTGCCATAGACTAGAAAGTATTTACTACGAAATTAATAGCTTGCGAGAACACGTAGTCAAACGCTCCTACGTAGAGCGCTACGATACCAGAAATTGCAATCACCAAAGCGGTATAAAATGCGGCTTGTTGTTGAGTTGGCCAGGATACCTGCTTCATTTCTGCAGCGGTATCCTTGAAGTATTTTGTAAGTTGATCCATGTGTAATTAAAATTAAAAGCCCTCTTGGGGCCAGATGCATATATAATACGCCTGTTTACCAAAAAGTCAAAGGGTGTCTATACCCTTTGACTGTTAGTTGGTTTTTTATAGCAATACAACGCGCCCTCTACTTTTCAGTAGTCATACTCACGAAATAAGTGGTTTTGTGAGTGCTGGGCTCTTTTTTCGGGAATCATTAGTTAGAGGGTGAGCTTTTTAGCTTCCTTTTCCAGGAATGTCCTAATTTTTACTGACCAGAGGGAATATAGAAATAGAATTACTCTTGGGGTGCGGCGGCGGGCTAAAAGATCTAAGTGATTAGTTACTATCGCTAGTCCAGGAATCGGCGGCGGGCTAAAGCCGCCGATTCGGACATGAATTCGCCCCGAGGGCACTTCCGTTTTTATAGTCATTTCATTCCTTAAAAACTAGGGCGCGCATAGGCCTTTTAGGGTCTAAGTGATTAGTTACTATCGCTAGTCCAGGAATCGGCGGCGGGCTAAAGCCGCCGATTCGGACATGAATTCGCAATAGGCCTTTTAGGCCTTTGCTCATTCAACTTCGTACATTAGGGTTACTTGGGTGGTGATTTTGTCTTCTCCTACTGGCATACTGGCTCCATCGAAGGCTTCTTCGGTTTCTGCTGATTGATCAAAGGCCATCATTCTTTCGTTATACTGCGGCTCGTAGTAGCCTCCACCTTCAGAATAATTTGACAGTCGTACAATCTTGACTCCGAGCTGTTCTGCGAGCACTTGTGCTTTTGCTTGAGCGTCAGCGATAGCTACTGCTCGTGCTTCAGCTTTAATAGCATCAGTATCATCAACAGTGAAGTTTAGACCACTGATATCAGTCGCGCCTCGCTCCCCAACTCCTGCAATTACTTGTCCGGAGGTGTCTGTCTCGCGAATTTTCACTGAGACAGTTTGAGTGACCTCAAATCCATCTGCTACTCGTTCCCCTGGTGGACAAAATGCATTACCAGCTGGACAAATTCGTTCTTCATACCGATATCTTGGATACAAATTGTAGTTTTGCGTCTTTATATCTTTTTCTGCAATCCCTTGGTCGGTTAGATAGGTGAGGATGTCATTTATTTTGGTTCCCGACTCCTCTTGAGCGGTCGCTGCATCGTCTGCCGTTGCGTTGACAGAAAATGAAAACTGACCGATATCAGGTACAGCAAGAACCTCCCCTTCTCCAGAGACAGAAATTGTGGCTGGGGCAGGATTAATAAAATCAGTCTTTTCGAAATTGAGAGTTGCGTACGAGCCAAGCGCAATAACTAACATCAATAAGGTAAGCGCGCTTAGAACACGAATGTACGTCAGTTGAAAGAATCCTTTTTCCATAAAATATTTAGTTAAATTTTGTTAAGAACTCACGAATAGTACGGCGAACCTGTTGACCCATCGACTCGGTGGCTCCGCACACTTCCAAGAAAGCAAGAGTATCCTCAGTAGACAGATCAGTCACTGAATCAGTATCGTCCATTAGATAATACATCAGAGACCCACTTGTCTCAACGTGCCCAATACCAAGCGCATGACCAAACTCATGAGCCAACACAGTAATTAACTCATTTTTATCAGAAAAGGTATAGATGTTTATCTTGCCTCCTTGGTAATCACCCTGAGTGAATTCTCTGGCATACGCATGCTCTTGGTTGTACTCGTTCACCTCTCGGTTGTAGTCGGTCACCAATTGATTGCCTCGCTCCCCTAGTGTATTAATCTCATTGGCTAAAGAATTGAGCTGACTGGCGGTAGTATTTAAACTATCCGCTGTTTGATCAAGTTCGACGCGTTCTCGCTCTAGCTGAGCAAACTTGTCAGGCGGTGCCCCTCCTCGATCATTGTACGAATTTACATCGGCATTGTAGTTAGCCAAATCCTGCTCGTATTGAGCTACATTTGCTTTGTAGTTTTGCTCTAGGTCATCATATTGTGACTGCGAAGATTCCACCTGCTCCAGTACTTCATTATTTTTATCCCGTGTTTCATCGAGTGTTTGGCGTTGGGTTTGTTCTAAATTTAATGTTTCTTGACGCTCATCAAATACAAAATTTATCGTAAAATCTGACGACTCATCATACTCAAATAAATCTCGCCCAACTGCCTCCTCCCATAGTTGCGCAGCTGCTGCTACATCAGCTTTTGCCTCAGTTTCTGAAAGCGAGAAAGATTCATCTATGGTGCCTAGACGATAGGTAAACGGTATTGGACACTGAGCAGCGGTATTTGTATACCATACCGTGAGCGGCACGGTCAGTGCAAACAGACCGATCATAATATAAGAAATCTTCATATTGTTTGCGTCAATCATAGCAGAACGTGCGAACAATAGAAATACAAACGGCGCCCAGCGGGGACTGCGTAGTCGCGATACGTAGTCCCTGGTGGGCGCCGTCTATGAGGTGACCCTCATATAAAACATGTCCGTAAAAATTTTTACGTTACCTATACTATACCCTATCAACTTCCGTTCGGAACAAAAGATTTCAACACCTCAAAACCACCTTTGAGTAAAGGTGGTTTTGTTGCAAGGCTGGGTGAGATAATTAGATCTCATCCCCATTTACCTCCGATGGGTCATCCTCATCAACTCGTACATCGGCTTCCAACAGCAGTGCGAGTTCAGCAAAGTAGTCTAAGGCGTCCCCCGTACCATCACGAAGCCCTGCTTCCAGATCAGCAAATACAGCCTGTGCATCTTCCCAACCAGCCTGGGCTTCTACTGATGCGTTTGCATACGCACTTTCAAGATTCGCCTGGATGGAGTCAACATCAGCAGCAACGTCCTCGTACGTCTCACCCGCTTCTACTCGAGCCTCAATGGCCGCCAACTCTGCTTGGGCTTCTGCCTGTGCTGCAGCGAGCCGAGCTTCTGTCGTGACCTCTTGGGCGTCTATCTCTACTTCTGCAGCTGCTTGCTCGGCTGTCATCTCTATTTCTTGGGCTGCTTCTTGTGATTCTTCTGCAACTGCAGGTAACGCTTCATCTTGGGTTGCGTTAAATGCATACCACACAATCACCAATGCCAAGACGGCGATGATTACAAAAATAATCATTCCGGTATTTTTTTTATCGTGATTTTGTTCCATAATAAAATAGTAGTTACTGTGTTCTTACTGAGCACTTCGGTTGAGCGTTGTTGGCCTGCAATCATTCTGCCTATCCTCGTACCAGCTTTGCAACATACAACAAGGCCACTGCTCCAGCGGTAGCGACGAGTAGGCTGTATAAATTGAAGCCCGTCACACCCGTTCCACCAAAGAAGTCAAAGGCAAACCCTCCAATAAATGCACCGACTATTCCCACGATGATGTTCAGAAAGATGCCTTGCTGAGCGCTTGTATGCATAATCAAAGATGCAATCCAGCCAGCACCACCTCCCATCACAATCCAAGCAAGAATATTCATAATGTTTCTGTTTATTTTCTAATTTATGCATTATACGTTATTTGTACAAAATTTACAATAATAAATATACTTCAATATGTACTGTGTGTCATATTTGCACAAAAATATTTTTTGTAATATCATGAGGGTATTATTGATTAGTGTTTTTCTACTTCATTCAATCCTATAGTTAGTATTCAAATATGAAAGTTCAAACCACCAGCGAAGTTCGAAAGCATTTCCAAGAAGTTATCGATCACGTACATTATACAAAAATACCGATGATCATCAGCAAGAACAACAAGCCCTGGGTGATGATTCAGGCACTACCAGAGAATGACTCCGAACTTCAGGATATTGTGACCGAAAGCAAGAAGTAAAACTGTAGAGAACGTAGTCCAAAAAACGGCCCTGTCACAGGGCCGTTTTCTATTGTGCTTTCCCACACTCGAGACTCCCCTTCTGTTTACTCAGCCTTTTCTTTCGCCTCTGCAGCCGCTAATTTCTTGCGTACCATCTGCTGGGCAGCGTTCATACTGTGCTGGTAGTAGAGCGCTTTGCAGCCGCTCTTCCAGGCATGGATGTAGAGCTGGTTGACGTCTTTGGCTGCGACGTCTGGTGGCACCATCACGTTTAGTGACTGTCCTTGATCAATCAGCTTCTGTCGTTGTCCGGCGTGCTCGATTAGTTTTGTTTGGTCCACTTCTGCAAAAGTCCTAAATATATCTTTCTCTTGTTCACTTAAGAAATCAAGGTGCTGAACCGATCCATCGGCATCGCGAATACTATCCCAGGTTGTCTTGTCATTGAGACCTTTCTTTTCGAGTAATTCTTCGAGCAATGGGTTCTTAATCACCACCTTCATCTTGGCAACATCTTTGATGTAACAGTTACTCCAGATTGGTTCGATACCCTGTGATACTTGCCCGAGAATAAACGCGGACGACGTAGTCGGTGCGATGGCCATGGTGGTGGCGTGTCGGCGACCATAGCCTTTGAGTACCTCTGGCTCACCAAATTCTTTAGCCATCTCTTTGCTCGCCGCTAGAGAACGTTCTTGTATCAAGGCAAAGACTTCGGTATTGATACTAGCTGCTTCATCACCATCAAAAGCGAGACCCTTACTCTGCAGTAGTGAGTGATATCCTAATACCCCTAAACCAAGCGCTCGGTTGGCTTTGGCAAAGTTATATGGTCGCTCCATAAATCTGAAGGCCAATCGTTTATCTTCATCATCTGACTCTTTCCAATCCTCCAACTTATTAATGAAGTCAGTCATAACTGCCTCCAAGAAATATGTCATAGTCTCTACCAGGTCTGTATCTTTCCAGTCATCGTAATGAAGCAGGTTGATTGAAGACAAGCAACACACAAAGGACCAATCCTTGTTACTCGGAAGCATGATTTCACTACATACGTTACTCGCGTAAATTGGGAGCTTTTTGTCTTTATATACCTCCGGTCGACCATTGTTTGCATTGTCGCTAAACATAATATATGGGTAACCAATCTCTCCTCTTCGTTGAATGATTTTGGCCCAAACTTTTCGTTTTGCCTCATCTCCTTCAATCATTGACTCCATCCAAGCGTCAGTCACGGTCACTGCGTGGTTAATTTTTTGGACCGGGTTTCCCTCAGTACCTATATCAAGAAACTCGAGAATATCTGGATGTTCAACAGGCAAGTATGAGGCAAATGTACCTCGCCGAGTCGCTCCCTGACTCACTACATCAAGAATTTTTTCAAACAGCTGCATGAAGTGCACTGGACCAGAAGAATGGCCGTTTTGCTTGATCTCAGACCCACGTTCTCGGAGTCCTCCAAAATACGCTGAACACCCTCCCCCGTATTTACTCATCATGCCCACCTCACCTTGAGTATGTAGAATATTAGCCATGTCGTCTGCGACGTACGAGCCAAAGCAGCTAATTGGAAGTCCTCGGTCCAAACCGAAGTTTGACCACACTGGAGAAGCAAGAGAAATCCAACCCTTACTCATATAGTCTTCAAACTTGTCAGCAAAGCCTTCTTTACCAAGGGTCTTTTCTGCAAACTCTGCGATGTAGCGCACTCGCTCTTCAGTGGTTTGCCCGTCGACGAGATATCCGCGAGCCATAAATGCTCGTGTGTTTTCGTTGACCCAGTGCCATGGTTCTTTTTTCATACTGTTTCTTTCTTACCGTTAGTTTCTAATCGCGACTGCTTTGTTATGAATGTATTTTAGAACAAATCTTCACTTGTAACACTTGCCGAGCGCTTATTATAGTTGATTGACCTTTTGTCGAAGAAATCAACGTGTTTGGTAGCAATCACTTCGTTGTCAAACCAGTCTGTTTCTTCTAAGAGTGCGTCACTAACTTCAAATATGCGCGGCATACCGATTGCTGCTAAAGAATTATTGAACCGGTGTTTGATGAATTCTTTTACATTGGCTGCTGGCAAGAAATCGAGCTCACCGGCTTCAAAGATCCAGTCCACCACCTTACTCTCTGCTTCGTAGGCCTCTTCGCAGGCTTTGATGATGGTGGCTTGAGTTTCATCATTGAACCATTCTGGGTGTTCATCGCGAATGATGTTGATAACGTCGATACCAAACATACCGTGCAGGTTTTCTTCTTTTGAAGTCGCTTCCACTGCATTACTGATACCCTTAAACACATTTCTATGCTTATTGAAGCTCATCATGATGAGGAATTGAGAAAAGAGTGAGACGTGCTCAACAAAGAGCGAAAAGAGCATCACTGCGTGCGCGTACTCTTTGTTGTCTTTGGTTTGCGCGAGCTCACTCACCTTTTGCAAGTACTCCATTCGTCCTTGAATCACCGGAATGTCTTTGATTTTGGTGAACTCATCGTTCAACCCCAAAATGTCGAGCAAGTGCGCATACGCGTCTGTATGACGGATTTCGCTTTCGGCAAAGGTTGCGCCAACAGCGCCAATTTCAGCCTTTGGCATTTTCTTGTTGATGTCGCCCCAAAAAGATTTTACCGCTACTTCGATCTGCGCAATAGCGAGCATAGTATTTTTGATGGCGTTTCGCTCAACATCATTCACATCCACGTGGAAGTTTTGCACATCGCCAGTGAAGTTGAATTCGGTGTGTACCCAGTATGAATGTCGTACCGCATCAACGTACTCATATAACTCCGGGTATTCATATGGCTTGAGATGCGCGCGCGAGGCAAAGATATCTCTTTCTCGCAGCTTTTTTCGTTCGTTGCGGAAAATGATGTATGCCTTAGCAGTGACAAAATAATCTTTTTCCATCAAAGCCTGTTCTACCAGGTCTTGAATTTCTTCCACTGTAGGATTTCCGTCAACGCATTTATTTGCCAGTGCGCTTCCTGGTTCGGCGGTACCAGCTTGCACACACATAGCTACTACCTTTTGGTGAGCCAGTTCTGCAACTGCGTCTGCGTCAGCTCGATTCCCTTCTCCGGTCTCTACTAGTGCCTTGGCAACCGCACCAGTAATCTTACTGCTATCAAACAGTTGGACCGAACCATCTCGTTTGCGAATGTGTTGAATTTCCATATACTCGCTAATTTTGCTTACTTACCTTCAAATAAAATAATCTGTACTGCCCTGCGAGATAATTGTGACGAAACATAATCAGTGGAAGAAAATGCGACTCGGTTGAGTGCATAATTAGGTTTCTGCGCAATTATCTGCTAGGTGCAGCGAACACACCACCAGCGTCTTCTGGCGTCATCGCTCTTTGCTACAGGAGCGTGTGTCTACCTCCGACACACAGGATAACCTCGTGTGTTGTATTCAATATAGCATTTCTCGCTCCTCGGTTGACAGCATAGAATATTCGTCTATGGGGATACCTTTGGCATGCGGCTGGTTTTTAAAGGCTTATCTTCATTTGCACTTATCCACAGGGGTATTATTTTCGCAAACTGCAAATCAGATTCCCTGTTTTGCCAAGTATACAAGCATATTTTTTTGTTTTCTTGTCTGGTGATGGTTGTACAAACTGTCAATATTGCGTGCAAAAACCGGCCGTTCATGACTACGAACGGCCGGTTTTTTAATATCGCTCTTTTACTTTTGCAAAGAATCCCGGATCTCTCGCAAGAGTCGCACATCTTCTGGTGGCTCCACTACTTTTTCGGCCTCTGGCTTAGCTTCTTCTGACTGCTTAAATGAATTCAAAGTTTTAATAGCCATGAAAATGACGAGAGCTATGACGATGAAATCAATGATGGACTGGAGAAATACACCGTACGTTACCGCCTCTTCCTCAATACTGTATGCCAAGTCTGAAAAATCAATACCCCCTAGCAAGACTCCAATAAGTGGTGTGATGATGTTGGTCACCAGCGATGACACTATCTTTCCAAACGCTGCACCGATTATCACCGCCACAGCTAAGTCTATGACGTTTCCCTTCATTGCAAAGGCTTTAAATTCTGCGACAAATCCTTTCATATAGTTAATAATTATTCGTGGTTAAGTTCTGATGTATATCAGTATATCGTATTAGTGGTGATGGTGGCCACAATGGACCAAGTCTTCATCTTCGTCAACTTTAACATTTTGAAAATACCAGGCAGCTACAGCAGTGGTAGCTGGAACAGCCAATATCAATCCAATGCTCCCAACAATAATCCGTAGCGATTCTCCAGCGACTACTTCTTGATTGAGAATCAATCCCAGGCTACTTTCTGTTTTTGAATATAGCAATATAAGTGGCAGTGAGACACCGACGTACGCCAGAGCCAGTGTATTTACGATTGAACCCAAGTGGTACTTCCCGACTCGACTGGCTCGTGCGTAGAGTTCTTGAAACGTGAAGTTGGGATTCGCTCCTTTGAGCTCCTGGACCACCGATGCTTGAGTAATGGAGATATCATCCAGTACACCAAGGATACCAATGATGATTCCGCCTAATAAAAGTCCAGCCAAATCCAACTCCCCATCGGTGGCAAAATTGAGATATACCGAAGCGTCAGACCCAAAACCAGTCAGCCGCATCGCGTCTGAAGCAATATACGCGATGATTCCGGTGATAGTCACCGCTGAGAATGTCCCCCCAAACGCAATCCATACGCGCGGACCAAACCCATGCGTACCAAACAACACCAGAGCGAGCACCGCCCCAGCTATTCCCACGCTCGCTACTACAGGATTGTATCCAGCCAATAACGCTGGAACCAACAAAAAAATGATTGCTGCCACACTCAACAGTAGTGAGACCAAGGAGCGCAATCCGTGCCAACCAGCAAACAGCAGCAACAGCGTGACAAAGATAACACTGACGATAACCAGCACCGGCCGCCGCTCGAAGTCAGCGAAGGTAATAATCTCTTGCCCGTTGATGGTAACCAAACGGTATAAGAAAATATCATCTCCTGGCTCAAGCTCCACCAAATCATTCTCAAAGCGCACCACTTCACCTGACCGCGCTCCGCTTTGCAGCACCGCGCGCACTTCTTGCACCTGCGTGGAGGCGCCGGTCCCGGTCACCTCTCGCTCGTATTGCTCAACAATCTGCAGCACCTCTGCGCTCACCCGCTCTTCCAGCTCTTGGTGTAATTCTTGCGCTGCCGCGGTACTTGGCAGTAAACACAGAAAAGTGAGTCCAATGCTAAAAAATAAGTTTCGCCACATAAAATCCAACTCCCGCTCCAAGGAGGAGCGTAAAAAACAATGTTACCATTAAAGCTGTTTGATCCATATATTCTGTAGTATAGCCTTTATTCATGTCTTTCCTCTCGACTTTTTAACCAAAAATAGGTATAACTGTACCCACTCCAGGAGGAATGTGTACTGCCTAAAAACATTCCTCCTGCAGCACATGGCGACTATTGTATAATGGTTATTACGCCGGTTTGTGGTACCGGAAATTCGGGTTCAATTCCCGATAGTCGCCCAGCGAAATGAAGTATATTTAATAGGGTTATCTTAGATACCCTACCTAGACGTTAGAACTCGATAGTAAGTGCCTTATGGTCAGACACGATGTCATCTAACACCTTAAATTCCTTCACATCAATCTTTGAGTTAGTAAAAATATAATCACAAGCTTCTGTTTTATGTGTGAGGTTAGTTCGTGTTGTAAGGATATTCTTTTCCTTTACGTGGTTAGTTAGCTTTAGGTTTACTTGCTCAAGTGACTCACTGTCAGCATTGAGATTAAAGTCTCCACACAAAACTACCTGCCCTTCTAGACCTGCCACATAGTCAGCTATTAATTTACACTGACGCATTGACTCTGCATCCCCATCTTTATGACCAGGAACATGATGTCCGTGGTGATTTAGTAAGTGCAATGGCTGACCCAAGTATTCAACCACTGTATGCTGCAAGGTTCTAATATTGTAATCTGAATCAAGTACATCAAAATCATCTTCATACTCTAATCCTGTTGCAATAGTAGTAGTTTTTGTAAATGGCAAAGTACTCAAAGTTGCTAAACCGAACTGGGCTTTTCGTCTCATTACGTTAAAACCAAAACTTGGGTCAAAATCACAATACTCAAAACCGGTGCTAGACTTAATTTTGTTTAGTTCCGTAAAGAAAAAACCTCCCTCTCCTTCTATATTAATAACCTCTTGTAGACAAACCATATCTGGTTTTTCTTTATTGATAAGCTCTATAATTTGCGAACCTAATCGTCCTCCCCAAATGTTTAGCTGTAGTATTTTCATGTACGCATTATATCAAATCGAGGAATAAAGACTGTTGTATCATTCCTCTCCTCAAATACAGTTCGAACGCCCTCTACGACGTCGCCCATCGATAAATATCTTCAATCTACGAAGGTATACAACAACATTTCAGTTCTGATATTTCATACCCCTAAGTAGAATTAGGAACTCTATATTTATTCTTCTAACTTTTTTTCACCTCCTCAAAGAGCTGTAAGTAATTTCTAGCCTCATCATTATCGGCTGCTAACAAGTACTCCTTAATCAATTCATACGATTCTTGAAAGCACAGACCATACTCTAATTGAGGTAAGGAGTTATAAAATTGACCCAGCTTATCTCCCTCTATCTGAGACATGTTTCCAAATGGGTCAGCTGTAGCTGCGACGATTCTATCCACCCGATGCATCGCAGCACTACCAAAGCACATCAAACAGGGTTCAAGTGTCGTATACATAGTAATCGTATATCCTTCCTTTTTAGCTTTCTTTAAAACACTTGAATATTCTATGTACAGCAACATTTCAGCGTGCGAAACACGGTCTTTATTTGTTTCTTTTTTGTTTTCACTTTGGCCAATTATTTCACCATCAGCAACCAAAACAGCTCCGCATGGAAAGTTATCTTTTGTAAGAGATTCTTTTGCTTTATCTAAAGCCAGCTGCATGAACCTCTTATCTTCTAGAGAAAAATTATCTTTCATAGAATCAGTGTAACAAAAAATCGCCCCGTAGGGCGACTCTCTATTTATAGTTTGTCTCGAGGTACTTTTGAAGTTTCTCGACCGCTAAACGACGCATTGATGTCACAGCTGATTGTTCAGGTGTCATCTCAGCCCAAGTCAACTCTTCACCTTCTGGAATAAAAATTGGATTCCATCCAAAGTCTGAATCCCCTTTCGGAGACTCCGGCACTGTTCCTTTACACTCACCCAGAAACAGTTTTACCCCATCTTTATCGCAAAGAGCAAAACAGGTTTTTGCAATAGCATTTCTATTTTCATATCCATTAAGCAACTTGGCTAGACCCTCATTACCAATAGATTCAAAAAACCATTTAATGAGCGTGCCAGGCAATCCATTAAGTGCCTTAAAGGTTAAAGCTGTATCTTCCACCAAAACAGGGGTGCCTAGGATTGCATACGCCGCCTTCGCCTTTTCAGTTGCCACTTCCTCCAAGTCCAAAGATTGGATTTCGGGAATATCAAGTTTGGTGTGTTCCACAGAGAAACTTAGGTATCGACCAAGTTGATCGGCTTTGTTCGCATTTCCTGTGATAAATGTAAGTGATTTCATAGACTTATTCCTTTTTCAGGTCTATATGCAGATTACTACCATTTAACTTACTTTCAAGGTGTCAGTATCAAAATATAATGTTGGAATAAATACAGTCGTGTCATTTATCTCTTCAAACACAGTTCGAACGTCCTCTACGACGTCGCCCAGCGAGAAATATCTTCATTTCATGAAGGTATACAACAACATTTCAGTTCTGATATTTCATACCCCTAACGAGAATTAGGAACTTTTGATATACTTTTTTGAATGGACACAATCACTGAGAATACTTACCAAAACGTTAAGTCTACATATTTACAACAAATTATAGTGCCTGCACGTAAACCTTCTAAGCAGTACCTGCTGTGCCCTATCGGTCTAGTGGGGGCTGGTAAGACTACTGTAGTTAAACCTTTGGCTGAAAAGTTGTCACTGGTGAGAATCTCAGGAGATGAAATCAGGAGGCTATTTAAGGGATCAGGTTACGGATATGAAAAAGTGTATGATTTGGCTTTTGAACTAATTCGTCAATTCCTTTCTGAGGGATACAGCGTATGTATCGATAGTGACTGTGCAGGAAAAATTGAGCAAATAGAGAAAGAGGTACTGTCGAAAAGCCTGTTACTAATTTGGATTCACATCAACCCACCTGAATCCTTCATCATTAATAAGTTGAGCAACTTGACTCCTAACTGGCTGGGTACAGCTGAGGAGATGGTGACGAACTACTACGAACGTAAACCTTTACACGAAGACATTGCTCTGGACTATACAGTAGTATTTGATACTTCATTATCTGACATTCAGGAACAAATTGAATCTTCAGTATCAGTAATCGAAAAGAAAGTCGGAATGTAGATTGTTTCGTCCTGTAGTTTCTCAAACACAGTTCGAACATCCTCTACGACGCCGCCCAGATTTTTGAGGCTTATTTATAAGGGTTTTCTAGATACCCTAGTGAGAAGCTAGAACTCACTTAGCTTTCTGAAAGAACCCTTTCCAAAAGTTTTTTCAATCAGTCTG
>Ga0307936_1001104_pt1 | contig 13877 bp, 12 predicted proteins | sample OrgLakmetagenom1_FD_201839 | JGI IMG/M metagenome (GOLD analysis project Ga0307936, IMG submission 201839) | Saline water microbial communities from Organic Lake, Antarctica - #1 | ecosystem: Environmental > Aquatic > Non-marine Saline and Alkaline > Saline | place: Antarctica: Organic Lake... | reverse complement strand
CTTCTGCAGGTCTAACTCATGAGTTGCCTCGCAAGAAGCGTGGCCGGAAAAGTGCACAGGAAAAGCGTGAGCTAGAGGCAGCAGCAGCAAGCGCCACAGCAGCAGCGGAAGCAAAAGCAGCAGCTGACGCCGGTGGTAGTGCTCCATCTGACAGCGGTGCTACAACCAACAACGCAGAGGCACCCACAGCAAGAGAGCAGCAGTCGGTTGACTCGACCCCATCGGCCGTCCACAAATATGCAAACAGCACGGTGGAAGCGGTTGCAGCTGCAAGCTTGAGAGATGCAGCAGTGGCGGATGGTGTGGGCGGTGGTAGTGGTGATGGTAGTAGTGTTGGCCTTCACCAACGTGGTGTGGAAGGAGGGAGAAGGGTGGCAGGGGTAGGGGTAGGTGCTAGATTGGAAGCAGGAGGAGAAAGAGTCACCTCTAGGCAGGCTGGCTGTAGCGAATGGGAGCAGCTGATGTGCTGGTTGTCTGATTTGCAGATTGTGCACCCTTCGGTGCCTAGGGCTGCCTTGGTTTGCATCGTGTACGATTGAAATGATATCCTCCAGCCATAAACGGGGTGTCTGAAATAAAGTAATGCACTTATTTGATGAGAGCGCTTTTGTTGTTTTACTGTCGTTTAGGCATTTGCCTAATTACGCACGTGTTTGCTTGATTGTTAAGGCTGTCTTGGCAGGCTGGTAAAGTTGTTGAGTTAATCATATGCATGCAAGGTTCTTAATCCCCAAATATAGACAGATCCGAACACAAGATGTTATTTTGATACAAGGTTGTTGAACATTTTAGGCCCTCCCATTTCAAATGGGATTATACAATTCCCCCCATAATGGTTACAATGGGGGGTAACCTATAGCTACAGCCAGGTTGTTTGGCTGATCGGCTGCTGACTGGTCTCGGCCAGCCACAAATAAATCCATAAGTTCAGAAAGAAAGGGAAAAGTTAGTCCCCCCCAATAAATTTAATGGGGGGAACTAACTTTTGGGGTTGTGTTTGACCTTTCCTGTTAGAATCTAGATAAGCAAGGATGTTCCGTTTGATGAAGGAAGAATCGGTGCTCTAATTTTGATCATAATAGGCTTGTGTCATTATTGCCCTAGATCCTGAAATCTTTTGAAAGAAGTAGCCGCGGGGGACGGGAAATTATCGTTTTCTGAAGGCATTTATTTCTCGACAAAATTCAAGGTCAAATTTCCTCTCACTCACTAACTAGCAATAACTCGCCATCGACCCATAACGTTCACCGACCGAAACATTTTTTGGTGAGCTCACTCATCGCGTCGGCCACCCCCGCACAATTGTGATTAATCAGCAGGCCCTTGGCAGGCTCGTGTTTCCGGGGCTCCATGGCTTTGCTTCCTTGTTCCTTGTACATGATGAGACACAGCTCTGAAAAACAGAGTTCTCTCAGAGGGGGGATACAGCTGCCTGTTTGCGATGCTTGATGCTCACCATCCAAGATCCACGCCCTTGTTTGTTTCCCCCCTCTGATCACTTATTACAGCACTCGTCCACGTGCACGCGTACGAGCAGACAATAATGTCTTTTAACGAGGAAGACCTGCGCAGCATGAAGGTGGATGACCTCAAAGACATTCGTGAGTAATAATTGTGAAACTCGTGATGACTGACAAAACAATATAGATGAGCGCGCACGTGTGATAACCTGCAATTTCTGGCATCAAATACGCGCACACACACACACACACACACACACACACACACACACACACACACACACACACACACACACACACACACACACACACGCATACACACACACGCACGCACGCACGCACGCACGCACGCACGCACGCAAGCACGCACGCACGCACGCACGCACGCACGCACGCACACACGCACGCACGCACGCACGCACACACGCACACACACAGTTCGCAAGCGTGGAGCGCAACTAAAGGGCAACAAAGACGACCTCATAGAGCGAATTGTGCGGATTAAGTATTAATGGATAAGTTGCGAACCACCAATACGAATTAGCGCTCATTTTGATATGATGGATTGGCAGAGCGCTATCTACACGTTCCTCAAAGGAATAGAAGATTATACTACGCATATACACGGGGTTCTGGTGTAATCAAATAGGACAGTCAATACTACTTGCACAATAGCGAACCGCGTGTTTCTCAGGCTCGCAATGATTCTCTTGCTTGACCCTCTACTAACCACACCCACTTTATTGCCTTTGTGCAGGTGAGTGGAGAGGGCGAAGAGTGAGTGCGGAGGAGATAGGAACCTTTTCACTGCTTTTTATTAGGTTAATTCCCAGCAAAATTTCTAATACCCTAGGCCTGCTTTTTGACGACACTCAGAGGAGTTCTCTACAATGTTTGCTTGCCAACTTAATGCCTGCAGGAGCGAGCTGCACTCCAAAAAGCTTGACGAGTTGAAGGAGATGTGCAGGTGAGCGTCTTCACAAACAACAAGAAAACCGACGTGCCTCCCTTGGGTCTGGAGGGGGAAGGAGGGATTCAGAAGGTCACGCTAACAGATGCTGTGTTAGCTGCAGCTGAAAGTATAGCATGAGTGGAATTTGTTAACAGCTCATTCTATTACAAGGTCCCTTTCCTGGGACAAACGTCCTTCCCCTCCCGCTGTTAAAGGATGTAATTGCCTGAAAAAAGCTAAACGATATATTTGCCTGAAATTAGGAAATTGCAGCTGTGGTATCTGCAACAAAGTTTTGCACGCCTTGTAAATTGTACTTGCTGCACGCACAAAGTTTTATCAAACGCTTATTCACAGGCTGAAGGGGTTGAAGATGTCTGGGACAAAGAAAGAGCTTGTGCACCGACTTGAGCACCCAGGTATCTCAAGTGCTTGCTGTCAGCACGACCTCAACCTCTTTCCTGCTGCTTCTTCCTTTGATGGAGAACTACCCTGTTCAGTTATTTTTCCTGTGACAACATTGCAATCTCTGCAGGAGTAATATGCACATACACTTTCAAAGTAGTGGTGTTTGTGCGTGCGCGCGTGCGCATGAGGTCCCAGCTTCCAAGGCAAACGAAAAAACCTTGCAATTTAATTATGCAGATGAGGAGGGGAGAGGAACGGAGGGGCTGGATCATCTCAAGGCAGAAGGTAAACGTCTTGATTTCTTTGTAGATTGTTGGATCAGTGTCTACCCTTTTTCGGCCACATGTTAACATTAATATTGTTGTGCTTTCCTGATAGATCACGATCAAGGTGCAGACAAAGCAAGTGCAAGGGTTTCCTGTCCAGGAAGTGGGGAAAACTAGGATTTTGTGCGATTGCCCTTTAATAGAAGAAAGTGTCACAAGATCAAATTTTTATGCCACTTGAAGTCGTTGTTGCTGGGCACTTTGGTTGCAGATCTGAAGGATATGTGCCGTGAACGAGGTCTCTCAACAGTTGGGAAGAAGGCTGAGCTCGTGGAGAGGCTTGTAAGTGTTTTCTAGCTCCTGGTTCGGTTTGCATTCAATCTTTTTCTTTGTGAGTTGCTCTGCTAAGACTCCTCTTACCCCTCATTGAATTTGCAGAAAAAGGAAGGAGCATAAAGCTTCTTCCGAGTGCAACAGCAATAAAGTTGCAAAGCTTGCAGAAGGTGCATTTAATTACCCAGAAAGAGGCAGCAAGAAGACTGTCCACGTCTGCGAGATGATTAATGTTTTTGAGCCTTGGGTGAAGGACACATGGCCGCACACTTACTTAATGGTTTTATGCATTTAGCAGAGACTTTTGAGAGGAAAGAAAGGAATCCTGTAAGTAGAAAAAGGTTTTAAAGGGGAAACCAAATCCAAATTCTAGCGTGGCCAAACCTAGCCTGGTAAATAAGCCCAATGGACTATAACAGACAGAAGATGTTTCAGCCAACTGGCATCATGGGAAGTTAATGATTGAACATGTGGCTACTATTTAACAAATCTGAAGAAATCATCCTTCAACGCGCAAGCCTGCAACTGTCAAAAGAAAATTTCCAATTTTGGGGCAGCCGCACTTGTCACTTTTGCGCATATAAACATCTTTGGGCAAAGAAATTAGGGGGCTAGCAACTAAAATTTAGAGAGCGAAAAAACAGACCAAAACCGGATTCCGTACTCATCCTTCCTTGACATATCACTGCTGGTATGTCAATCGCAGCGCAATTAGAATTTATATCAGTTTCCACTCCTGAATCGAGGCTTTCGCCTTAATTAATTTTTCATTTCTATATTCGTACATTGTAGTGTGTCGTTTGTGATGCTGGCTAGAATGACAGGAGGGAGAGGCATCTCGCTTCCCCCCTTCACAAACCCTAAGCCTCGAGTCGTGCAGATAGTTCAACCTGAGCGTGTCCTGAAGCATGCCAGGAAGGCTGCAGCTAAACAAAGCCCTTCGTGGTACCTCCCACTATCTGCAGCTGAAGGAAGAGCAGCGTTCGTTACACTGAATGCCTATCTATGTATCTCATCATCACGTTCCTCTTCCATTCACTTCAGGCGGGTTGAACTGGGTGGAAGCTTGGCTGCTGGGACTGCTACCGCCAGTTCTGACTTGGACTTGTTGGTATAATGGATAACTCAAAGCTAGCTCATCCTGCAAAGCGCCTGCTGGAGCGTGTGACTGTTTTCCCGTTCACCATTCATCCGTTTCATTTTGCAGGTCTTCACCGCACAATCAAGTGTGGAAGTCACACGGGAACGGCGAAAACAGTTCCAGGAGCATCTGCTAGCTGATCTTCAGGCAAGTGCAAGTACCCTTTTGGTTTTGTGCTCTTTGCATACAAGCTGTACAACTGTGTTTGGTGGTGATTTATCCCAAATGGTAATTCAGATTTGTAGAACCGGAATGAAGGTAGGCCAATGTGCTTTCCTACTGTCCGTAGCCCTCTTTACTGGCATAGTTTACTGGCATCATGGCATAACAGAGCAACCACCTTTTTGGCTTTCTTTTTCTTTTGGTGCTCCTCCAGGCGATCTATCCACAACACAGCATCAAGTCTGAAAGGAATGAGAAGGTCATTACCTACAAGATCTCAACTGCTAGCGGAAATTGCAAGATTGACGTGGCCATTGACGAGTCCACACACACGGGTAGGGAGATAACGAGCCAAAGTAAATTTCTCCCTTGTTTACCTGCAACATATCTAAACTGGTACTGGTGAGGCTATATAAGGTAAAAAATTCAAAATCGGCGGGTTTCACTCCAAAAATTAAAGGCCAGGTAGAGATATATTGCAGGGTGCCTTGAGGGTGATTATCCTCCAAAATTATGACAGAAAATGTGGGTTTCCTGCCAAGTTGCTGCACCGTTTTTGTCTCGTAACCAATGCTTGGGATATCTACACCCCTTGCAAATAACTTTGTATCTTTTCATGTAAGCAAGCCCCAAAGGCATCAGAATTACCTTCTTACGTGCAGATTCAGCAACTACAGCACCCGTTTGCAAAACACCCAACCAGCTACAAGCAGACTTGTTACACCGAAGTAAAAACAATGCATTATGTTCTCCTCCACCACCAATTTTGAGAAGTAATGCTCAAATACATTGCAAAAGCAGTCACCATAGTCCAACTATTTCTACAAAGCAAAGTCTCCCGCCAGCATCATTGGCAGCGAGTGCAGATGCTCTTGCTAAAAAGTCAGTGACAATGTCAATACCTCCATCAAAACAGCAGGCCCTTCTGTAGCATCTACTGGCTTCTTGCAAAAGGACATGAAGATCATCAGATCATTCAAACGCAAACACCAAACACGACCCAGTCACCTACCTCAAGCCTTCGGTCAATTATAATGACACCTTGCAAGCACACATGCAATCCCTTCAAAAACTAGGAAATGCCAATACTACTATGGTATTACAAACTCCCATGGATACTACTCGATCCTTATCAAAAATGGCACTGCCAACGTAGCCGCTCGCAACGCTTTCCTAACAACATTTCTGCGACTAGACGGTGCCCTGCATATCCTTTCTGGATGCCAACACACGCAAATAAGACATATGATCACTGAGGGACACACTTAGCATGCAGTATGATCTTCAAAGCCATCAGCAAGACAGGCTCCCTAGGATTCTGCTTTGTCGGCATGGATATAGGCAGCAGCAAACGACTGGCTATGCAAAATTTTCGTCCAAAGGAACAATTACGCAGGCAGTGAAATTTGCAGAGTTCTCTGCTTGCAGAAGAACTCTAGTTCTTGCAGGCGAGTGACTTGTGTTATGCACTTTCGCACAAAAGTGTTTCTCTTTCTTGTCCACCTTCAATTTTTATCTGGAAGTTTAGAAGCAAGTTCAGTTTTGCTTGCCTGCGCAGTGCAGCTTCCTTGTCCCCTCGCCGCGTTAGTGCTTTCTTTGTTTTTGCGGGCACGCATGGGTGTCAACGGCCCAGTTGTCCGCGTGGTTCTTCCCTTTCTTTTTTCTCAGCCTCCTTTTTTGTCTTTTTGGTGCCTTTTCTCATTCATCGTTTTCCCAGATATAATTCCCCCTACCTACTGAACGAGCCGCAATAAAACAACTCCCCACATTAATTTAGGAAAGGAGCCACTTTGGTATCAGGTACCGTAAAACTCCTTCACCAAAATAAAAAGGAAAGATCAGATTCCCAATACAGCTGAAACTAGGATTATAACAAAGTGGCTCTTTCCACCCCGCTTCTCAAACAAAAATAGGTTACCTCCAGCTGTCCAGGTGCTGTACTGATCGCTCCCGTCTCCGTAAACACAAGAAAGCAACAAATGAATAAAGGAGGGGGGCGGGTGGTTCCTCGTAGTGGCAGGGGGAAGCTGAGCGAGGGAGAGCAACTCAGCACCACCGCTGCCGCCAGCCACCAGTAGATCTGCCTTTCCCCAGACGACAGCACAAACCTTGGCAAAATACGTCTTAGGAAATTTTAGCGTGGAATACACCTCAGTGATATCGAGTGATGTGAGGAAATTATATCCCAAAACCAGCTGGACGTCGCGCAGGAGCAGCACACATACCTCTGCAACATTTTCCTAGGATTCTCTACTACTTTTCGCATCATCCTCTCGGGTGTGAGTGGCACCATCTATACTTACTCTTTGGAGCCTTTAGAGACTTACATCTAAATTCTTAAAGAATCAAGAATCTTGCCTGCAAGCTTCCAAGCGTTATTTATCATCTTGTTCATACCAAATATCTCCTATGTGCAGAGGAGTGAGCCGTCGACAAACTCATAAATATCACCCACACATTTATAATGTGTTTCTTTCTTTCCTGCAGCTGGTGCACTTGACACCAAGCAACCGCTTTGCTGGGAAACCAGAGGCTGCTGCAGCGGATAAAAAGTTGAAACTGTTACAGGTGAGGCAAATGGCTTGGTTAAGAGCAAGACAAAAGCTTGTTTGCACAAAATCAAGCATCGTTTGAACAAATTTTGAGCGATGAATGGAGCCACAGAGATTTGAGCCACGAATCAATTGCTGCAAACTTACATACAAGCAAAAATAAGCTTCTTAAAGAAATGCAAACAGAGTGTTCACTACATTTAGCCTTGTCCTTCCATCAGGAGAACAACCCAAACCTGCCCCCCCTGTCTGGCAACACCCTTGAGGCAATTGTTCTGCACGTGGTGAGTGCTTTTAATGTTTACTCCGGTTCATTAAAGACTTAGACACGATATACGGTCACAGGTAAAGTTCTTGAAATGCTTGTGGATAATATCTTTTGAGAGACCTGGCAATGCTGCTTTGCCTATGCTGCTTATACAGGCGGACACACAGCGCATATATGACAAAGTGCAGAATCCGGCTGCGTTTGAGACCAAGGTATGCCGCTCGTAATTGTGTTCTTTCTTTGTTTGGCATTGGTTGTCATGACCAGCAGCTGTATCAGTCAAAGTATGAGACAGATAGCGCTACCAATTACGCCAATAGAACAGAAAAGCATCCAATCGTTACCGACCAAACTACCCTGGGCCAAACATTTGCCTCACCAGCCTTAAGGCATGACATGGTGCAAGGTTTAGGGTTCTTGGTATTGCTGCCTATGCAATTCTCCTTCTCGCACCTGTTTTTTTCCATGCATGATCACATGCTGAGATCAAAGCTAGCAAACACATGCCCTGTCATTTCCCAGGTATACGCATACCTTGCCAATTTGGATCCCACCAGAGATCTTGAAAAGCTGACCAGCCTTGTTCAGAGATACTGCCCTCCTCACCGCATTATGCGGCATGGAGAATTGAATGAATGGCAAGTCTGACTCGTCCAGCACATCACACTTGTGTCGTTTTGGCCTTAATAGCAAACGCGCCTTTTTGCAAGCTTTATTTGCGCAGCTTTCTAATCTTTTGTAAAACGTAGCTCTTTCTCACATCAACCTCACAGGGCAAGAATGGCCAAACGGGAGCTGGAAAATCGTCAGGGGTAAGGAACACAACATAACTATGTCCTAATTTGTTGCTAAGTCATCTATTGGAGATGCAATCCTCGTTCATTTTACAGGGCACTGGTCACGATCCCATCCTCTCCTGCTCAACAGCAAAAAATGGGCCAAGATACAAAAAATCCGCACCCATGCCTTTCCTGCCTGCGATCATTTGCATCAAAGGATGGCCTGCAAAACCATGTAATGGTCTGCCATGGGAAGTACCCAGCCGGTGTATTCGTGTGTATACTAGGCAAGTGTGGTGGCAAGCGCTTTGCAAGTGCAGGGGCACTCACTCAGCACCAGCTTGCGTCACATGGCAATTGAGCATAGCTATAGTGCCAGCTTGTGTCCGTTATTTAAGGAGCAGAGTGTGCACTCCTATGAACTGTTATATGAGCAAGGCGTTTTCAATTTGCTTGGCCCTTACAGATATAAAGAACATCATCAGTTCTCTGCTTCAGCTGTAGAACTGGAGTTCTTGCGTAGTGAGCGTAGGCTGAGATCTGGCAAGCACTTCGCATAAAGTGCTGTGTACTCTCGTTTTAGGCATTCTTTTTATGCCTTGCTTTTGCTCGGGTTGTTTTTCCCGTCCCCCCCCCTCAGCTTGTGCTTTGACTTGTGGGTGTTCCCATCTGAGCTCGTTTGGATCTGACTTATGGACTTGCCGCTTGCTTCTTTGCGTTGTGTTGCTTTTTTGAGGGCCTGCAGCCCATTTTTGGTTGTAGCCTTGGTGGCCGGGCGTTGTAGAGGCCTTGCTAGCTGAACTGTTGTAAGGGCCTTGCTGGCCTTACGGACTTGGCACTTGCTTCTTTGCGTTGTTTTGCTTTTGTGAGGGCCTGCAGCCCATTTTTGGTTTTGATCTCCCTCCACGGCAGCTTGGTGTAATGACAAAGCCTACAGCGAACTGTAGCATAGAACTCTTTCAAGGCACTTGCTTGACAATGGCAATGAAACAAAATGCTGTGTATTATGCTGAACGCTTATTAAGGCGGTGGTTGCTTTTGGCATTGGAATGTACCCTAATTAGTACAACCTGGAAATGGGAGTTATTGTCATCGCAATTTGTAGTAGCCTCGTAATGAAGTATAAGTACGTGAAATTACATAGTCATGGCATTGCAGAGGCATTTAAATCAAACTCACAACTTCCTCATCATCTGAAGTTTCTGGATATTCTTTTGACCTCCGCCTGAGCTAGCAATGCGAATATAAGGCTGTGCTGATATTTGCGGAGCTTGGTTGTAACTCGTTGGCGGCAGCTTGTGCAAGTCAATGCCAACCTGCTGTCCGGCTTGCATATATATATTATACGCCCAGGACAAACTGCTGCTTTGATACACATTTATAACCTATGCCAGTAGTAGCATAAGTTCACTCTTTCTCCTTTTATGTGGGCAGTGGCATTTTACTGTCTACAAAGGTTTCTTTATTATTGGCGTGTTACTTAGGTCAAGGGGAGATAGCAAACTCCTTACAGAGAGGCTGAAAACAAGCTGAGACAGAAAGAGAAGAAAAAAGAGGCAGTTGATACTTTGACTTCAGATCTAGAAAAGAGGGTTATGACAAACATGAGACGCGTACGAAAGCAACAAGAGGGGAAAAGTGTGCACTTGAGTGTCCGTGGATCAAAGGGCTAGTAAAACAAAGAAAAAAGAACAGCGAGCTGAGCACAGATCCGTGCACATTTAGAAACAAAGCCTTGGGGCACTTAACAAAATGCAAGGGAAACTAACAGTAAGCTAAGATAAAACAGCAAAGCCATTGTAATGAAAATACGCCAAAACCAGCTCCAACTCAACCCAGGATTATTATATACTAAGTCTCCCCTAAAGGTTTAAGCTAAGGAAACGCAGCAAGTCGCTCTCAAAAACCAAGTCCATACTGGAGGACGGGAAGGGAAACAGTGAGCTAATAGGTGGCCTAGGCATACGGGTGGTGCAGGCTCCACTGCTAGGAAAAGAGGACAAGGGGGTGGCTGGTTTTATTTATTTAGAAACAGCCGGCTAAAATTTAAGAGTCTAGCTAGGGCGGGAGCCACAGTGAAACAGCCAAGAAGCTTTTCGGCCTCGCATAGCAGAAGGGTGAGTCTGGCTTAAACCTGGAAAAATGAAGGTTGCAAAGTATGTTAAGGCTGCACGGGGGATATTAAGTGCTCTAGCTTCAACTGCTGCAGGCTCCAAGCCTGGCCTGGATAGCGTACTAAATATCAGCCCCAGATCTGGACTTAGCAGTTAACGCCGCTGTGCAGACAGCAAACCACACTTCCTATCTCACAGATGGGCAGCCAGGGCTGTTCTAGCAGCCTCACATGTTGTTGCAGCAACGGACTTTCTCTGGGAGGTGGTGTTGCATGGCTTGCCTAATGGTCAGGGCTCCTGTGCAGGTCCAAAAAACATGCTCTCGTAGTGCAGGTTACAGAGCCTGAGTGGAATGAGGAGAAGATGTAATTGCATGTTGCCAGCCACACAGGCACGCTGTCCCCTGCTTCATGGGCTATACATGGCCCCCCACTCCCATCACACCATGCTGCAGCATATGCCGCCAAACTCCCTTCCAGGCATTTCCCATGGGAGCCTCCATACTCACGCTGGAAGTGCCTTTGCTAGTGCCTGGGCCAAGGGACACATGTCTGTGGGGGGGCAGCTGGGATGGCGGCTGACTCTGCGGGTTTACTTTCTCTTTTTTCTTTGCAAGATTTAAGACTGCTGCCCAGAAGGACGACTGTAGCTGTTCCGCTCTCTTGCAAGAGTCATGTGCAAGCTGCAAGCTGGCATTGGACGCGCAGGAAGTGAATTTGCCCCTTGGGTTATACATTCCTGCGTAGGGACTTATAGATTGAGCAGCCATGCCAGACTGAAGGCCTTTGTAATCCAAACTAAACTAAACTAAACTTTGAATTTGCAGGTGATTTACGAAGTTTATGCACCAAAGTCACACACATATGCATGAGGCCCCTCCTGATGCTGTTTTAAACACTTGAAAATAGAGACAGATGTATTACATGTACATCCGGCTCCTTTCATACAGAAGCGTCGGATAACAACAGCAATAATGGTAGTATTCATCCACGGCTGGGGCTGGTGAGGCACGTTGATTCTTATTCAGCCACGAAGCATCAAAGTCCTCCCAATTAGCAAGGACCCAACCGTGACAAATATGTACAATAAATTCACAAATATATACAAGTCTTGAGAGCAGGGAATTGCTTGTGCATTCAATTTTAGGAAAAGTGCAGTATAAAGTGAAATTTACATATTAATGATAATGTGCAAATCACACTTACGAGGGCGGCAGCAGGAAATTTCTCTAGCTGGCCAGATGCCACGAATTCATTCTATTGAGAACCCTAAACGAACAACGAGCTTGCCAATAGCAGATTTGATGGCGTAAATCAAAGCCATCATTCAAATTAATATCATACAAATTATTAGACGCATACTGATACAATAGACAAGAATTATCAGCTGGACGTAAATTCCCAGGGCTGTAAGGCCACATTGACAATGCTTTGCTTATGAAGTCGCACAAGGAGCAATGCAGACCTATGCCCACTCTGCAAACACCTGACTAGGGGACCTGACAGGATCTTGCAAACTGTATCTACTGAGAGAGCCTTGCTCAGAGCCCTTTGCATTTGCACATTCATCCCGTTGCTGTAAGCGAGCAACACGCCGTTGGATTGCACCCTTGGATTGCATCAGGAAAGGGACGGTATCGAAAAAGTCACAGGTTAGTCCAAGCTGATTTTGTGTGTGTGTGTGTGCGTGTATGTGTGCGTGTGTGTGTGAGTGTGTATTTGTGTGAGCGTGATGCACAGAATAATCGAAGAGGGCAGGACACTGTAATATCTGGCAAAAAAATTTCGCTTGGAAGAAGACAAGGTCCTCTCTCTCTGTAGGATGTATCCAGAACAGCGTCTCACCTCCTGCCTCATCCGTTCAATTTCGGTAAGCGGCTGTAGCTGGTACGGGAGTTGCATGGGCTTCACACAGTCGTTTGATACAGTGACCAAGGTGATGTACGCGTCAGCAATGTGAGAAAGGACTCCCTCCTGCGTTGAGCAATAACAAAAAACACTTCAACATCTACTTGGCGATTATCATACATAGAATAATGATTGAAAAAAGGGGACCAGCCCACCAAGCGGCGTAAACAACACGTTACCAACAGATTCAACCCCACAACATTTGAGAGCCTGGAATGCCATGGACCTCTAAGGTGGACCTTCAAAGCAGCTACTTCTGTAGGTACAGGTCAGAAATGCACAGGTGCAATGCTTCAGGTATACACCCAGGCCTGTGTACGGTACGGCACGCTTATAAAGGTACGTACCGTAAATTTGTAGATTACGCAGTAATTACATTTCTGGAGGATCATAATTTACCGTAATCACAGCAATTTGCTGTACGGTGTACGGTATGGTGCCAAGCTGGCACTGCCGGCGCAAAAATGGCCTCAGAAAGGCCTCTCCACCCCAAAACCTCCCATTTTCGCCCCCCTGTGTGCTCCTCCCATGTGCTGACGCCACACAATGCTTCCCTGAACGACCCTGAGGCTGGGTTGGGGCTGCATCAGCTCGGGGGCTGGCACTGCCAGTGCAAAGTTGGCCTCAGAAAGGCCTCTCCGCCCCAAACACCTCCCATTCCCACCTCCAGCATGCTCCTCTTACATGCTGATGCCACAGAAATGCTTCCCTGAACGACCCTGAGGCATCAACTTGGGGGAAGGGCCCAGCAGTGGCTTGCATAAAACTTAAAGTCGGACCCAGTGCTTAATTCCTGGTTGATAGTTTATGTTTATTCATAAACACTTGTAAAAAGAAAAGAAATGTGTTGTGCCGAAATTGGAACATACGGCCAAAATACGGTCAAAATCATACTGTACGGTGGCACCGTCTTGTACGGTCTGATACCGTAATTTTTGGCTGATTGTAATTTGGACCGTACTGTATGGGGTAATTACGGTCAGTGCAGTAATTAAAGTCCAAGTTCCAACTTCAGGACGTAAGTGCACAGGCCTGTATACACCACCAAAAATAGTTAGGCTGGCCAGTACCACACATATACACGCATATACATTGTATATACCGGTATATGGTATTATAAGAAGCTGCTATACATACGCTGACCCTACAAAAGAAGGTAGTGACCAGGCACAAGCCAAGTCAGAACGCACTAAGCACTGAATCCGGACAAAGTCGTACAAATGTGTCATATCCGTAACTCGTGGGTTTTCACTCATTGGCACCTCACTGTTTCTGTAAATTAAAACTGAACGTAGGCCATCACTCCACGCATCACTAAAATCAGACAATTCCTTTCAACCTGTAAGCTTCAAAGTTTTTCCATGAATTTAAGGTCTCACTCTCCATGTAGACACTGCCTTTGCTTGAATTGACACAATTTTAGGTTGACAACCAGCTCACATCTCCCTGAGCTGCTTTACTTTAGTTTGACACTTGTTTTGATTAGTGAGTGGGAGTGAGTGGAATGGTCAAAATAGACGTCTCCCTGTGTGCAA